>OGJR01001713.1_pt1 | contig 13130 bp, 10 predicted proteins | sample 1572301 | NCBI WGS metagenome assembly OGJR01 (sample SAMEA2582083, study PRJEB24529) | metagenome | biome: Human gut stool | place: China | collected 2011 | reverse complement strand
GTTTAAAATATACAAAAAAAATCGCATTATTATATAAATAAAAAAACAGTCTGAAAGATTTTCAGACTGTAAAGTTTTCAGATATCCGGATCAATAATGGGCCAAACAATACCAATAAAGTCCGGCAACCGCATCTTCCAATAAATCGAGCACCAGCTCGAATCCTTGGGGACCTTCATAATAAGGGTCGGGAATTTCGGAATATGAAGTGGATTTCCGGCAAAAATCAGTCATTTTAAAGATTTTCGCTCTTTCTTCCTCATTTATTGCTGCACGTTTTAAAGCCTCGATATTCTGGTCATCCATACCGATGATCATATCGAACTCTGCAAAATCGGCAGTCGGATAAAAAGTACGGGCACGACTATCCAGGACATATCCCCGGCGGCTTGCGTGCCGGCGCATCCGCTCATCAGGAAGAGCTCCGGCATGTCCGCTATAAAGTCCGGCCGAATCGATCAAGAACTCTTTTTCTTTGCCCTCTTTCTTTATCCATGCCTTCATGATTGCTTCCGCACCCGGAGAACGGCAAATATTCCCCAGACATACAAACAATATCTTCTTCATTTAACTAAACAACGAATCGACAAATTCCTCCCGGTTGAATACCTGCAAATCTTCGATTTTCTCACCGATACCGATATATTTCACAGGGATCTTGAACTGGTCGGATATACCGATAACCACACCTCCTTTGGCGGTTCCATCGAGTTTTGTAATAGCCAAAGCGTTCACTTCCGTCGCCAGTGTAAACTGCTTGGCCTGTTCGTAAGCATTTTGTCCGGTGGAGCCATCCAATACCAACAACACTTCATTCGGAGCCTCCGGCAAGACCTTTTTCATTACGTTTTTGATCTTTGTCAGCTCATTCATCAAGTTTATTTTATTATGCAACCGTCCGGCGGTGTCGATAATCACGACATCAGCTCCGTCGGCCTTGGCTTTACTTAACGTATCGTAAGCAACAGAAGCGGGATCGGCACCCATTGCCTGTTTTACAATCGGCACTCCGACCCGGTCTGCCCAGATCACCAATTGATCGACAGCAGCAGCACGAAAAGTATCGGCAGCTCCCAATACCACTTTTTTACCGGCTTCTTTAAATTTATAGGCCAACTTTCCGATCGTAGTCGTTTTCCCCACTCCATTCACTCCCACCACCATGATCACATAGGGCACACCGTTTTCAGGTAATTCGAACGAAGCGGCATCGTTAACAGTATTCTCTTTCAACAAAGCGACGATCTCCTCTTTCAACACCCGGTTCAATTCATCGACACCCATATATTTGTCGCGTTGTACACGCTCCTCGATACGTTCGATAATCCTGACCGTAGTCTCGACACCTACATCCGAGGTGATCAAAACCTCTTCCAGATTATCCAACACCTCGTCATCTACTTTAGATTTGCCGACCACCACTCTGGCCAGCTTTTTAAAAACACTTTCTTTGGTCTTTTCTAACCCCTTATTCAGGTTCTCTTTTTTAGTCTTTCCGAATAATCCGAATAATGCCATTTCAATAAAATATGATAAAAATTTCAAAGCCCTAAAGTACAAATAATTTTAATATCAATATGATAACGTTTCATTAATTATTAAAACAAGCGTATAAATTAGTCCAAAAGCATACTGGCGATGAATCAGATCCAAGCTCCCTACAACCGAATAAACCAACACGATATATTCAACGAGAAAATGTCATCCCAACCCAAACAAGAAGAAAGAAAAAAACGAGATCCATTTTATTGAATCCCGTTTCCTATTTTTCCATCCGGTCGGATAAATTCAGACATTTTCCCTATCGGGCATTTTTATCTTGCTTTGTAAGCGATATCTTTGACGATACCGAATCCGGTATACGTCTCGCCGAACTGCGTTAAATCTCCGGCAAATTCAGGGACATCATAGAAGCGTAAAATTCCTTCGCTACCGGCTTCCGCATCGGAATTAACGGAGCCTACCGCCAAACGATACTGACAATCAATGGCAACATCGGGATAATGAATACTATATCCTAAGCCTAATCGCGGCAGCTTATTGAATTTAAGCATAGATACGCTGTTTTCGCCAGGCAGAATAAGAACCCGCCGGGCCGAACGAGTGGACATATCGTATAAATACACTTCATTGCCGCTATTATATATCAGGAACGGCAGAGTGGGGTGGAATGCGAAACAGGTTGCGTTCGCCAATCCCGGCGCTTTGGCAGCATCTATATCCATGTAGGTGCTCTGCACAGGCGAATCCTGATATTGTCCTGCTGTGATGCCATATATACTATATTGTCCCGCAGCATCTTTCAGCAAAGCGAACACCAGATTGCCGCCTCCCTGTCTCGTACCTGCCATGTAAACCATGTCCTTTCCCGTGTTCCAGTCGAAAAGTTTGGAACCGGTCTCGGGCTCTTTGGGATCGAATAAATACTTTGTTCCGTTAGGAATCGCAGCATATTGCAAAAAGTATTTAAACCTCCGGTTCGTCTTATCGTACAGGATTCCGTTGTAACCGTTTGACCATCCGACACCGATAAAGGGAGCCATTTTGTAGTTAGGTTCCCCGAACGGCTCGTCTACGTTAATTTTCACATCATATAAAGCCGAACTACTGCTCATTTTTTGATAAACATCTCCATCTGCGGTAATGACTATATAGCTGTAATTATTTTCCTCTCTCACAATAAAGTCATCTATGGAGCGTGCAAATACCGTACTTCTCGGGTCATTAAAATTACGGTTGAAATTGCCGTTATAAGACCATATACAAAAACTATTATCTTCCGTATATAAATTTAAATAAGGAGAATTAGCTGTGTACAGCATATTACTCTCCAAAAGGATCTGACAAGCGCCATGTGATTCCGGTAAAAAGTCCAGCAGATTTCTCGAAACAGCAATCCGGTCACCAACCTCACCGATCATATCTATTCTGACTTTACGTTCGCTGCCTTCCTCACATAATACGACCCACCCTTTGGTCGTGGAGGTCACCACGCTCAGTTTGAATTCAGCAGAAGTGACAATATTGGTCCGCAAATCCTTCACCTTGAACCAGACAGTATAATTACCGGGATCTATTTCTGCCAGAATATTCAGATCTTTCACCCTACTGGAATCCAACAGCCTTGGTTCCAGGAAATCACCTCCTACCGGTCTATCGTAATAATAAGAAAATTCATAATTGGGATCATCGGCGTTAATCACCCCATCAAATTTCGAGGTCACGGCCGGTGACAATACCAGATTTTCCGATTTATACAATGCAGACATCAGCTCTTCCGGAATGCCGGTAATGGTCAGTTCGTCAATCTCCCTGTAATCGTAATTTCCCTTATCATCGTAACAAGAGAACAGACCGAGGACGAGACATAACAGTAATATAACATTGTGTTTCATTATTCTTTCTTTTTTTATTCGTATGCACTATAATCAACTAAATAATCTGAGCCCAATTGCATCAATGAACCGTCGAGTTCCCGTACCGGATTACCTTCATCAGCCCTTTTTTGCAATTCCATACGTGTGAGCACACATACCGACGGAGACACGTAATAGAAATTTTTCTGTGAGAACTGGGAATACGTCCATCCCATAACGGATAGTATAAAATTTAATTTAGTATGGGAATACTCACCCCAATTTGTTTTATAAAAATCCCAACTAAACGGTTTTGCAAATACCAAAGAATAGCGAATGGTAATCCGTTGCACGTCGATGGTGTCATTACCTACTATGCGTTTCTTGATGTATGCCTTAAAGTACTGGTTTTCTTCCAGTCCTAAGGTGATGTAACGCACAATTCCGTCTTGCAGTTCTTCTGTTTTTTTGACGTTAACCGTTACATAAGCCAATGCTTCGCCTTTAGGCATAATAAATTCTTCGGGTAGGGTGAAATCTTTCCCTTCTTCAACGGTTCCCCCTATCGTTTTAACGACAAAAGGACGATCCTCTTCCGAAACGTTCCCGAACAATCGAACAGGAATTCTCACCTGTGCATATTCTCCCACCACGGAGGCCAAGGAGTTATCGCGAGTGGTATCGCTATAATTGTAAATAACCGAAGCCCCCTCACGGGTAGTACTTGTATAATAAGCAAAATAAATTCCCGAAGTGCTATCCGACTCTCCTTCATAGTAGATCGCTTCGTTTTCCCCACAGCCAGCGAGCAGCAAGGAATAACCAATGATAATAAATAATAGTTTTTTCATGATACTCTAATTTCTATATTTGATTTCACTATCCGGCAAATTCGGAACATACTTAGCATTACTCATTGTGATGTTGGTATTGGAGGAACCCGATTGAATTTTTGCAGTGTTTGTACGCTTATAGTAGAACCATAACTGTCCTTCACACAGAAACTCTTTGGAGTATTCTTTGGCCAATTCGCCCTCTAATCCTGTCGTCACCTGCACCTGATTACCCCTTCTCAGACGGTGTGCGTTCAGGTAATCGTATTGTGTCTGCTCTTCCGTGGCACATTCAGCAGCAATCAGATACATCTCGCTCACGCGAATCAACGGCATCAGCTTACCGTATACCAGGTCGGTGTCTGCAATTTTACGCAACCGCACATTCATCAGCAGATTCGTTTCTCCTATGCCATTGGAAGCTTCCCACCAATTATACCGATAGTCACTCAACGCATCATCGCCGAACAGGTTCTGTACTCGCTGAGCCGCCGGTATCAGTTTATTGGAAGAACTCGCATTAGAGGAGTTGAAATAGGTGTTGTACAAATCTTCCTTGTTTTCATTCAACAGAGAGAACAACACTTCCGATGAAAACGAACGGTCCGGATTGGAGTAGTCGGTAGCTGCAGCCCGTGTTACCGCCGGATATAAAGTTTCCGCTTCCGGATTTTCTATAATCATTTTAGCATATTTCAATGCCTCTGTCTTGTTGCCGGCCCAAAGATAAACCCTGGCTTTCAAAGCCACCACTGCATAATAATTGAGCCTTAATCCGCGAAAACGGTAAGTGTTCCCATCATTATCATGGTCATCATCATTGACAGCCATCAGCATCCCTTCACTCACTGCCGGATCCCAATTTTTCAAGATACTTTCCGCTTCTGCCAAATCCGTCAGTACTTTTTCGATCACCTCGTTGCCTGTCAGCATACCGGGAGCGGACACGGAAATCGTTTCTTTGTAAGGGATAGCTTTTGAATCAAGCTGGGTGGGTAGCGGCCCGAACATCCTCAACAAATCGAAATGCAGAAATCCTCTCAATGCCAAAGCTTCCGCTCTGATTAAATTATATTGTTTGTCATTCAATACTTCACCATGACGCACTTCGGCATTTTCCAAAATATTATTACATTCAAGGATCTGCTTATATGCTTCGTTCCAATAGCTCTCCAACCGGAGTTTTACCTGCTCTTGTGTAAAGGCGTACTGCGACAGATTGTAAAACGTTTCCTGATTTTGCGATACATTATAACGTTGTGCCATGACCTCCACGCCTTGTACAGTCAGGAAACCACCATAAAGATTGGAACTGAGCAATTCGGTATATACCCCGTTCAATGCCCCCCAGAATCCACTGACCTGAGAAAATACCCGGTCTTCTGCAATACGGTCCGACGGTTGGATGTCTAACCAGTTGTTGCAGGCCGTACACATCAGCAGTCCGACGACAATACTACTTGTTTGTTTGAATATATGTTTCATGATAATTCGATTAATGGTTAAAATGATGCGGAAACGGATAATGAGAAAGACCTCGCGAACGGATATTCCGTACCCCGTTCCGTCTTAATGGAGGAGATTTTGAATACATCGTTCATGTAAGCATTCACTCGCAAAGCCTTTAATCCGAACTTTGCTATCGCAGCCGAATCGAACTCATAGCCCACCCGGAAAGATTCCAGGGTCAAGGTATTGTCGTCCTCCACAAAACGAGACGACATCTGTGTCGAACCGGTCAGGTTGATGGCTTTGTATTTAGCACGGTCTCCCGGATTCTTCCAACGGTCATAAAAAGCCCGTTTATCCTGATTGTTGTTCAATCCGGCAGAAGTGATATTTTCCACTTTGTTGAACAACGAACTGTTAAACATCTGTCCGCCGCACCGGTATCTGAAATCGAAATTTACGCTGAATCCCTTATAAGTAAACGAACTACCGAAAACGCCCTCTATTTTCGGACGATCTGTTCCCACTTTCACCTCATCCGAAAAACTGAAATCGTATGTATACGAACCGTCTTTCTTGATGAAAATCTCCTGTCCCGTAGCGGGATCGATACCGGCAGAACGTACGGCCCACAAATCATCGGGACTGGCTCCATCATAATAACGCTTCAGATTAGTGTTTTGCCCCTCCTCGTTGAATTTGTCCAAAGAATTGCCGATGTTGTCATATTTAGACTTCTGTGTACGGAAGTTATACCGCAACGACCAAATGATTCTTTCGCTCGGACGATAGATGGGAGACACCGTCACCGAACCGTTAAAGCCATTCGAACGCTGTTCGCCGATATTGGTCAATACAGTAGTTACACCGACAGAAGCAGGCACGCTGATGGATGCCAGTACCGGATCGGTATTTTTGTCGTAATAATCCAATGTGAAGGACACCCTATTCTGAAGTAGCGTCACATCCACTCCGATATTCCTGTCCAGAGTCACCTGCCATTTCAGATCAGGGTTACCCAAAGCGTACAGGTTGATGGCCTGCTCGAAATAGTTCCGCTGGCGGTTGTTGAAATTGTACGTCGTGATGCTTTGATAGGATGCAAAACTTTGGTTTCCCGGATTACCGATAGAGGCCCGGATTTTGAGCATCTGAAACAGATCGGTATGATCGGCAATGAAAGATTCGTTGTGCAGGTTCCACGCCAAACCGAATGACCAGGTGTTCATATAACGATGGTTGCTCCCGAACACGGAAGAACCGTTCATACGCCAGGTCACATCCATCAAGTATTTGCTATTGTAGGCATAACCTCCGTTGAAATACACGCTCATCGACCGCGACTGGGAGTCGCCGTAAGAGGCCTTGCCGTTCTCCGGATAACTGTTGGCGAATGCAGGCGTATCGTACGCACCTTTGGGAAAACCAATAACCGAATATCCGTTTCTTTCTGACTGTGAATTAGAGAAACTGGCACCACCCACCACATTCAACCGGTGTCTTTCGGCGAATATCGTTCCGTAAATAGCGGAAAATTCTCCATCATAGTTAAAACTTTTGGTATTGGAATAGGTCAAAGATCCTTTCTTCAGTTCCTCGGTATCTTCAAACCGCGTATCCTCCGGCGAAATGAAGTCATCCGTCTCCGAGGTGGTTCTGGTTATCCCTATCCGCCCCCTCAATTTCAAAGATTGAAACGGATTATATTCAACCGCAAAATTATCCGTAATACCTAACGACCGCTTAAGCGAACGGCTGTTCAGGCTGGCATTCCACAGGGGATTAGGAGCTTCTATGTAATCTTCCACATACTCCAGCCATTTTTCCACCTGGCCATCCACCCGTTTTTCATAATAGGGATTGGCGGCAGCATAAGTAGAGAAATTTACCACGGGATCTCCTGAATTGGAAAGATTCACCGTCAGTTTATTGCTGAATTGCAGTTTTCCTTTACGATACAACAAGTCCAGATTACCACTGAACAGATTTTTCTTCGAATCCTTCATCACACCGGTCACGCCATTATAACTTAAACCAAAACCGTAACGCATGTGTTCATCCCCACCCTCTGCATATAGGTTGTGACGGTGGTTGAAACCCATCTGCAACGGTTCCGATAACCAGTAAGTATCCACCCCACGCGCAACTGAACGCAGGTGGTCGTTATGCAGTTGCTGGAGTTGCTCTCCTCCTGCGAAAGTCCCTCCCCAGGCACTGACTTTGTAACGGCCAGCGTATTCCTCAAACGCCACTTTTTCTTGGGCATTCATCAGGTTATAACTGGAAAGATCCGGCAATTGAAAATTGAAATTACCCGAATAGGTTACCCGCAATTTTCCCTGAGCCGGCGTTTTCGTTTCAACCACAACTACGCCGTTCGCAGCTTTGGAACCGTAAATCGCCGTTGAAGCGGCATCTTTCAGAATGGTAATAGAAGCTACCCGGTCCATGTCTAAATCTATAATCGTCTGAAGGGTAGTTTCGAAACCATCTAAAATGAACAGCGGTTGGTTGGGATCGGCTTCCAATTCCTCTTTCATCCCGATGATGCTTGTTTTGCCCCGGATTTCGATGTCAGGCAACCGGTTGGGGTCTGAGCCCCATTCATTACTCTCGACAATCGCAAATGCAGGATCAAGACTTTTCAAACTTTGCAGAATGTTTTGGTTTCCCACTTCTTTCAGTTTTTCAGCCGTAAACGTAGAAGCAGATCCAGTGAAATCGCTCCTTTTTCTTTCATAAATACCTGTCACAACCACTTCATCCATGGCTGCCACTTCCTCCTCCATGACCACGTTTATCGTATCTTTGCCCGTATACACCACTTCGCGGGTTTTCATCCCGATGAAAGAAAACAGTAAAGACAGATTTTTAATCTCCGGTATATTTAACCGGTATCGTCCCTCCTGGTCCGTTGCCGTACCTAAGTTCGATTCCTTTACAATTACCGTTACCCCCGGAAGAGGCACTTTATTCTTATCAGTCACCTGACCGACAATATTCAAGACATTCTTTTTTTCTTCCGGAACTACTTTCAACACAATGAATTCATCCATAATCTCGTAAGTCAATCGAGTCCCTGTTAAAATTTTATCCAATACGGTTCTCAAATCCGACTCTATAAATCCAGCCTCGACAGTCCTGTGCTTATCCAGTTCATTATTACTATATACCACCGTTAAACCGGTCTGTTTCTTGATCTGATTAAACAATTCCCAATAAGTTACAGTTCCTGCCCCGATAGTAATTTTAGCCTGAGCCCCTACATCCGCGACTGCCAGATGCATACTAACCAATAATAAAAACACGCTTAACTTGATAAGCTTTAAAAATCTTCGTAGCCCAAAATTACGTACAAAGAGCCACCTCATTCGCTTTTTTTTCATACCTTTGTAAATAAGTTAATATTAGTTAACGAACTCCTATCTCGGATCGTGCGTCACCACTATCCGGGATTTTTTATTTGTTGTCACATGAGTCTATTTCTTCGAAGAAACTGTCACTCTGTTTTCTTTCAAACTAAATGTCACATCGGTTGTTTTAGAAATCATATCCAGCACATAATCCAATGTCCTATACTTCGTCATAGCACCAGAGAAACGCAATTTTTTGACTGCTTCATCACTAAAAACAAACGTCACTCCATACCAACGGGACAACTTCACAGTCAACTCCTCCAAAGACATGTCTTCAAAGTTAAATCGTCCCGCCTTCCAATCCACTATCGCCGCCACATCGCCTTTCCGGACAATCGTTTCTCCACTTTCCCGATTTAAAGTCGCAATCTCCCCGGGAACAAGTACATAAACTTTATCCTTTACATCAAAACTCACCTTTCCCCGTAATAAAGCGACCTCTGTTTGTCGGTCTTCCCGATAAGCCGACACGTTGAATGCCGTTCCCAATACGTGTACTTTTGTTTCTCCCGCCAACACGTAAAACGGTTTCCGCGAATCAGAGGTCACCTCGAAATAGGCTTCTCCCTTTAATTTTACTTCACGGATATCCTCGCCGAACCGATTCGGGAATTCCAATTCCGAATCCGAATTTATCCAGACTTTCGTACCGTCGCTCAATATGACGAAATACTCTCCTTTTTCAGGTACGATAACCGAACTTTTCCCTATTTCTTCTTCTGCTCCTTCTCTATCTTCAAACCGCAAGCCACCCGTTGAATCCTGAATTACCTTAACTCCAAAGACATCCGCTACCTGGCGACTTTCTCCCTCCTTCAATTCAATCGGTTCCCCCGCATTCATCACCAGAATGGCCTTCGGCGAACCGGACTCTATCTTTACTACTTCCGCAACCGGAATAAACTTTTCTGTCGGCGCCTGTCGGATTTGCCATGCAAAAAATACTCCTATCAAAACGATAATTATAGCCACTATACGCATCCCCCACAAATACAACCGTTCCTTACGATTCACAAGGGCCGGAGTAATACGTTCCCACACCCGTTCCTGTGTCCGGTCTAACCGCCGCCATTTTCCCGCAGCCGATACCCGCATTTCCGTTTGAAGTATCTTTCGGAACTGCCTGAGGTGTTCCGGCGAAGCCTCTAACCACTTTATCAGTGCAACCCGATCTTCTCCGGAAAGATCTCCCCGCACATATCGGTCAGCCCACTCATCTGTTTCATTCCATGTTTCCATAATTCACTATCTTTTATATATAGAAAACAAAAAAGAAAATCGGGTGAATCAAAAAAAATTTTTTTTCACAGAAAATAACTGAAACCCGGTTTACATGGTATTCGACTCACATAACCGATTCATACAAAATCGCCCCGCCGCTAATCCTACCACTGGAATTTGGAATAAAGATGTATATAAATACCCAAATAAATTTGTAATTTTGTCTGCGATGTGGCGATCAAAGATGGAAAAAACGAAAAATAGAGCAGGAAAAAAGGAAAGATTCGAGCATATTTATAAAGAATACTCGAAACCGATGTACCTGTATGCTCTTAGTTTTTTGGTCTCGGAGGAAGAAGCGGAGGATGCGATTCAGGAAGTGTTTATTAACTTCTGGAAAGACGATACATACCAGAAAATCCAGAATGAAGTAACGAAGACTTACCTGTTCCGATCGGTAAAAAATAACTGTTTGAACCGGCTGAAAAAGAAAGATGTGTTGCGAGACCGCTTAGATTTGTTCCGGGAGGATGTCGCAGAGGAGGAAATGATGATGTGGAATGACACGTTGATCCAAGAAGTGGGAACTGCAATTGAGGAAATGCCTGAACAGACCCGGGAGATTATTCAGAGCGTATTTTTTCGGGAGATGAAATATCAGGAGGTTGCAGACTATCTGGGTATATCTATAAATACAGTGAAGACGTTGTTAAAGAACGGTATGCGTCACCTTCGGGAACGCTTTGCCGAGCGAGTGGATCTATTCCTTATTATTGTTTTAATAAAAAAAGTAGGTATACAAAGGAAGGAAAAGGAAAGCTTTATTGAATGAGAAGCCAGCCTACCCTATCGGAGTAGATATAGCCATTTTGACCGAAAAAAACAGGCGATTTTTAGTTTTTCGATCGAATGAAAAAACAAGAAAGGTGTGAGAAAAATAGGAGGAACAAAAAAGAATTTGCACTTGTGCTTTCATTTAGTCGTAACACACTGATTTTTCAGATTACATTTTATAATACAAGGGGTGTACGTTCCCAAAAGTCAACATAATTAGTCAAAAGTATTTAGCGGCAGACTAAGTCCGGCCTCCGGTACGACCGGTCAAACGTTTCTGACCTTGAGGCTCTTCGAGATATTCGGCCTTAAAAATCTGAACACATAAAACAAAGATAGAAAGCAACAAAGGTCCGAAAATAATCCCCATAAAACCAAATAAGGATAAGCCGATAACCACCCCGAAAATGGTAATCAAAGGATGTGTATCCGCCATTTTCCGCTGCAAAACCGAACGGATCAGATTATCGACATTCGCTACGATTACAATACAATAGACCGATAAACCCAAAGCCGTCCACCAATGTCCGGTAGCTCCGATGTACAGAGCCAACGGAATCCATACGATAGCCACGCCGATCACCGGGATAACCGTAGCGAAACAGGACACGACTCCCCACAGAATCACTTCAGGTGCACCGAAAATATAATACCCCAACATAGCAATTCCCCCTTGAATGATGGCTAATAAAGGTACTCCGATAGCATTGGATTTTACCACCATATGAAATTCGTGCAGTACATCCCGCTTATTCCTCTGGTTAAAAGGTAAAATATCGATAATATAGTCCTCCATTTTCCGTCCGCCCACCAACATAAAATATAACACCAATATCAATACCAATACGTTGATAATAAAGTTACTGATACTCCCCATCAAGATTTGGCCGACTTTAGGCAGTACCGATAATAAAGCACCGATATTCCCTTTACTCAAAACATCGTATCCGGTCTTTTCCTGAACAAGCTTAGAAACATGCCCGATGGGCTCCATCAAACTTTTAGGATCGAGATTGATCGCCTGCAATTTACTGATTAAAAGCCAGACGACCAGAGATATCGGAATCAGAAAAATCAGAATAGTCTCGATTAACATGAGGGTAGCCATCAGGCTTTTTTTCATATGTTTCTTTTCTATCAGATAGAGCATCTGATTGCGAAGCAGAATATAGATGGTCGCTGCCCCCAGCAGTCCGCCTAAAAAAGGAGTAGCCTTGAAAAAGATCACCACTCCCATCACCAGGATAATGGTAATGAGGGAATACTTCCAATACTGTTCTTTTGTACTCATCTTCCACTTTTCTCTTGGTCCCATTCGAGAATAGTCGGACTTTGAATATTTACTCCGAATTTCCGGGCTTTCATCAAGATCCGGCGTGCCAGCTCTTCTTTTTTATCTTCAGGAGCATACCTGAAATAGGCTTCAGCTGCCCGGACATGCGGCGCATCGGGCATTGGAAATTCGCGGGTTTCGGGAATACCGAAATCTTCGTCTTTCAATTCGCATCGTTCTTCTGTGTTCAGTTTATCGGCAATCTGTCCTTTCATAGCAAACTTTTTTCAATTACAGAGGTTCTAAGGTTGCAAGACACACAGGTATTCAGAAAATAAACCTGACCGTTGCAACTTTCAAATTGTACGTTCGATGAGTTTAGAAAGTTATCGAATTGCAGGAACCTGCGAGCACTTTTTTTACCGTCGCAGATGTACCCCATCACAATTGAGAAGCTGAAGGATTTCACCGATCAGGAAGATCGTGATCCGACACTTATCAAGCACGAAGAGAGGCCGATCGTTTTCTGATTTTACCGGAAAATATCGTCAGCGCAGCTTGTTACGGTTAATTAGTTCATAAAGTCCATCGACTTTATAAACATTTACTAATGAATCAGCTGTTTTTCCTATTTAAAAACATGAAGTACAAAAATATGAATTATTCTCATTTTTAAACTATATAGACTTTATAACCAGGGCAACCGCACCAAAATTTCTATTAAAATATGTTTTGTGGCATAAATCAT
>OGJR01001696.1_pt1 | contig 13245 bp, 16 predicted proteins | sample 1572301 | NCBI WGS metagenome assembly OGJR01 (sample SAMEA2582083, study PRJEB24529) | metagenome | biome: Human gut stool | place: China | collected 2011 | reverse complement strand
GTGATATAATCTTCCTGCATCAAAAGGAAGTGTCTTTTCGAACCCTCATTGATAGTAGTCGAAAAGCGAATGTTGCCGGATATGTCTTTGATGTCTACTAATTCTGCCATATCACAAAGTTCGCAGATAGAAACGTCAAAACATAAAATCCGGCAATCCTATGAACCACAATTTGCCTATTGTGGTAATTTTACTCTCTATTACCCGGATTTGGCTCGTTAAGCTTTACCGAAATCTTTGAAAACGTCCTTGCCGTATTGAAACCGAAAGGCTGTGAACGGGTGTAATATAGATGATAAACCTCCTCTCCTAAGGCGGGAACCTTGACAGTAAATTCCCCTTTTGTAATCTCATTCAGAAATGCCTTATACTTGGTGATGTAGTCAGACGGAGAACTTCCTTGTAGGGTAAAGGTTAGTGTTATATCCCGTTCGTCAATCTTCCGATTGGCTATAATTATTTTCTTCCCGTCCTGTAAACGGGATTTATTCTCTATAACTTCTTTCATTGGAAGCGGAGCGTAGATAGCTTCAATGAACCCATCTCCCATTCTCACGCCCCACGTTGCGAAAGCGTCTTTATTGTTAATTAATAAGTCGGCCATATATTATAATTTTGATGTATTTCGTTTAACTTCAGCAATATCCGTCTCAATATTCTTCAATGACTTGTTCATGCTTGTTGTATCATCATGAATACCAGTCAACTCCTCATAAGACAGCCTTAACAAATCCCGTGTCTCACTAGCAATGTCCTTTATCCCTGTGGTATTGGCAATAATAGGCAGCATATCCGCTCTCAATTCAAGAATAGACATTGTTTGTAGCTGATTCTGATTCTTGATTTCCTCTCCGGCAATTTGCAAAGCGGTGAAACGTCCGTTAAGCTCGTCGATTGAATCCTGTGACGCAGTGGCAAAGCCTTTCTTTGAGGCTTCTTGGGATGAAGATGAAGACCATCCAAAAACTTCCTCCAGTCGATCACGTTCCGCCAACATCGCATCTGTTATACTTTGTTGCATAGAACGCAACCTGTCTACTTCTGATTCACTGAATAATCCATCTTCTCCAGCTTTAGACCAACTATCATAAAGTTCCTGTATTTTAGTATCGTAGTTCTTGGATATAACAGACTGAAGTATGGATTTTCTTAAATACTCTTCAAAACTATCGGCAAAATCTTTATTGGTGCTATCAAGATCAGATAACAGGCTTACGTAACTATCTCGGAAACTATCAAAGGATATTCCTGTAATCTGCTCCTTTACTGATTCTATGATTTCCGCCTCCGTCTCTCCGTATTGAATAATATCATCCAAATAACCTCTAAAATCCGTGTCCATTTGTGACCACAGACCGGAATAATTTGTCTTTATCCACTCCAGTTGATCGGCTGACATATAAAGCAGGTTCCACATATTGCTGAATTCGACACCTCCAAGAGCACTAGATATTTCTCCAGCTACATCTTTCCAGTTCTGACCTTCATATTTATAGGAGCCTTGCCACATTCTATACGCCATAGAGTGACTGCCTGCACTTGCTCCAGCGTCTAAGCGTTCACTAGCAAGCTCCCTAGTTATATCTCTTTCGGCTTTCAATAGGTCTAAAGCTTCCTTGCCCGCTTTGGTTGCTTCCGCTCCGTATGATTCATTTATATAAGCTTTTTTCTTATCTAAGAGTTGATCCCAAACATCAAGTAATACGTCATACTTGGCTACCATTTCGTTGTAATCAGAATAGTTTGCACCTCCGAGCCCCAAATCAATTCCTAACATCTTGAACGGAACCTCAATAGTTCCACCAATGGCACTAATAACATTGTTCACAATATTTTTGCCAAATTCGACTCCTCCATCTTTCCCAAATTCATCAAGAAGAGAGAGGACAGCTGCAATAATTCCTCCTATTTTGCTACCGGATTCACTTAACGCATCTACCAATCCTCCAACAGCACTACCAAAGCTACTTAAGTTAAATTCCGCACTTCCCAGTTGCTGCATAGCATCAGCAACAGCCGTTATATTACTAATTGCCTTATCCCTGGATTTTTCAACATTGGTCTGTGCATTGACTTGTGTATTTTGAGCTTTATTTACTTTCTTTTGTGCTTCTTCTTTTTCGGCATCCGTTCCTTTCTTATTAGCTTCAACCAGTTCCTCTTCTGCTTTTTTCAGTTGTTCTGTAGCATCCGCTAACTCTTTCATAGAATCAGCCATACCTCCAAAGAAACCACCTTTATCGACAAGGGTATCATTGATGGAATTTATTGCGGTTTCAATAACTTGTATTTGTTCCGGAGTAGCATTTTTGAATTCAGAAGACTTCTTAAACTCCTGCAACTGCTTCTTTATTTTGGTTAGTTGATCTTTAGTAACTTTGCTCAAATCACCGAAAATCATTTCCCAATTTATTTCCTCTTTAAGCTTACTCAAATCCAAGTTAGCTAAAGCTTCCTCAAACTCCTTTTGTAAGGATGCTGCTTCTCCGGCATTGGCGGCTTTATTAATAGCATCTGCATATTTCCGAGTGATGGCCTCTTTTTTCTGTTGGAATGTACCATATTTTATGATATATTCATTCCACGCCTCTTCTTGGTTACGTATTTGGTCGTTAATTTGGCGTTTACTCACATATCCAATAGTAGCATCAATAGAAGAGGTATCTACTTTAACAGAAGAAGGATCGAATGTTTTCTTTTTATAGTTCTTATTTTTCTTTACATTCAATTCTTCCCTTGCATCAAAAAGTTTCCTTTGATACTCAATCTCTGTCCGAATGTAATCTTCTCTCTGGCGTTTTAAGTCTTGTATTTCCTTTTTGTTATCCAAAGCTCTTTGTGCCCGTATTTTTGCTTCCCCTTCCTCCATCGTATTAATACGAGCTTGGAAAGCCTGATTTTCCAAATCTTCTTCTCTTCGCTTTCTTTCAAGAGCCTGTTTATCCAAAAGATTGGCTATCTTCTTTTGTTGGTCTAAAATAGAATTGTAATCTTCATCTGGATCTTCATACTTTCCACCTAGACCAGCAACTGTTACCAACTTCTCAAGAGATTGAGACGATTTTTGATAAGAATCTTGTAGATTTTCTTGTATTGCTATTTCTCTATCAGTTTCTTTTATTCGGTCTTTTATTCCCTCAATTTCTTTAGCTAATCCGGCATAACTTTCTGGTCTGGCTCTCATTTGAGAAAGCTGTTGAACCGTTGCTTCTTTTGCAACTAATTCTTGCTCTAATCTCTGTTTTGTGATATATGCAATATTTTTAGATACTCCAGCTTGAAATGATTTATACCAATTCTTTGCGATTTGATCGGCCGCTGCTGTCGCTTTAGCATTTGCTATAATTTGCCTTGTTTGCTCTTTAATAGACTTTGCGACCTCACCATTTTTTATAGATTCATCTGATAAGTTTTTAAGATGAGAAGGGAACGATCTTTTCAGCTCTTTTACTGCATTATTCCTTTCTTTTGTAGATTTAGTTACATCTGTTGCAATCTTATACAGACTGTTAAGTTTAGTAATTTCTTTTGAACTTTGTTCTATTCCTGTAGATGTTACATTATATAAATATCGTTGAGCTGTATATAAATTCTTGATAGCTTTTTCGGCTTTCCCTAAACCACTAATCCATTTTACAAGCTTATCTCCGTACAACGTTAAAAGAGTGATCCCTACAGTTAAAGCCGTCTGCCAACTAACTATGGAAGAAACAACCTGTTTCCAAACAGGTGTAGCAGCTTGTCCACTCTTTCTCAAAGCTTCAAACTGAATCCTAGCCCTCTTTATTTCATCGGCAAGAATTGGCAAGTTATTAGAGATAGCCAAAAAGAAAGTTCTCCACCCAGAAGCCAAAGAAGGGAGCTCACGACCTATTTGTTGAATAGACATGCTTAGTCCATTCCAGCCGCTTGCATAATTACCGACATTCCTTTGATGATTCCCAATCGTTGCATCTAGCTCTTTTATTTTTGCATCTGCCTGTTGAATAGAAACTAATAGTTCTTTCCCGAATGGAGATGTTCGCTCACTTTCTGTCAATGCTCTATAAGCAGCTCTCATCCTACCTAAAGATTGAGAAAGAGCATCCATAGAAGTGGCGACAGCATTGTCTAACTTAGCGTTAGCACTCAAACTCTGTCTTACTTCAGCAAGTGCTGTTTTATGAGTAAGCAAAGAGTTATTTAATTGTTCCAGTCTCCTTTGTTGAGCAGATGAAAGGCTAGAAGATTCCCCCTGTGATTTAGTGATCTTTTTTATTTCTGCGTTAAGTAGCCGGATCGCATTTTGCTCTTCTATTAACCTCTTTATATTTTGTCCTCTCGTACCAAGAACATCACCGATTTCAGCTTTTAGTTCTTCATACGCTTTAGCCTGCGCCTGAATAGAAGCTGTTTCCGAAGCATTATCGGAAGAAAATGATGAAGTACTAGAAGAAGATACATTATTTACTTTTTCCGCCTGCGACATTTTTTCCTGTGCCCGAATAATTTTATTCGAAGCATCAATAATTTTATTTGCAGACGTTGTTATCCTAGCCTCCGTCTCTCCCACCTTAGCGGCTAAGGCATCATATTGAGTTGTGAGACTCTTTAATTGTGCCTCCAAACCTTGTGCTATATCAATATCTACTTTTACATTGATACTTTTCAATGACTTCTTTACATTCTCGATTTCTTGCTTCAATTTTTGGAGCTTCTGAATGTCACTGTCTACATTTGCAAATATCCCTGCCATATTTATTTATATATTTTCTTTTGGACTTGCCTTATTGCGTATTTTCTTGCTGCCGTCAACACATCATATCCCTTTGATTCTACAAAAGAGGCATAAGGCATTCCGTCAGCTAAATATAATCCGTCTTGTGGCTTTTCCGAGTATATCAACATATTTTCTGTATTTCTCACAGCTTCGGGATGCCCTCCATCATCTCCTACTTCAATAGCTACTATACGCCCATCTCTTACCACACAGAAACCAGGAGCATTACGTAGATTAAATGTATGATTTTGATATTCTCCGTTTTTCTGGGCGTAACGTATGGCGTCTTTCCCTATTTCTACTAACTTAGAAAAGAAAGCGTCCTCTATTTGTTTTTGAAGTTCGCTCAATCCGCTATCATCCCCTATGAATTCCATACCTACTTATTTTGACGCCTTCGTGATGCCATATCTTTACCCTTCACTTTCTTTATTTTATCTCCAAATACTTGATGTATTTTATCACGTTGCATTAAAACCAGATTTCTATATGGTATTTCATATACAACTTCTTTATAAGACAAATGCAAATTTTCCATGAACGACGCAATTTGTCCTAATAGCGTTTCATTACCGGCTATTTCGGTGTCGCTGCCAGCAGGCTTACGTTCTTCGCTAAGCCGACAGCTTTCTGAAAAACCGATACATCAATCATTGAGATTGCTTCTTCCACACCATTTACGCACTCTTCATAAGTACCTTTAGAAAGTTCCTCAAAAAGACTATCATCACCGTTAATAAACCATGAAAGAGCGTGAGCATAGTATTTTAAATCTGCTAGAGAAATCAGAATCTCTCTTAATGTTTCTCCCTCTCGCACATCACATAAGTATGATATAGCATTTGACAAACTGTGTATAGTTGGAGGATATATTGTATATCCTTTCTTATTCACAATAATTGTCCTAAAATCATTTCCAATAATTGATTGTGATATAACTTTTGCTCCTTTGTTCATAACTATCTTATTAAAAAGGGGCAAGAACGACAAATCCTCACCCCTCACCACTTTACAATATAGATAATGTCTCTGACGGTTGCGTCCCATCTTCTCCTGAAGAGCCATAGTTTGCAGTACTCCCAGCGTTCACCCGCCTTGATCTAGCTGAATAACTATTTGAATTCGTAGCTGTTTCAGAAGAAGCAAGTGCTACATTTTCAGATCTTCATACCCCTTCTTTTACTTCACTCGCATCAAACCAGTATTCCGGCATAACAGCCTCATTTAAAGGTTCTAACATCGTAGCTACAACTGCAATACCAACCGCACCATCAGTATTGGCTTCACGAGCTACTACATTTGCATAAGGAAGAACGCAATACTGATCGTCTTGCGTTAATGCAATCAAACATTTTTTCACCTCCACAATACCACGGGCACGCTTCCAACCTTTATCGGTATTAATAATTTCACCGCCCATAAGTTCTTTTTTTGTTGCATAATCATAGCGACCAATCGTGAAGTTAAAGGTCACATCTCCCATTGCTTTAGCTCCCATACGGTAAGTTGAACCTGTCAGCTGATTTTTGTAAGGTTCTTGCGTAGGATCTCCTTCTTCAATGGTCCACGTGTCTTGATGCACATTTTTAATCTCGGTAGCAGATCCGTTCGTTTTTACTAGGGCATATAACGCTGTACCTGTCAAATCAGCTGATACTGCATCTTCATCGGCATACCATAATCTTTTTATATCAACCGCTGATATTTGTATACTTTCCGCCATATCTTTTATATTTTTATATTTAAAACTTTAAACTTTAAAACCACATTTACATAACTACATGCAAGCTTTAAATCTTCTTCTATCCCTATCCGGTCTATTTCCCAATGATATTGAGTACTATCAAACACTCCACTTTCTCCTATTAAAAACTGTTTTGCAGTTCTTTCCAACTCGTTTAATCGTACCGTATTAGTCTTACCACTGGTCAAATATGGAACGCAGATGTTGATATGAGGATAACATATCTCCCAATAAGTTTCCGGCTCCAAAGCGTCTCTTACAACAATCACTATTAATTCGTTTTTTACACCTTTCTTAATGGTATTCCAACTGTCGTAAACGTCTTTTATCAAGAAGTCTTTTAGCTTATCACACAAAATCTTATATATGTCAGTCGTTACAATCATACCCAAATATCACATCTACCCTTAAACTCCTCCGAATAGCATTCGGCATTCTTCTTCACATCTCCCTCTCCTACAGTATTTCCTTCAGCATCCAGACACCTGATATGAGATCCTAAAACAATCTTTTTACCCTCATAAACCACATGGTAATTATATACCCAGCGCTCACCATTGACAGAAACTTCCTTTTGTTGGGAGTTGTCATGGCAGAAGCAATCTGTTACATCTTGCCAAGACTCTCCACCGGTTCCCGGTATTGGTCGGTTATACTCGTCGTTCTCTTCTGGAGTAATAACCTGTATTTGTAATTTATGTGGGGCAGTTTCTAGCATATCACCAAAATGTTACTTTAGGTTTATCTGTATTCAGTTCGTCCTTCAGTCCATACTTATTGCATAAAAAAGAATAATAGGACTTTATACCAGAAATATCCCAAGAAAGAGACTTTGAATGACCGTTTTCTGATACCGATTTAGAAGTAGCTCTAAGCAATAAGGAGGGAATAAATCTTGCTATCGCAACAGAGATAGACTGCATATTATTTTCAGTCATTTCCCCGTCAGGGTCAACCCCGGAAGAAAGATTAATCTCTACCAAGTCAGCCTCCGACAATAATATGCCGAAGGACTGAAACTTTTGCTTTATGTAGTCACTAATTATCATACTTACGCATTCATCGTATCCAGGTCAAAAATTACAATCTTGTTTGGAGATGTAAATTCCGGAATCCATTCGGCTCCATATTCCATGAAGCGGCCTTCATCCGTACGTATGTTGGAAATATACATACCACCTTCTGAACGGGTGTAAGTCTTTCCCGGAACCGGATCGGTTATTTCATACGGAGTATGCCAGCGCATCTTTCCCTGTTTAGGAGTGGTAAACAAAGAAATACGGTTGTCTTTAAATACCTGTTTGAAAGTGCCGTCTGACAATTCCACCAAATCTTCGTTGATTACGATAGGCGGCAAGCCCAATCCTCTAAAGATAGTGGTCGCCATCTCACTGGACATAAGCCCGGCAGACAGTCGGACTTCTTTAGAATCAAAGCTTTGTTTGTAAAAATCCCCAAAGTCCTTTGATCCAATAATGCTGTTGATAAAAGTCCTTCGGGACATTTCCATAGAAACGAACATGCCGAACTTGGTACGTAATTCAACGGTTTTCTCCATAAGATAACGAACAAAGTTCAGTTTGTCTGCAACTTGCGGAGTGATACGATGAACCGGCAACTCCATTTCAAGCAATTCGATTCCTTGCGGATTGTCATCTACTTTTACGGATGCTTTACCATCAGAACGAAGGTCACCGTCCACAATATCCATACGTTTGTGTGGAGCAAGCAATACCTGACGCATATCATCTACAATATAGTTGATAATATCGTCCAGTGCGGCCCGTTGATCTGGTGTCTTCGCCTGATTAAACTTATTGATTAGTTCTTGAAGCATATCGAGTCTATCGTTGTCCATCTGGTATCTATCCCCCATATAGGCAACTTCGCCATATCCGGAACCCAAAGATTTACGCTCTCTTAACGGCTTGTTAGAGTTACGGTCAATTACAGAACCGGCAACAACACCCGTTACTGTCCCCAAATATGTTTTGAACACACGGGATTTCGTTTCCTCAAAATCAAGGTGCTTTTTCCAAAAGATTTGATCCAGTCTTAGAGCCTGCACACGGTCGATAACCGCTTTCACCACTCCCGGATCATTCAGTAATGTTTGAATAGTCAAATACATAGTTCCTCCTTTCTTTAATAAGTGAACATGAATCTGTCACCCAAAGTCTCCTTATCCTTATCGGAGATAGGAACAATGAGTCTTGTCGGTCTGATCTCGTACGCTTGGCCTATAGCGGTAACAGTTGCACCCGCTTCTACTTTAGTCCATGCATAATTCAAAGCCGTAGCTGTCGCTTTTGCCGTTTTACCGGCTGCGGCAGTAGCTTCAAACAATACCGCATCCTTTTCTGCGGCAAGCGTTGGTGAAGCGGCCAGAGTAACGGTATCATATTCCGCATTACTTTTGTCGATAGCTTCAATTGTACCGCCATTTGTACCATTACCAATATGCATACCGACGTACGCAAGAGAATTTTTCTTGATCTTCAACGAAGTAGAACCGGCAGTGATCTTCTCGGCTACTTCAACATTCAAAACAGCTTTTGCCGTTCGTTTCACAAAATCAAGAACCAAAGGGGTAAGAGGCGGGATCTGCGCAACCCCTGTCAAATTCGAAATATCCAGATTGAAGCCACCGGAATATATATAAACCGTTTCAAAACGGCACATTTCCGGCATTTGCTTCTCAATCGGACTTAAATCATACTTAAAACCTGCTGGCATAATTAATCCTGTTTAGAGTTTTTAATTTCTTCAGTTCCCTTGTTTATCAGGGTGGCAATGTCATTTGAATTGTTCTGCTCATTGCTTCCCGATTCGGGAGTTCTCACATCTTGAAATCCTGCGTTGGCAAACGTCTGCTTTGCATCCTTGAAATAGTTATCCAAGTTTGCATCTTCGGGAATGCTCAACATAGGAACAAGGTTTTCGGGAATACCATATTCCTTCGCTTTTCCCATGATTTGCTCTTGGCGAGTGGCCTGCGCCTTCTCTGTTTCAAATTGGGTAAGCTTGTCAGAAAGAGGTTTAACGGCTGCACTCACTGCGTTCGCAATGATGGTCGCTATATCATCTTTCTTTTCTTCCGGCTTCGGATTTGGGTTAGGATTGGGATTCTCGATTTTATTTTTCAATTCGTCCAATTGTTTCTGTAGACCCGATTTTTCGTTTCTAACAGTATCAATGTCTCCTTGAAAAGCCTTCAGAAGTCCTTCGACCCCACTAATAGCAGTTTCTATTTGACTTTCTTCAGTTACGGTTTTAGACAAGTAGTCAGCCACCCCGTCAAACGCTTTATCACCAAACCCAAAGGTTTTATACTTCGTTTTTAGTGCTACTAAGATTTTTTCTTTCATACTGTATGAATTAGTTTTGATTTTCAACAGCATAAAGTTACACTCAAAGAAGAAAGCTATAAAATAATTACATGAGGGATAAACCACAATTGCCCAATTGTGGGAAATTAGTTGTTTTAAGGCATAATAAATGCTCTTCTTTGTGTTATTCACCGTTCTAATAGACAGAGAATACAAGGTAATGAAGTTAGTGTTATTGGTGAGAGAAAAGACGGTGCTGAAACTGTTAATCTTATAAATATTGCTAAAAAGTGAGGTGTTGAATGTTGTTTGATGTTGTTTTAACACTGTTGATGTTGTTGTTGTTGATAAAGTTACTACCTTTGTACCATCAAAGTAACGCAACTATGATACGTTACGAACAAAGATAGTAGTAATACTGTTGATGATAGTATTAATAGAAAAATAAAGTTTAAACATAAGGCTAATGGGTAGTGATTTAAAAAGACGTCGAAAGATTGTCTATAAAAGAGAAGTTCGCTGTGTTGTAAAGACTAAAGGCGAAAGACTTGGATGGGAGCCATTAGATAATGAAAAGGAGGTTCCCTTAAGGACTATTGTTGGAGAAGGGAATATTGTAAGTACTTCATGTTGTTTTATTTCTATTAGTAGAAAAGTAATTTTATAATGCTTGAAAATATTTCTCCATACAAATGCTATTTTATACAAAAAGCGTCTCCTGCGAAAGGTGACGCTTTTGATTTTTCATACATATATAAGTTCTATACAGATAGAACAGATAAATATCAACGTTTAAAATATATCATAAGGGTAGAAGCGCATGATTCTGTTTTTGCTTTGAAATTTTATGCTGCAAGAGACCGAAAGTTAGATAAAAAGTATAATCGTATTCTTCAAGCTCATGGATATACTAATTCTTTAAGAATATTTGTAACATGTGCCTATTTGGTTCCAGAAATTCTAAGAAAGCATCCTAATGCATCGTTTGCCATAAACGGAGCAAGGAGTATTGATATATATGCTCGTAAAACAGAAGGGAAAGACAACAACCAAAGATTTAGGATTTACAAAGTTATATCAAACATGTTATTTACTAGAGATAGGTTTGAGCATTACGAGTTTAAGGAAATCAGTTCTTATTTGATGATAAATAGAATATGTGGAGATGTTAATGCAGAAAAAGATCGAATCAAAGAAATGTTCTTGGATAGATATGAATTTAATTTATAGAAGCGGAGTAACCTCCGCTTTTCTTTTGCCCTCTTGCGAAGGGCGGGAATGAAATCCTATTTTATAATAACGGCTATTCCAGAAGCAACCCACGCCCTGTTCCTTGCGTTATAAGTCGTTTTAAAATCAATCAATCCATTCGCTCCCATTTTCTTTGCTTCGGATACTATTTTATCCATCATCCTTTTGCTAGATGGAGCATACTCATTATTCGTTTTTCCTGTATATCCTTCGTATGGGACAATTAGCCGTAGATTTTCGGCTGTTTCTCCTTTTCTCAACTTGCCAACAGTAAATACCACTTCTATATTAGATATTGGCTGGTAATTGAATCCTGTCACTGTAGGGCTAATGGTGAAACCATCTTTGGTGTATTCTCTGTAGTCAACGACATATACGGATTCGGTATACATGTCTCTAGTGCATCCGGATAGAGCCAATATTATTATGATCGGATATAGGATATTTTTCATGATTCTGCAAATTACTTATCTTTAACTGGACGTATATTAAATCCGTAATACGCATCAAATACCTGTCCAGCACTTTTGCTTAATCCCGCAACAGAATAAGACGCACTCAAAGCTCGGCATAATTTCCCTGTTAATGCATATTTATCTGTTTCACCATTACCGGCCCATAAATAAGTATAAGTCGAAACATTTTGATGCGTTTCATCTTGCCACCTGCCAGCCGCAGGTAAAAATATACGATTACCATTGTCCCCTGTAACAAGAAATCCACTCGTTCCCTTATATGATATATATTTCCACTTGCAATTATCAATTAATTCTTTCACTTGTTCAATAGATGGCATATGCCACCCATCGCCTAAAATCTTATGTGCTGCATCATAATCCGTATTTGTTATATCATAAAATTTAGTTTTACTTGGCCAACCAGGATCTGTTTCTGTTCCAATAGAAACCCCTGTATATAAATAATTTTCTGATGAATAAATGCTCTTTGAAGAAACCTCTCCCCATGCAAAGAAATCGCCGTATTTATCTGGTGAGTCAGCACCTAAGTTTACTCCATTCCATAAAACAGACAAACCTAAATCAACTGCTCCATATTCTAGTGCTAGACTAGTAGTAAAATTATCGTTTCCTCCTTTAAGTATCTGTTTAGTGTTATAATTATCAAGATATTCAATAAAAAAGTAATAGCTATATTCTGTTTCTGATGAAATATTTTTTAATTCAGTTGTATATGTATAACTTTCACTCACGCTAGTTATATCACGACTATAAATAGTAGCTTTATCAATTACATGAAAGCCTAACTTGAAAGAAGAAAAATAACCGACTTTTTCAAAATTCACACATCCTTTAAAGTTCACAGACGTTTCTCCCGCTATAGCCTCTGTTTGTAAATCTGATGATTCAAATTTTTCAGTTGTAAATGTAAGTACTTGCCCATAATAATATTTTGTACCATCATAAAAGTATGATACATAATAATACTGCTTCATTGGAGCTAGATTCGTTATCCTCACTGAAAATTTACTATCTTTAAGATTATTGCCTTTTACTATCCATCCATTCTGCTTATTAGGATTGCTATTATTGGATACTACAAAACCATAATTAGTAACTCCAAGCCTATCTTCTTCAGGAATATTTGAATTTATATATCCCTTTAACACTGCACTTACAGCTTTTATATTTGATGCGCTCGCTGTTACGGCTATTTCTGTGGTAGAATTTTCTAAATCTTTATTATTTTCATCAGTTATTTCATCATCTCCCCCGCAAGAAAGAAGTGACAATAAAGTAAATAATAGAGGAAAAACAAATATTTTTTTCATGATTATGCGTGTTTTAAATGCACAATTTATTACTAAACATTATCTATTAATTAAAAATCATCTTTCTTTTCAACCTCTTTACATAAAGAATTTATTAAATCACAGATAGCCGATCTTACTAAAATGGCACGTCCTTTCGCTTTTACAGTTTGCTTCTTCTGTGCCTCTGTTTCTGATAAAAGCAACTCTTTTTGAGATGTCAACTCTTCATTATGCTTTTTAAGCTCTTTCTTTTTTAAAGAGGACAGATCTACAGATTCTAACTCTTTTATCTTTTTATTAATTTCCGCTATTTTGATAGCATACGTTAAGGAATCATTTTTTGAAAAACCGAGAATGAACTATGTACTTACTATTGATTGTAAAGAGGAAA
>OGJR01001690.1_pt1 | contig 13275 bp, 16 predicted proteins | sample 1572301 | NCBI WGS metagenome assembly OGJR01 (sample SAMEA2582083, study PRJEB24529) | metagenome | biome: Human gut stool | place: China | collected 2011 | reverse complement strand
CCTTCATCCCATCCTGCAGCATTTCATCCACCACAAAGGTCACGCTTCGCATTTTATCCTCATCCATCGGCAAAATGGCATCCCGATATTCTACAAAGCCGCAGCGCGCCACAACGTGCGCAATATCCCCCTTGATAATGAGCTGCCCCGCTCCGTCTGCCTCCGTCACAAGCGTGCTGACAAATTTACGGGCATAATCAAACGGAATCTCGTCCGTTTTTTGATACTGCGCAAGCAGACCTGTGTAATACGCACTGCGCCCGGGCATTGTCTGGCACGCAAGAATGGCATTATCTATGGGATTGCAGACACCGGAATGATAGACACTGTTCAAAAAGGCAAAATCCAGCACCCTTGTGCTTTCGTTTCCCAGTACATCCATGTAGTATTCCAGCAAAATGCTCTCATTCGTCAGCGTTCCCGTCTTATCCATGCAAAGCACATCCATACTGCCAAAGCCCTGCATGGCGTTGATGTCCTTGATGATGGTCTGCTTGCGGCTCATGCTTAGGCTGCCCCTTGCAAGGCAGGCGGTAATTACCATCGGCAGCATTTCCGGCATCAGCCCTACCGCAACAGAAAGCGCAAATGCAAAGGATTCCAACCATTTTCCGCCTGTCAGCCTTAACAGCACAAACACAATGGGAATCAGCACAACAATAAAGCGAAGCATTACCCATGCAATCGAATTAGCACCCTTTTGGAACGACTGCTTCTCCTCTGCATCCGATTTTTCAAAGCTGCCGTATAATGTATCCTTCCCAACCGCAAGCACAATTCCCTCGCCCTTGCCGCCGATAACCGTTGTTGCCATAAAGACAAGGTTTTCAAGCTGTGTCAGCGTTTCCGTACTGCCATAGCTGAGGGTATTGCAGTTTTTTTCCAGAATCGCACTTTCACCTGTGATGGCAGCCTGCGAAATAAATAAATCACTGACCTTCGTCAAACGGATATCCGCAGGCACGCGGTCTCCTGCCGAAAGCAGAACAATATCCCCGACCACCAATTCTTCCGCTGCTATTTCCTGTAGCTCTCCCGCTCGTCGAACCGTAATGCTTTCGTGAATCAGCCGTTCCAGCTGCTGCGCCGCATTCTTCGCCCGCAGCTCCTGAATCAGACGGATTACACCGCTCGTCAAAATCATGGAGAAAATGATGATGGCAGTGGTGGCGTTTCTGGCAAAATTAGAGGCAAGCACAACATCGGTTGCCAAGGAAATCATCCCAAGCACAAAAAGAATAATATGGAACGGGTTGATAAAGGCACGACGCAAACAGCGCAGCATAGTATCCTTCTTCCGTTTTGCAAAGCTGTTTTCGCCATATCTCCAGCGCATACCATCCACCTGTTCGGGAAACAAGCCCTGCGGGGAAGCCCCAATCTCTTTATAAATTTCCGATATTTCACGATAAGCGTATTTTTTGATACAACAATCAATCAAGGTTGTTTTTGACACGAAATAGCTCCTCCTTTGCGATACATATATTGCTATTTTAACATCATTCGCAAAAAACGCCACGCTTATATTCTTGCTTTTTTCTTGCATTTACACAAAACAGCCTTTTTCTCTCCTGTATACGCAATTTTTCAAACAACAAAGGCAGCTACATTTTTTTCGTCAGCTGCCTTGCGTTTCGTTCAGATATTTAATTATAAGGTCTTCTATGATAGCAAATTATAGTGCCGCATACAGAGCATTTTCTTGTCACCGCTTTTTGAATCATGCTTCGGAAAGCAGAGCACGCCATCAGCTTTAGCTCTCGATGGCAGCATTCGCAAGCCTACAATACTGTATTCCGTTTTTCTCATAAATCTCGAAAGTCCCCGTGACGGTTATCTCTGCGTTTAGCTCCGGATAATCGTCCGGATAGGTGTACTCGTCGGTCGGAATAAAATCCAATCCCTGTGAACAGCAAGCCATCGCATCGGCAATGATACAGGCAAAATATTGTTCCTTTGTTTCGGGGTCCTCGTAATATGCAAAAGCACCATTCATTTTAACCGTTTTCCCAATGTAGTCATCAGGGGTGTAGAGCATATTGTAAACCTCAGAATAGACCATTGTACTGCTGAGCTTTGTCAGGTCAACATCAATGCCGTCTGCGCTTTGCGCAGGCTCGGAGGCAACAGGCGCAGACACCGATTCCTTTTCCATCGATTGATTTTGTGAAACAGAGGCATTCGGTGTCTGAGTATCGTCTGTCTCTTTATCCTCCTCACCTCCGCAGGCGACAAGAGAGCAAAGCATCAGGGCAATCAGTACTACGCAAAACAGATTTTTCATTTTCTCACACCTCCGATAGCTGTATCTGTCAGCCACGATAGACCGAAAGCGACAATCTGAACAGCAACGATTGTTGAGCCTACCGGTGTTCCGGCGAGGATTGATGCCAGAATACCGATCAGCGAACACAACACCGACAAAACTGCGGCGCAGATCGTCACGCTGCGGAAGCTCTTGAACATCCGCATAGCGGACAACGCCGGAAAAATTACTAGTGCGGAGATGAGCAGAGAGCCGACAAGGTTCATCGCCAGCACGATGATGATGGCAACAACGATGGCAATCAGCAGATTGTAAAGCCCTGCCTTTGTGCCGGTTGCCCTTGCAAAGTCCTCGTCAAAGGTCACAGCGAAGATTTTATTGTAAAACAGGACGAACACCACCACGACCAGCACCGACATTCCAACGCAAAGCCACACTTCTACAGGAGACAGCGTCAGGATGGAGGTGGAGCCAAACAGCGTACTGCACACATCGCCCGAAAGGTTGGATGAGGTGGAGAAAATATTCATCACCAGATAGCCAATGGCAAGCGCTCCCACCGAAATCATGGCGATTGCTGCATCGCCCTTGATTTTCGTGTTCTGCCCTGTACGCAAAAGCAGCACGGCACTGCTGATCGTAATGACCATTACCAGCGGCATTTCATTTGTGATTTGCAGCACGGCAGCAATTGCCATTGCGCCAAACGCCACATGGGAAAGTCCGTCGCCGATGAAGGAAAACCGTTTCAGCACCAGCGTCACGCCCAGCAAAGACGAGCATAGCGCAATCAGCACACCGACTACCAGCGCATAGCGGACAAAGGGATATGTCCAATAGAGGGTCAGCTTTTCCAAAATAGCAGTCATCGTTCATCGCCCCCCTTCTCTGCGGCAAACAGCCGCCCCTGCGGGCTTCTGAGATATTCCGCTTTTGTTCCGAAAAAAACGGTGTCTCCAATATGCAGAAGATGGCTGGCATATTTAACTGCGGCAGTAATATCGTGCGAAATCATAATTACCGTAATGCCATCGTTTCGGTTAAGCTCTGCGATAAGCGCATACATTTCCGCTGTCACCTTAGGATCAAGTCCGGAAACAGGCTCGTCGAGAAGCAACATTTTTCGGGTGGCACACAGCGCACGGGCAAGCAGAACCCTCTGCTGCTGTCCGCCTGACAGCTCCCGATAGCAGCGTTTTGCAAGCTGCGCAATCTGCATCCTGTCCATAGCCGCCGCCGCAAGCCGTTTTTCTTCTTTGCTATAAAAAGGACGGCTGCCACAGCGTCCCTGACATCCGGAGAGAACGATTTCTCTCACGGCTGCCGGGAAGTCCTTCTGGACAACGGTCTGCTGCGGCAGATAGCCGATTTCATTTTTCCTCAGCCCATCGCCTGTCAAAATTCTGCCGCTGATAGGTGGCTGCAAGCCGAGAATCGTTTTCATAAGTGTACTCTTGCCGGAACCGTTTTCTCCTACGATGCAGAGATAGCTGCCTGCAAAAATCTCAAAATTGAGTTCTTGCAGAACGGACTTTCCCTCATAGCCAACGCAGAGTCTTTGACAAGTGAGCTGAGCCATGAACCTACCTCCTTATCCCAATGCTTCCTTCAGCACGGAAAGATTTTTCTCCATAACGGAGAGGTAAGTCGTGCCATTTTTCACATCTTGAGTAGTGGTGGATTGCATGGAATCCATCGTCAGCACCTTTTGATTTTTCGTTGTCGTGTTCTGGACAATGGTTTCGGCAATCTTGTGCTGTGCGCCCTCAATAGTCAACACGCAGGGCAGCTTCCATTCGTCCACCCTCTTGGCAAGGAACGAAATGGTCTCAAAGCCGGCTTCGGTTTCAGCGGAGCAGCCCACAAAAGCGGCATAGTAGCGCAGACCATAATCATCCACCAGATAGCGGAACGGAAAACGATCGCCAAACAGGATGGTTTTATTGCTTGCTGCATCCACGGCTGCCTGATAATCTGCGTCAAGAGCAGACAGCTTCTTTACATAAGCATCGGCATTGGCGGCATAGATATCCTTGTTATCGGGGTCAAGCTCCTGCAAGGCCTTGGAAATCACTCTGACCAGCATTTTCGCATTTTTCAGGGACAGCCAAACATGCTCGTCAGCTTCCTCCTCGTGCTCGTGTTCCTCTGCATCGTCATGTGCATGGGCATCCTCGTGCTCGTGCTCCTCCTGCATTCCCTCAACGATTTCTTCCGTTTTTACGGAATCACCCAGTACCTCCAGCAAATTGATGACCTTCATATTCCTGTTGGCGGCATTTCTCAAGGCATCCTCCACCCAGCCGTCGGACTCGCCGCCTACATAGATAAACAGGTCGCAATCCGAAATTTTAACAATATCATCAGCGGTGGGCTGATAGCTGTGCAGGTCAACGCCGTTGTCCAGCAGCATTGTAATTTCTGCATTATCAGCCTTGTCACCAAGGATTTCCCTGACCCAGTCATATTCGGGGAAAATGGTGGTGACAATGCTCAGTTTGTCAGTCTTATTGGTATCATTCTGCTTTCCGCAGCCGGCAAAAGCGCCGACAAGCACGAAAAGCGCAAGCAGCAGCGCAGTTATCTTTTTCATGATTATATTTACCTCCGAATTATAATAAGAACTTAAAAATAGGCGCAAAAATACAAGGGCAACGGCAACGCCGCAAAAGCCTATCCGAAAACAGATAGACTTCACCCTTGCAAAAGGCTCTTATTTAATTCGAAAGCTTCACCTTGAGAGATACCAAGGTATCTCTTTGTGCATAGTCCGTGCAGAGAGAAATACACCTGCACAAAGTATATGTAAACGCAACAGCAACGGCTGTGACGCATACAGCAAGTGAAAGGCTTTTCAGTGTGTTTTGGCAAGCCTCGACCTGATAGCAGATCGGGCAGCCTTCGCCCACGCAATCGTGGTCGGCTTCTGCCGCAACAAAAAGAGCAGAATAGAGCGTGATGACCAGAACCGTCACGGCAAGAAGCAATGCTGCAATCCTATTTCTCTTTTTTCTTTCCATTCTGCTCACCACCCTTCTATTTTCTACTCCTTTATTTTCTGCAATCGGCGCAAACGCCATACAGAATCGTTTCCGTTTTGTCGATTTGAAAGCCTGTACTTTCCAGCGTGCTCTGCAGAAGCTGCTCCGCTTCCTTTTCTCCAAGATGAATACTTTTCCCGCATACCCGACAGGATAGATGCAGACTGTCCTTACATTCCTCTGCGGCAATATATTGATAATACACCTCTCTGGTGTTCTCTCGGATACTGCGCTTCAGAATCCCCTCCTCCTCCAAGGCGGATAAATTACGATAAACGGCGCTGATGCTGATGCTCTCTGCCGTCAGTGCATCAGCTATCTGCCGTGCGGTCATCTGCTCATCTGTATGCTCTGAAAAATATTCGAGAAGCTGCTTGCGCTGCCGCGTCAGATACCTTGCCATCAGCCACCCCTCCAATTTGCAACTTATTTGCAAATTAGTATACCGTACTGTTTTGCATTTGTCAATATGCGAATTGATTGCAAATAGAGGGTATCGCCATCAAGCGGCAATCCACTTCCAAGAGCCTCCTGTAAAAATTTTTTAAAAATTTTTGCATTTTGGGTGAGAGTTTTTCCGATTTTATGTACCTATATAAGTGAAAAGACTTTTCAGCCACAGCTTCACACAAACGGAGAAAGGAGGTTCGAACGATATGTACGATACCGCAATACGAGTCGCACTCGTCAAGCAAAGAGTGCGCGAAAACACCCGTTGGATGCAGCTTCGGCACGATACTGCTGTGGGAGAACGCGAGCGACCATGTGCCGGTGAACGTCGTTTCCTTTGCAGCGGCGGCAGCGATTATCGCGCTGTGCATTCGGCTCAGAAACAGAGAAAATCAGAAAAAAGGTGGGACGAGCAAGTCCAACCGAAACGAACAGGAGGAGAAAGCCTATGAAGAAACGAATACTCAGCATCCTGCTCACCTTGTGTATGGTGCTATGCCTTGTGCCAACGGCGGCCTTTGCCGAGGACAACGAGGATGCGCCTACGCAAGCGTTGACAAACGTCGATATTACCTTCCCCAAACCGGAGGAAGGCAAAAAGATAGGAAACGGCTCGGAGGCATCCGCCAACGCGGACAGCGGTCTGAACCTCTATCTGTTCGGCCCCGCGCTGTGGCAGCAGGACGGCAAGCCCAAAAAGCTGAACGCGGATGATACTTACGAGAAGGACAACATCTATCTGCTGAATTTCACCTTCTACACGCAGAAGCCCATCACAGATGAGACTGTCTTGACATTCAACGGCAATCCTATTACGCGCTATCCAGATTATCCGACATTTGAAAAGGCAGCAAGTGACTATGACGGGACGCAGGATGCCTACCTTGGCTTCGTTATGTTCAGCGCGGAGGGTACCGGCGATCCATCGATGAAGGATCTGAAAGATCTCTATATTGTCGGGCTCTACGCCATTATCCGTGCGCAGGAGGCGCAGACCCCGGAGGATACGGTCAAGGAGCAGTTCACCCTCACCTCCGGCGACACCTATTACTTTGACCTCTCCGGCGAGAGCATCCCCGGCACGACAAACGATTCTCTGCCGGACAAAACAATGCATTATGTCCCCTTTACCTACACCGGCACAGTCAACGCCTACAAGCTTACATCGGAAATGGCACCCAACGAGGAGTATGCACAGGAGAACAAATATGCCCACAGCCTGTTTGTTGCGGACTACAATGTAACGCATACGGTATATTGGAATGACTTAAACAATGCGAGCATGATTTTCGGCAAGGACTATGCCGCCGGCGGTGTGGACTATACGCTGCGTGCGCCGTCTGTGGGAAGTAATGCTACAGGCTCAAATGAGTCCCTACGCGGCACGCCCCTAAGCAACGAATGGGATAGGATACTGGACAAAGACAGCGGATATATCAAAAACTGGAGCGAGATGTCTTCGTGGGGACAAGATACTCTGAGGTCTGATGTGTCTTTCCGCACGATCCGTGGGGCCCATTCGGCTCGCAGCTGGAGCAACAGAACTACTACTTACTCCCGCTTGGATGTCGGTTTCCGCCCCGTCCTTGAAGTTCGGAACCCCAACACACTGGACTCTGACGGGCTGAAAGCCGTTACCCTTGACCTTGGCGGCGGCAAGCTGGGGAACAGTTCCGAGGATATTCAAATCATCGTGAAAAACGGCAGCAACTTTACCGCGCCTGCGTCCAATGGTCTGACCCGCCCGAACGGAAATAACGGCAGCAGCTTTAAGTGGCTTGGCAGCGACGGTAAGCTGTACGCACCGGGGGACAGCGTCTCGGCAAATGTAACCAAGCTGACAGCACTATTTCACGAGCAGTTCACCCTCGCCCTCGGCGGCAGATATTATTTTGACCTTTCGGCAATGGGTATTCCCGGCACGGTGAACGACGCTTTGCCGGATAAAACAATGCACTATGTCCCCTTTACCTACGCCGGAACAGTGGATGCTTACAAGCTCACATCGGAGAAGGAAACCACCGAGGAATATGCACAGCAGAACAAATATCCCCACAGCCTGTTTATTGCGGATTATGCCGTAACGCATACGGTAAGCTGGGATGACCTGAATACCGCAAATCTGATTTTCGGCAAGAACTACGCCACCGGCGGCGTGAACTATACACTGCGTGCGCCGTCCGTGGGAAGTGGTCGTACAGATTCAAATGAGTCCCTACGCGGCACGCCACAAAGCAACGAATGGGATAGGATACTGGACAAGAACGACGGATATATCAAAAACTGGAAGCGGATGGCTTCCTGGGGGCAAGACACCAGACCCGATAATTCGACTCCATTCCGTGCGGTTCGCGGGTTCCACTCGACCCGCGGCTGGGAGTTCAACTCGTCCTCGCATCGGAACGTCTACCTCGGTTTCCGCCCCGTCCTTGAAGTCCTGAACCCCGGCTCACTGGGCGCTGACGGGCTGAAAGCCGTTACCCTTGCCCTTGGCGGCGGCAAGCTGGGCGATAGTTCCGAGGAGATTCAAATCATCGTGAAAAACGGCGAGAGCTTTACCGCGCCTGCATCCGATGGTCTGACACGCCCGGACGGAAATACAGATAGCTACTTCAAGTGGCTTGGCAGCGACGGAAACCTTTACGCGCCCGATGAAAGCGTCCCGGCGAATGTAACCAAGCTGACGGCGAAGTTTGCCGGCGGCAGTAGCGGCGGTGGCGGCGGTGGCAGCAGCCGCAAACCGTCCGTCACCTATTACACGCTGCACTTTGAAACCAATGGCGGCAGTGCTATAACCGACATGCGGGAAGCAAACAACACCCGTATCAGACTGACAAAATACGTTCCGACTCGGCATGGGCATACCTTTATTGGCTGGTACAGCGACCAAAGCCTGACAAATCAGATTTCCGAGGTTTCTCTGACGAAGAATATGACTGTATACGCAGGCTGGCGCGCGGATGAAAATCCGGACACAGTCGTAAACCCCTTTACTGATGTTTCCGAAAAGGACTGGTTCTACAACGATGCGATGTTCGTTTACAAAAATGGTCTGATGCTCGGCACGAGCAAGACCCTGTTCAGTCCGCATGGGACGGTGACACGCGGCATGATGGCAACCATTCTCTGGCGCATGGAGGGCAGCCTCGCGCCGAAGGACGAAAATAGCTTTACCGATGTGGAAGCCGGAAGGTGGTACGCCGACGCAATCACATGGACGACAGAGAATGGCATCTTTGCAGGCTGCAGCAAAGACAAATTCGGCCCGGACGATCCCATTACCCGCGAACAGCTTACCGCCATCTTCTACCGCTACGCGGACTACAAGGGCTACAAGCTGACCGTCACGGAAAATCTTGACAAGTTTGAGGACGCGGACAAGATTACGGATTACGCAAAAATGGTAATGCAATGGGCAGTCGGCAACGGATTGATAAAGGGAAAATCCGAAAATCTGCTTGATCCACAGGGTACGGCAACCCGCGCGGAGATTTCCGCCATGCTTCACCGCTTCATTGAGAAGGCTACGCCGATGCAGACGGACTGATAGACCGAAAATTATCGAAAAGAAAACAGACTCACTTTTAAGGGTGTGGGCTATTTGCCCACACCCCTTTTTTATCAATCTATTAACGTATACATAAAATCCATGTTATGTTATCTTTTCAACCTACTTGGCAAAGAGCGAAATTCTGGCTATAATATGTAGCGTACTACATATCAAGAGAGGGATGTCGCATGGAAGAAAAGGATATTGGCTATTTAATCAAGAATATTAACGACAAGCTAAAGGTAAAAGCGGACGCTGACTTAAAGCATAGTAATTTAACCTTGGCGCAAAGCCGTGTGTTGGCTTTTTTGGATCGCAGGGGCGGTCAGGCAACGCAAAAAGAAATTGAAGTTTACTTAGAGGTTTCCCACCCTACTGTTGTCGGTATTATTTCACGCATGAAACAAAACGGACATCTTCGGTGCTGGGTAGATGAAACTGACAAGAGAAACAAAATTGTCGCTCTGACGGAGCAGGCAAAAGCCTTGGGAGAGGAGATGGAACAACGAATTTCAGCTAATGAAAAAATGCTTCTTGCTTCGCTCTCGGAAGCTGACATCAAAAAATTAAAGCAACTGCTTTTGATAATATATAACAATTTAGAATAGAAAAGCCGATGAATGTCGGCTTTTTCTTAAATACAATACGTAGCACGCTACATTAAGGAGGTTCATCTATGATTAAAACATTATCTCGGAGCTTGCGAGAATACAAAAAAGGCTCTGTACTTACAATTCTGTTTTCTATCTTGGAAGCAGCCTTTGAAATTACCATCCCCCCTTTGTATGGCAAAGGTCATTGACGAAGGAATTGACCTTGGGAATATGAATGCCGTTTGGAAATACGGCATAATCTTACTTGTTTTTGCCCTGTTTCAGCTTATAACAGGTGTTTTATCGGCACACATTGCCGCCCGTACTTCGGTAGGATTTTATGCCAAGCTGCGGCAGGATATGTATGATAATGTGCAGACCTTTGCTTTTTCCAACATTGATAAGTTCTCGACGGCTTCCATCGTAACCCGTCTGACAACGGATGTGACTAACATTCAAAACCTCCGTTACCATGGTTCTTCAGAAAAACGAATTATTTTCTGGTACAATTAAAGAAAATTTGCGTTGGGGCAATGAAAATGCTACTGACGAAGAAATAAAACACGCCTGTCATCTTGCCTGTGCCGATGGATTTATGGAAGCCATGCCAAAACAATACGACACCTATATTGAGCAAGGGGGTAACAATGTTTCAGGCGGTCAAAAACAGCGGCTTTGTATTGCCCGTGCATTGCTTAAAAATCCAAAGGTTTTGATTTTGGACGATTCCACCAGTGCTGTGGATACCAAAACAGACGCTGCAATACAAAGAGCTTTTGCCGAGTACATTCCAGATACCACGAAAATCATCATTGCACAGCGTGTAAGCTCGGTACAGAATGCAAATAAAATTGTTGTTCTAAATGACGGAAAAATCGATGCTGTCGGCACTCATGAGGAACTTTTGAAAAATTGCAATATTTATCGGGAAGTATATCGGTCGCAGGTGAAAGGAGATGGCGAAAATGAATAAAAAGCAAAAATCATTGGCAAGTGTGCCCGCAAAGTCTGAAATGTCGAAAATGCAGTTTGATAAGACAGCGCTTAGAAGGTTGTTCTCCTATATGAAAGAATATAAAGGACAGTTGGTTTTTGTTGTCATCTGTATTTTATTAAGTGCGGTTGCTTCCGCTACTTCATCCGTGTTTTTGCAAACCCTAATTGACGATTATATCGTGCCTCTGCTTGGAACAGATAATCCCGTTTTCGACGGTTTAATAAGGCACTTATAACAATCGGTATCATATATATGATAGGTGTAATTTCCAGTCTGCTTTACAGCCGTGCAATGGTTACGGTTGCACAAGGAACGCTGAAAAAAATCCGAGATGATATGTTTGAAAAAATGCAACGGCTTCCGATTCGTGTCTTCGATACCCGCACTCACGGCGATATTATGAGCCTTTACACCAATGATACGGACACGCTCCGCCAAATGATTGCACAGTCTTTGGCACAGCTTATTTCCTCTGTATTTACTATTGTTGCGGTGCTTATTTGTATGCTCTATACCAGCATTTGGCTGACGATTGTAGCTTTGCTTGTTATGCTTCTCATTCTGCAAATTGTAAAAGGAATTGCAGGAAAAGTAGGTACATTTTTTATGCTTCAGCAAAAAACCCTTGCTGATATAAACGGCTATGTGGAAGAAATGGTAAACGGTCAAAAAGTTATCAAGGGTGGCAAATCCACCCTTTTGAAGCTTATTATGCGCTTCTGGGATAAGGACAGTGGAAGTATTCTGCTTTCCGGAACGGATGTCACAGACATCAACACAAAATCCCTGCGTGAAAACGAAAGCTATTGTACGCAGGAAACGCACCTGTTTCATGATACCATCGGCAACAACATCCGCATTGCCAATCTGAGCGCAACGGACGAGGAAATCATCGCTGCGGCGAAAAAGGCATCTATCCATGATTTTATTGCCGCCCTGCCCCATGGCTACGATACCCGTGTCGGCGAACTGGGGGATACGCTTTCGGGCGGCGAAAAGCAGCGCATCTCTCTGGCGCGCGCCTTTCTTTCCGATGCACCGCTCATGCTTCTGGATGAGCCGACCAGCAATCTGGACAGCATCAACGAAGGCATCATTCTGAAAGCACTGGATGATGCAAAGGATAGAACCATCGTGCTTGTTTCGCACAGAAAATCCACTTTGGGTATCTGCGATAGCCTGCATCAAATGGAAAACGGACACAAAAACAACGAAAATTTGATAGGAGAATGATAATGAATTATTTATTTCTTGCACTCGGCTTCCTTTTTCTGGGCGTGGGCACGGTGGGGATATTCTTCCCCATTCTGCCCACTGCTCCCTTCCTGCTTCTGGCATCGGTCTGCTTTGGTAAAGGCAGCCGCCGCGTGAATGATTGGTTTCAGGGCACAAGGCTGTACCAAAACCATCTGGCGGATTTTAAAAAAGACCGCTCTATGACGATGCAGACAAAGCTTGGGATTCTGATTCCCGTTACGGTTTTTCTGCTGCTTGCATTTTTTATGATGCAAAACATTTACGGGAGAATCACCATTATTGTCCTGCTGTTAATCAAATACCTTGTCTTTCTGTTCTGGATTAAGACAAAAAAGGCTCCCGCCGAATGGGAATAAGAGAAGCTATAAAGCCGTATCCCACAATCAAAACCATCGGCTTAGTCGGTGGTTTTGATTGGTTATTACCAAAAAAACGAACTCCATGCTGCCATAGAGTCCGTAAGCTGTTAAATAATTTCTCTTATGCGTCCTGTTCCTTTTCCATCAAATTGTGATAGCATAAATAATTTCTTGCAAACATTACGCCTGCCAATGCCAAGGCACAGCCCAAGCCGGATAAATTATTCTTTGCAAATTTTGCAAATAAAAAGCATCGGTCTTTATCAAAACCAATGCTTTTTATTTATTTCATAATTACCCTCTGCGGAACAGGCCCTTTTTCTTCGGTTCTTCTTCTACCGGAGGTGCTTCGTTGGACATATTGGGTTCTGCTTTACCGAAAACCTCTGTTTTCGCAACAGGGATACGAATTCCTCTGTTCAGACCGAATTCCACAATCAGTGTATCGTATGTTGTATCAACAACCTTGCCGTAGAATCCGCTGTTTGTGATGATGCTGTCACCAACCTCGATTGCATTTCTCAGCTCAGCCAGCTTTTTCTCCTTCTTCTGTGTGGGTCTGATGGACAGGAAATACATGATAACCAACAGAACAACGCAGTAAACCACGATCAGCATAACGGGGTGGTCTGTCATCCATGTGCCGAAAAGACCTGTGCTCTGTGTTGTGCCGGAGGTTGCTTTTGCTGCCTCGCCGGCAGGTTTTACGACTGTGTCAAGTAAAAATGATCCCATTTTTTTCTCTCCTAACTTTTTCTAAAT
>OGJR01001674.1_pt1 | contig 13395 bp, 8 predicted proteins | sample 1572301 | NCBI WGS metagenome assembly OGJR01 (sample SAMEA2582083, study PRJEB24529) | metagenome | biome: Human gut stool | place: China | collected 2011 | reverse complement strand
CGGCTGGGCTGACCGTCTTGCGCTCGTAACGTCACGAGCCGAAGCCTGTGGAGACATGTAAGACCCGAACGATCGTCCAAGCGGTGTTGAAGAAGCAGGAAGCCTCGCCCGATTTGTTGGCAAATCGGACGGGGAGCAGTCACTTCTTTCGGTTTCCTCGATCCACCTCCATCACCTGGCCGAACTCAGATCGGATCTCGTCGATATCCGCTTCACCCAGACGACCAAGCGTGCGATCAATCGTGTTCAAACGAGTGCCGTCAATGTCGAGTTTGGAACCCTTGCCCGTCAGCCCCTCTATCGAAATGGTCTTTTCATTGGGCAGGTTGCCCGTCATCTCTAGCGTAGCAATCCATTCCGAAAGATCAATTCGATCCCAGTCAACTTTGTCAATTTTGTCGAGCGGGATCCCGTTGCACTTTGGCTCCTTGGCCGTGCCGAAGCCATCGAACTCTATGCCAAGAATGTCGCCCTGAAGGCGAATCTGCTCATTCATGATGCGGGATAGCGGCGACTGATAGCAGCAATAGACCTGCCGTTTTTCGATGCAAGCCCCCAGCACCTTCGACTTGCAGTATGAGCCGACGAAGTGACAGTTCCCGAGCTCCCGATTGGAAATCATCTCATATTCCTCTGGCTCGCAGGCATACACCATTTGAATGATCATCGTCGCTACGACATACGCCGTGTAGATGGCCGAAACAACGGTAAATACCTGAGCCGCACCCGCCATCAGATTCTTGCTGGCCTCCGTAGTAGCAGCACCTGCGGCAGACTCAGCCGCCCCCTCCATCCCGGACTCACGAAACACGTCGGCAAGCATCTCCTTGCACTTGTTGGTGATCTTCTTGATCAACTCGTCGATGAACTCCTTGGCCGCCTTCTTGACCGCCTCGATCTGACCGGAAATGTTATCGACGAACGTTCCAAAAGTATTCTTGAACCACTGAGGCTGCGTGATCAAATCCTTCACAGGTTGCGTGAACTCAACGTATTGCCCCGCCAGATCCTTCATCATGCCCGGTGCACCCTCGGCTTTGCTCAAGTCAACCAGACTGCTGTCAAGATCCGCCATGCCCTTGATCATCGAAATGTAGGTTCCAATGCCTATGCCAGGTTGCGGTTCGCAACAGTCTGAAACGCCGCCTACCGCTCGCTTGCATTCGCCAGCTTCCCCGCCAAAAACGGTGCAGACGACGTTTTCTTCATGGGTGTAGTCTCCATCCTCCGTCATGCCTTCGCACGTCATGTCTTGCGTCATGTACTGCATGGCATTGAGGAGCGCAGTCACCTTGGCAAAGTCCGTGCTAACGCCGGTCTGCGTGTCGATGCAGTCGTTGCCCATGCAAGCGATGTCACCCGGACACTTGTACTGGGTATCGGCCCATTTGTCCGTGACAGGCACGTCCTTGCCGCAGTCGTAGACCACGTCATTGACGTAGCACGTTCCTGATGCGCCCGATGCCCCTTCCGTGCATTGGGAGCGAATGAACTGACACTCGGGATTTTCTTCGTACTGCTTGCAGGTATCGAGCTTGCCGCCCACGTTCTCAGGGCATTGCCTGTTGCCGTTGGCGTCGATCCAGCAGTCCATCTGGCCTTTGTAGAAGTCCCAATTCGTTGTGACGGTCATTTTTCTGCACAACGGATTGATGCTCGGATGCGGAGGCTTCGACATGTCGTGCGGACAGACGATGATGCCGTTGTCCGTCATGCATCCGTTAGCATCGAGCTGAGGCATGTCGGTGCATTTGACGGTGCCTTCGGCAAAGCCGTCGTTGACGGCATTGAGCGTTTCAAAGCATTCTTGCGGTGCCCAAGACTCCTCATAAACCGTTTTCGACGGCTCATAGAAGATGCGAATTCGGCCAAAGCCCTCGCCGCCCCCGGTAACCGAAGCGCGAATCTTGAAGTTCACCAAGGAATTGTGTTCAACGTTCTTGAACCAATGAGTGACGTCCACATTGGGATTGCGGCTCCATGACGTCGAAAGCTCGCAGGCACCGCCGGTTTCGGGCGGGAAGTTTTCATTGGGGCCTGACCAAACCTTGGTCTCCTTGCCAGGAGGCCCGATCCAGACCTGCATATAGTCGTCCCACTTGGCGTACTCCAGAATCGCCTGCTTGACGGAGGACGGATTCACCATGCGGTAGACCGTATTCTGCTCATAGACGGAACAGTGTCCGCTCCAATAGTTGTCTCCAACGCGTCCAATCCAAAGAAGTGCGCAACCCGTGCCACAGCTGTCAAGGTTGTACGGCCCTTCGTGATGTTGAATGATCCCGGCGGTGTAGTAATGGTTGAGCGTACAAGTGCCGGAATGATCGAGCACCTGCGTGCATTCCTTGTAGTCGGCAATGTGCTTGACGTCGGTCTTGTCTCTTATGATGGTCTCTGCAGTGCAGTCGGCCAGACCCGAAACGATGTTTTCAATGTCCCCGATGATTTCGTAGGTTTTGTCAAACATCGGATCGTTGCTCATGTCGACGTCGGGGCGATTGAGATACGTCTCGTTCAAAACGGAATAGACGTAGCCCTCAAGCGAACCGCCGTTTCCGCTTTCAACCGACTGGGCATCCTTGAACAGAGACTCCTTGGCCGCGTCTCCGCGTTTGCCCATTTGGTCGCCGCTGTTGTAGATCCCTTTCAGCGCCTCGATGTCCTCCATCGTCATCGAAGAGGAGATGCTGCTTCCCTCCTTTCCGGTGGAGCCCTGCAGATCCGTCTGCTTGATGGTCTGTTGCGTACCGTCGGGCATGGTCATGGTGACCGTCCCGTTGGCGAAGGTGTTGGGATTCTCCTTGAACTTGCCCGCGATGTCATTGGCAAAGTCTTGAGCCTCATGCCCAATGGCGGACATGTTGGTTTCCGTCCCGAACGCCCAGGTCGGCATCACCATGATGGAAGCCGAGACGAGCGAGCAGACTGTCTTGCGCATCGCGCGCAGAACGGTGAAGCCGTTGGCGCGAGCTGATGTTGTGATTTCTGCTTGATGCATATTCTTGGGATTGAGGATGAGTGAATGCGAAAAGCGGCCATCAAGGCCGCTACCTGCGGCTGTTATGTGTTGCAACAGTCAAGCCAGCGCCAAATAACGTAGACGGGATCCTCCCCGACGGAAGGTATGGTTCTGGCCATGCCCCACAAAAGCTCGCTTTCACCGAGCGCATGGTTGTCCGTCGTTTCTGGAGATGGATAAAAGAGTGAGAAGCGGTACTGGTTCTTCGGGAGCGTCACGGCGATCTGGCCGCCACACTGCGCATCTCGTCCAATCGTCCCCCATTCAAGCCCTCTGCGGTGGAGAGCGGCGAGCGTGCGCACCGACATGGCGGACGGGGCCTTGAGAATCCCGTCGCGTCCAAGCACGTGACCCGAGAACGGATAAATCGTTCCCCAGGAGCCCGCACACCAGTAGAGCTCCTTCATCGGCTCCTTGATGTTGGCCGCAATCGCATCGGGAATGCAGGCGGCAACAGCAAAAGGCGTGCCCAAAAGTGCAGCTTCGGGGTTTGTGAAGAACGCGAGCTCGTCGCTGCTCCAGGTCGGGTCGACCTCGGAAAGATACATCACGTCCAAGTCGTGGAAGGCACCCGGATTGCAATGTCCTGGCACGAACATGTCGAGCATGATCATGACGGGAAAGGCATAGTAGTGATAATGGCGGTAAGTAGCGTCAATGGCAGGCTTTGATTGCCCCTTGTTCTGCGTACCTTGATTGAGGCGGTTGAATGGAAAGCGAATGCCGTTGAGAACAGAGGAGCAGCCCGACACGCGCTGAAATTCCACCAGACGATTGGGTTGCCAGAAGGCCGTGGGAATGCCGGGACGGGGTACGTCCTTGTTGTCCCAACAAACGCATGCGAGGTTTTTGGCTGCACCGTCCGGCACTCGACTCGCATTAAGGGATCCCGAGATCGGCACGCCGGCAACGCGAATGGGAAAGACGCAATCCCAGCAAAGGTCCGTGATGAGCTTGCCGCTCATCACCTTTGCGTTGATGCAGCCGACTTCGCCCGCCTTTGCCTGACCGATCAGGATCGAAAGGCAGAGCGCCATCGCGAAACACGATATGGCCATGCCGTGCAGCATCCAGACGAGGAAAGTCACCATGAGCTTGATCCAGCCGACGAGCAGGAACTCCAGCACGGATGGACAGACTTTAGAGCGTGAAGGCATTTACTTCGACTCCTTTGAGGAAACATCGCGAGGCGCGATCTCTTCAATGATGAAACGCTTTGCCGTGTTGTCCGCCGTCACGAAGGTGGGCGAGGCTCGAATGTCCCAGCGATCCTTCACTTCGGAAGTCAGAAGAAAGACGTGACTGTCGAGGCGGTCGCAAACCGCTTCGTAATGCCCCCAACCCAGCCCGAGGGTTTTGTCCTCTCCTGCCTTCGACCGATCAAAGGCCGTCGCCATGTAGATGAACTGCGTAAAGCCCTCGGCACGAAGGAGCTTGACCTTGTCGAGAACCGCCTCCATTTCAATCTCGCGCTTGGGATTGAAGATGACAAGCACGCTGTTGAAAGGGCGGGCCTCAAGGGGATTGACCACCTCGCCCGCACGGCGAACGGGATTGCCGTTGGCGTCATTGATGTCAGCTACGACATGAATAGATGGATCGAGTACCCGCCTGACGCTTTTCTCTGCCAAGGGAAGCTCGTCAAAGGTTTGATTCGTCCAGAAGCGCTTCATCGCCTCGGCCTTTTTCTTTTCCCAGTCAATCTGTGCAACACGCCGCTTCATCTCCTCGATCATGTCGGGCTCGTCGATTCTGTAGACCGGGCCCTGTTCTCCGAACCGGCACGGATGCTCTTCGGAGCAGTTTTCAAGCTCGATCTTTTCGTTGAGCCATTGATCGTTGTGCAGACCGTCAACCTTGGCTATCAGGGGCGGATGAGCCGGCCCCTCCTTTCCTTGCATGCGGCTTTCGAAATTGAGTTTTTCAAGCAGACCGGGCGCATATTGAACGCGCACGACGGACGGCACCGCCTTCACTTCATACTTGGAAAAGAGCGTCGGATCGAGCACGATGTTGGGAATAGGGTCGTACTGGGATGCCAGCATCTGCATGTGCTTGATCCCGTCGCCGAGCGACACGCCTTTGGGAATCCCGCGCATCACCAGCGTGACGTCATCGCGACCGGCATTGCGGGAAAGAATGTCGTTGAGCACGTCGTCGCCAAGCGAATACGAGACGAATACATAGGTCACGTTCTGAGGCTTGGGCGCTTCCGTCTCCATCCCAAGACGCTCCCTAGCATCCGGTATGCGGGCTTCAACGACCGGATTCTCTTCCAAGGCTTTTCGCATCATGTTGACAAACGAGGCCGGATGAGTTGGATCGTTCAAGACCGCTACGATGTCCTCCATCACCTTTGATTCGGTCTGCTTCAATGCTCTCCCTTCGGGTCGATCCGAGACGGCTTTTGCAGCCTTGGCCGCTTGAGCCGCACGCTCGAAGTCGTCTGGCGTCAATCGGCAGCTGTCGCAGTTGCCCTCGGTTTTGTCTTGCGATTGCCCCTTGGCAGGAGAGGAAGGATCGTTTTCCTTGAGCGTTTTCTCGAACGCCTTTTTGTCTTCCGCGAGCTGTTTGGCAATGGCCTCAAAGGCTCCGCTCATCGGATTGGCCTCAATGCCCAATGCTGTGTTGTCGTGGAAGTCCGCCTGGGCCGCCATGGCCGGCTTTGCACCCGTCAGGCACTGCACAGCATGATCGAGCAGGCGACCGAGCGACGAAACAGGAGTACCCGCCGGCTGCACAGCCCTTCCCTCGCTTCGACCCGAATCGGGGAAAGCGTTGAGAATTTCCCTCGAATTGGGAGAGGGGTTCTGAGACCGAGAAGACCGCACGCCGACTGCACCGGGATTCGCAGAGGCCGGAATGTCCGGGAAGTAGGTCTGCATGTCGTGCGTTGCCCCCTTCGAAAGCGAATCGTCGCCTTGGTACTGCAGCGAAAAGGCGTTTTCCAGGTTCGCCCTGCTTCTCTCCTCCATCGCCGCACGTTGTTCGAGCGTGGGATCAATGCGCTTCGCCCGACCCGTCGCGAAGTCTTCTTCCGTCGGAAGGATCGTGTGTACCTGCACGCCGCCGCGAGTGACCACGCCGCCCGTCTTGGCCTCGCGAATCTGGCGGCTCTGCTCTGGTGTCATGCCGGGAATAACGAAGTTTTGCGTGATCTTGCGCCCATACTTGCGCTCCTCTTCGAGAATGCGCTCGTTTTCCTCAGCCCAACGTTCAGCCTGAGTCTTGACCTTCGGTCTGGGCTTGGCCCGGCCCTCCTTGACGGCCTGTTGATACTCGGCCTCCCACTGAGCGGCGAGCGCCCTTGCCTGATCGAGCACGAGCTTCTTGCGCCTCGATATGGGGCGGCCCGTGTCGGTGTAGCCCGTCACACACTCAAACCTGGGCATTACCTTGAAGGGCGGGAGCTTGACGGTGGCCATGGGGCCGAACTTGCCGAGTCGTGTGCGCACTTCGTGCGACTCGCCGTCAACAATCGACGCCTTGGGCGCATCGGCAATGCTGGGCTGGGGCTCGTCCGCAATGGAGGGCGCTGCCGGCGTCACGCCAGAAAACGCCGCCGAGAAACACGCGCAGAGCAAGACATGACGCTTGCGAAACATCTATATTCCTCAAAAAAGCACATGGGCTCGACCCACGATCTGACTGCCGTTGATCGGACCCCAATAACGTGAATCAAAGGACATCGGCATCGTGCCCAACATCCAGTACTCGTCGGCCTGAAGCACTCGGCGACCGACGTAGCGCTTGACGGCTTCATCGTCGAGCGCCTTCAAGTGCGGAAGGCCGCGGGCAAACTGCCGGCCATTGACGAGAATGCGAAAGTCGGGCGTCACTTCAACCGTGTCGCCCGGCCCAGCCGCCAGAAACTTCGCCATCAGCGTCCCGTTCGCGTACACGGGCTCGGCCTGCATCGCACGGTACGCAAAGACCTCACCCACCACGGGCGTCTTGTCCTGATGGTCGACAATGAAGACCGTCCCGCGAATGCAGCCCATCACCTGCGGATTGATGCCGATGGAAAAGCGAAGCGAAAACAGCCACCCCGCACAAAAGAAAAGCGCACTGATGGCAAAAACCTTCACCCACCAGCTTTTGGGAGGCAGGGTGAGGTGAAGGTCAAAGGGCATGCGCAAACGTTCGCAGATCATGGTCCAGTCGATTCCATGTCGGGCACTGTGACCATGTTCATCTTCGTTTGCGTCTTCATCTTTATGGCTTCTTGATTGCGCTTGATCACGTCATCGGGAACGTTCGGGATCAAGTCCTGCGGCTCGATGACGAGTTCGGGCGGGAGTGCTACAGCCGTGCCGGCATCGAGCACGATGATGCCTTCGTCGCGCAGTTGAGCGAGCTTTTGATGCACCATCTCGAAGAGCGGCCCCGTCTTCTCTTCGTCAAAGTTGGTCATTTGAGCAATCGTCACGCCGACCATCATCATGTCCACCGCCATGATCTTGGGATGCTCCGGTTTGGAGACAGGCGGAAAGTAGGAGAAGTAGGCGACCATCACCGCCCAGGAGAGCAGGATCGAGACGAGCGCCGTCGTGCCCAATGCACTGAGCAGTCCTTCGGTTTTTTTGGTCTCCTCCGGCGTTGGAACCGGAGGCGGAGCACTTTCCTGAGAAACAGGCTTGGCGTTCGGATCGAAGGTGGGTTCGCGTATTTCAGGCGTTGACATGTTGTTTCGGTTCCAAGTAAAGGTCGCAATGACCCATCGGGAACCAGTTTGGCAACGCGCTCAATCAGAACCGCAGCGGTTTCGGCAAATTCGGGCGAATCGAGAGCGACCCGGATTTGGCGCTTTTTGCCGAATCCCCCCTCGGACTCCATCAGATGCACTGATACCTTGGGGCCTCCATATTCTTAACCTCCGAGGCCCCACTCATGCCTACAACTTTCGAGCGCACCCGCATCGCATCGGCCATTCTGACCGCCGTGGCCATGCTTTCCACCCCCGCCTTCGCTGCCGACGAAGCACCCGACACCACCCTTTCCGTCACTCTCGGCACGAAGGATGACGCCGCCAACAAGATCATCGGCAACACCGTCTCCTCCGCCGTCACTTGGAACAAGACCTGGGCCGAGAACTTCGGCAACAAGAACGCCTCCACCCTCAAGCTCAATGCCGGCACGGATGCGCAAAGCCTTCTCGTTGCCAAGGGCGGCACACTCACGAACAACATCGCCACCGTTGAAGCGTCTGGCGTCGCCCTCAAGGTCGAAGGCGGCACGTTCGTCAACAGCGGCACCTTGAAGCTCGACGCCAAGAGCGACCTTGAACTCAGCAATCCTGCGGCCTTTGACAATTCGAAAGGCAAGATCGAGTCGTCAGGCATCGTAAAGATCTACGACTCGGGCTTGTCTGAAGAAGCACAGGCCCAGTCTCCGCTCGACATCGCCATGGGCGACGTCAAACTCTCGGGCGACGGTGCCCTTCTCGCCAACTGGGACAAGGGCTATACGCTCAAGACCGACAAGAACAACGCCAAGCTCAAGGCCAGAGTGTCCTACGGCAAGGTAGAACTCTCTGACGGCGCGCAGTTCTCTCAGGCAAAGGACGCGATGGACTCGGGCGAAAGCATGAGCATCGGCAAGCGCTCCATGATGGACGTGGCCGGCGTCTCCACTTGGGAGTCCATCTCGATGGACGCGTCTGATGCGCAGATCCGCCTCTTCAACGAAGCCCTCCTCACCACGGATGAATTTGCCGTCGAGAGCGTATCCGGCAATCAGGACTTGGCGTCGTATGTCAAGGACAGCGCCGACGAAAAGGGCAAGACCGCCTTCGAGGTGGAGAACAGCTTTGCCGTGAAGCACTTTGCAGGAAACGACGCGTTCTTCACGATGGACGGCAAGAGCGATGCGCCCGTCGAAATTTCCAGCCGCGCCGATCTTCTGTTCGGCACCCAGGCGGAATTTGCCCAGAAAGACGACGGCAAGCTTGAAGCGAAGGACTACACGCTCGGCAAAGTTGCCTTTGAGAACTACAACGCCGTGTGGAAAGAGGACAAGGAAGACGAGAAGACCGAAAGCACCCGCGCTAAGACGGGCTCCTGGGCCAATACGGCCTTCGGCGACGTGACCGTCGGCAACAACGCGCAGCTAACCTTCACGAACAACCGGTTCGATCCGTACTCGGTCAAGGATCAGTACAAGGCTTCGCTTGAATTGGACAAGCTCGCGTTCCAGTCGTCCGCCCTCAAGCTCGCCTACAAGCTTGATACGGAAGCCGTGGTGAGCGACATCGAGGCCGTCATGAAGGAACAGAACCTGACGGCTCCTGAAGGACTCAAGGACTGGACGAGCGCCAATCTCGCCGACAACATGAAGAAATGGGTGGCCACGCTCGACGAGGACGTGAAGACCAAGTTCGTCGATGCGATCAAAGCGAAGACGCAAACACATGCGGACGCCTTCGGCGTTGCGGATGTCGCCAAGAACAACGCCGTGCATACGGTGAGTGCGAGCGATATCTACGTGCGCAACATCCGCTTTGAAGAGGTGAAGAGCGAACTCTCCGCCGACTTCGCCAAGATCAACGGCAATGGCGGCAAGGCGGGTGAAGACGACGAAGCGCCTGAGAAGGGCCAGATCGACATGACGAAGACCTATGGCGACTTGGGCTCCCATACGCTCAAGATCGTCGACGGGTCGCGTGTGGAAGCTGGGGCGCTGACCATGGCGAACGGCACCCTCATGGTTGACGGTGCGGACACGAAGCTCATTGCACGGAGCGTAGGCGAGCTCGACGGCACGTTCACGGCCAAGGCGGGCTACGTCGGCCTCAATGTGCGAAAGAGCATGGCCGACTACGTGCTCGATGAGAAGACCCAGGCCATGCAGGATCATCTGCTTCTTGAGGTGAACGGCCCCGTCAAACTCGGGGACAAAGCCGTGGTGACGTTTGGCGGCGACACGGCAAAGGGCAACACTGAAGGCGCATCGCTTGCCTTTGCGGGCGAGTCGACCCTCAAGTTCGATGCGTCCTCCTTAAGCGCCAATGCCCTCTTCACTGCCGAGGGCAAAAAGGGCAAACTCACCGCTGCGGACGCGAAGGTCAACGTGGAAGCGTCGAACCTCTCCTGGGGCCGCTACTACCTGTTCGATAACTTTGACACCGAAGGCGTCACGAAGGAAAACTTCGTCACGGCAGACGGCAAGCTCGTCGCAGCCGACAAGTGGAGCGAACAGCTCAAGGCTCCTGGCATGGGCATCGAGCTCGATGTCGACGAGAAGGGCAACGTCTCGGTCGTCGTGGGTTCCGACTCGGTCGAAGGCTCCGGCCTGCACGTGAACGCCAAGAATCTCGTCTCGGCAATCTTCAAGGGGGATCGCGCCTCTGGTGAGGATTTGGCCTTCATCAACACGCTGCTTCACAATGGATCGTCGCTTGCAGAGGTGAGCAACACGATCAACGCCGTGACGGGGCTTGGCGTCATCTCGGGCGTCAAGGCGCTTGCAACCGACTTTGCGGGCTACACCGCCGATCAGATCGAGCACCATGCCTCCACGATGCCGCACGACATGGGAGGCTGGTGGATTCAGCCCATCGGCACCCGCATGAAGACCGACGATCTCGCATTGGGTGATACGGCCTACGGCTACTCGCTCGATGCCTACGGCCTCATGGGCGGCTATGACTTGCGCATGGGCGATTGGACGCTGGGCTTGGCCGGTTCCTATCAGGAAGGCGATGCGGACAGCGAAGGCGACGTGTTGCCGGCCTCCACCGACATCAAGTCGAAGGCCGCGCATCTCTGGGCTGCGAAGACCTACGGCGAAACCTACGTGATCGGTACGCTTTCCTACGTGAAGACGGAAGGCGAAACGCGCATGGGCGTCATGGACAAGAGCCTTGACGCCGACATCGAGGCGACGGGGTGGTCTGCCGGCATTCGCGTCGAACGCGCCTTCCCGGTGGGCAGCTTCACGTTCACGCCACATGTCGGGGCTCGCGTCTCGTTGGTTGATGTCGACGACTATTCCATCAACATGGACGACAAGGCCCTCTTCTCGGTCAACGAAGACAAGGCCACGATCTTTGAGGTGCCGGTGGGTCTTGCCGTCAAGACGCCGACCTTCATGTTCCAGACCTTCAAGGTGCAGCCCTACGCCGACGTGACGCTGCGCGGACGCTTTGGCGACACCGAGTCGAGCTACACGTTGGAGGGCTCGAAGACCACCGATACGGTTGGCTACGACGTGGCCGGAAAGTTCGTGGGCGACCTCAAGGTGGGCTACATGTCGACCTACAAGGATCTCAACCTCGGCATGAGCTACAGCCTCTCTGCGGGCGATGCCGGACGGCAGAATCATGCCATTGAACTGACGATGCGCGTCGACTTCTGACGACGCTAAAACAAAGCGGGCATGCTCTTCCAAAACATGGGAGAATATGCCCGCGCTTCAGGTTTTGCTATTGCGGATTCGTTTGCTTGCCGCGATCGTGGGAACATCCCTCGTTAACCTGAAAAAGCAAAACGGCCCAATCACTGTGGTGGTACTCAGTGAGCGGGCCGCTTCAAAGGAGTTGATGATCATGCACTACTGTGATCTCAACGCCATCATTGTCCAAGTTCTCGGCAAGGTTGTCAAGTTCCTCTTGGCGATTTTGTTGTTGGGCTGGCCTATGAGCGCGTTCTAAGCTGAGCACTATTTTGCAAGGCCCCTCCTCAGTCGCTTCGGCGCTGGGGAGGTGACGTGTCTCCCGAAATGAGTAGCGCCAAGACTTCCGAAACGACAAAGCCATGCCGAAGTCCAAATCTCCCCGCAAGAACAAGAAATACCGCCCTACGACGGGTCGCATTCCCGTCGGATTGATGCACAAGCTGGAAGTCCCGGAATCCCGCATCCAAGCCTTGAAGCAAAAGCACGACGCGGCGCTTCTGCGCATGTACATGGGATCCGACGACTGGCAGGATCGCTGCGAGCTCTACTCGGTCCTGCGCTTTGGCGAATCGCTTTGCAAGCATGTCGAGAACGGCGAAGCCATTGCCGTCCGACTTCTCGAAGGCATGCATCTCCTTGCCAAGGAGCCGGAGTTGACCGAGAACGGGCAGCGCAATCTCGATCTTGTTCGCGAAGCGCTCGATCTCGTTGAGGGCATCTGGCGCGTTGTCTCGGTTGAGGAGTTCGTCAGCGCAGCGCAAGCCTTGAAGGTCGAGGAAGTAGAGCAATGGAAGAAGGTGCGTTTGACCAAATACGGCGTTGAGCCTATCGACTCGGAAGAGAAACCGGCCAATTAAGTTTCGACCGAACCACGAAAAAGGGGGATTTCGCCGTTGAGCAAAATCCCCCTTCTTGTTTTGCCCTCGGCAGGGAAGATGATTCATCCTTCCTGCCAAGGGTCAACCTCCCAACGAAAGTCGCTTAGAAGCTGTAGCGGACGTTGGCGTTCACCTGCGTGTTGTCGCGGTCGTCCGGGCCGAAGCCGTAGGACGCATTGAGACCAAAGGACAGGTTGCCGTTGACGGCTTCAACGCCGATCACGTTGTTGTAAAGGCCGCCCGAGAGGATGGTGACGTCGCCGGCGGTGCCGAAGGCTTCAACATCCTTGTCGCCCAACTGCGGAACAATCGTGAAGTCGTAGGACGGCACGACCTTCCAGCCGGCGGTCTCGAACGTGCCCGCGAACTTGACGCCGACGGGCGCTTCAAAGACGTTCATGTTCTGTTCGTCGTTGAAGGCCACGGCATCCGTGTCGATGCGGGTGTAACGCAGACCAAAGTGCGGCGCGATGGAGAAGGCACCATTCTGGTAGGCCGTGAAGTCGCCGCGAACACCGAACGTGATCGTGGAAGCGTCGGACGCATCACCGAGACCCGAGAAGTCGTTGCTGAAGTCGATGTAGCCGAGGTCAGCCTTGACGTTGAGGCCCGAGAAGTCCTTCGAGGCGTAGACGGAGAAGCCCACGAAGTCGGAGCTCAGAGAGTTCGACAGAACGCCGCCTTCGCTGTCGGCATCAGCCGTACCGACCGTCAACGCAGCGCCGAGCGTGCCGCCACAAGCAGCCGTGTAGTCAAAGCCGAGCACGCCGCCATAGATGTCGGCGGAGTAACCGAAGTCGCCGTAGAGCTTCTTGGCTTCGTTCTTGGCGTAGAAGACATCGGCCCACACGCCCATGCCGGCATGTTCGGAGAGCTGGTGGCGAACGATGGCATCGGTCACCTGGGCGTTGGCGTCATAGGCAACGTTGAGCACGCCGGCGGTGGCATTGCCGCCCGTGGCCTGTTCAAGGGCCTTGTTGCCGAGCGCATTGAGCGTATCCGTTTCGGGATCGAGATAGACCTCGTTGTCGAGGGCATTCAGAATGGTCACTTCCTTCTCGGAAGCACCCTTCGTGAAGAGATCCTTCAGGCGGGCATCAACCT
>OGJR01001665.1_pt1 | contig 13452 bp, 8 predicted proteins | sample 1572301 | NCBI WGS metagenome assembly OGJR01 (sample SAMEA2582083, study PRJEB24529) | metagenome | biome: Human gut stool | place: China | collected 2011 | reverse complement strand
TTAGGCTTTTAAATCTGATAAAAAATTTCTTTTGTATAAAACTATAAAATGAAAAAACGTTCATGAAGTTAGATTTTTACTGCATTCATGAAATTTTTAAAATAGATAATATTCAGTAATAAGGCTGAATATAGGTGTTAAGGCTTTACATAGAAAAAAGGTTGTGATACTATCACCGTACAGGTCATGATATATACATGAAATGAAGATCTTCGATGTAGAATATGGTGAGGAAACATGGACACTCCTATACATTCTTAATCTGAAGAACGAGTAGAATGTGAATGTTATGACTTGTAACATTTTATTTTCTATTTTTTTCAGAAAGAAGGAATTCAACTATGAAAAAACAATTCGCAGCAATCTTTGCAGCAACAGCAGTATTGGGTGTAACTACTGCATTCGCAGCTAACCCATTCTCCGACGTAACTCCAGATTCTTGGGCATACCAAGCAGTTTCTCAATTGGCAAACGCTGGTATCGTTAACGGTTATCCTGATGGTACTTTCAAAGGCCAAAACAACATCACTCGTTATGAAATGGCTCAAATGGTAGCTAAAGCTATGGCTAACCAAGACCGCGCTAACGCAGAACAACAAGCTATGATCAACCGTTTGGCTGATGAATTTTCTAACGAATTGAACAACTTGGGCGTTCGTGTAGCTCGTTTGGAAGACCGTGTTGGTAACGTAAAAGTTACTGGTGATGCTCGTCTTCGTTATAAAGATGCTGAACATGCTAAATCCAAATTCGACGCTCGTGCACGTGTACAATTCAACGCAAAAGTAAACGATCGCACTGATGCAGTTGTTCGTTTGACATCTGGTAACTTCGAATTGGGTGACTCCAGAACTGAAGGTAAAGCAGACGCTCAAATCGACCGCGCTTATGTTAACCACAAATTCGGCGAACGCGTATCCTTGAAAGCTGGTCGTTTTAACCAAGTTATTGGTGGCGGCTTAGCATTTGATGGTACTTTCGACGGTGCTCAATTGAACGTTGGTAACGACAAAATTATGGCTCAAGCTGCATACGGTTACATGGTATCTGGCGATGCAGCTGGCTTGACTAAAGAGGAAAATGTTACTGATCTTATCGTAAATGTTAATGGTAAAGTTGGTAAACATGCTATGGTTGGTGGTTTCTATGACCGTATTAACCAAGATGATGATGTTAGAAACGTATATGGTTTCAATGCTGATGCTAACTTCGATAAAATTTGGATTGGTGGCGAATGGTTGAAAGCTTCTAGCCTTGAAGAATCTCAAGCTTGGACAGCAGGCGTAGGTTATGGTAACTACGACATCAAAAAACAAGGTACTTGGGGCGTAAAAGGTCAATACTTCAACGCAAAAGAAAATGCTCCTATCATTGATACTACTTACAACCACATCTACACTACAGATGCTAAAGGTTGGATGGCAACTGTTGACTATGCATTGCAAAACAACGTAGGCTTAACAGCTAACTACGGTTTTGATTGGAAAGATCAAAACGGTAATGATAAAGCTGACTTCTACCGTGCAGACCTTAACTACAAATTCTAATTTGATAGTTACTCATACGAAAGAGACTCCTTCGGGAGTCTCTTTTTGTGTTTAATATAAAATAATATGAGGCTTTTTATATAGTGTTTCATTAATGCCGTCTATTTAATTAATATAGAATGATTTATCGAAAATAGATGATTTTTCATTTAATGGAAATTTCATGAGTAAACTTTCTTGTCATTATTAGGGTTATTACCGCTAATTTCTATCTATATAGCCACTATTAATGGTATAATAAAGAGTATTTAAAATTTCTATAAAGGAGGCAAACATGAATCCTTCTTTTTCTCATATTAAAATGGTTGCCATCGATTGTGATGAAACCTTGGTACGCAGTGATAATACTGTATCTGACTATACAGTAGATGTGTTACATCGTTTACAGCAAAGGGGCATCGTTGTTACCATTGCTACGGGACGGATGTATCAAACGGCTAAGCCCATTGGGCAGGCATTAAAGCTTGGTAATGTACCGATGATTTTGTTCTCTGGAGGACTCATTCAAGAATTGGAAACAGGGTGTAAACTATTTGAGCAGACCGTTTCTGTTGAGGCTGTACAGCGTATTTATGAATTAGCAAAACAATATGATTGGCATATACAATCTTATATAGATGATCATTTGCTATGTCATCATAAAACGTGGCAGTCCGATCTCTATGAAGTTCAAACGGGAGCGAAAGCAGAGTTTTTAGGTGATGGGTTATATACTTTAGAGTCTGAACCAAATAAGCTAATCGCTATTGATACAGTAGAGGGGATTGATCAAATTATTGATACTTTGACTCCTGAAGTGGGCGATTTGGTTAATCTAGTTCGTAGCCAAAAAGACTTTTTAGAAATCGTTGCCCTTAATGTGTCAAAGGGGCGTGCTTTGACACAACTAGCTTTAGATAATCATATTAGTTTAGAACATATCGTTTCTTTTGGTAATGCAGAAAATGATATTTCTATGCTACGTAAAACAGGTTACTCTGTAGCTGTTGAAAACGCTACAGATCATGTAAAATCTGTGGCTCATACAATTTGTGGCCATCATAATGACGATGGAGTAGCCCATTGGATTGAAGATAATCTTTTATAATGGAGTAAAACTATGGAAGCATTTCGTTTGTTAATAGTTACAGGTATGTCAGGTGCCGGCAAAACTCAAGTATTGCAAGCTTTAGAAGATATGGGGTATTTATGTATTGATAATATTCCCCCTGTGCTGATTCCTAAATTAAGTGAAATTTGCCGACAAGGTGGAGAACGGACTAATCGCGTTGCTCTTGTTGTAGATATTCGGGGGGGCGAATTTTTTGAAGCTCTTTCTTCATCTTTAGATACATTAAAAGATATGAAGGTAGATTTTGAAATTGTATTTATGGATGCTACAGATGAGACTTTGATTCGTCGATATAAGGAAAGTCGACGGAGTCATCCATTGGCTCCTAATGGGCTAATTACAACAGGGCTAAAAAAAGAACGCCAAATTCTTAACTCTGTGCGCCATAAAGCAGATTTTATTATTGATACCACTAATATGAAGACGGCTAGCTTGAAAGAGTATTTAAAAACGCGCTTTGCTCAAGTTGATGAAGCTCATGGTATGGCGATTACTGTAGTGAGCTTTGGTTTTAAGTATGGTATTCCTCTCGATGCAGATATGGTATGGGATGTTCGTTTTCTACCTAATCCATTTTATATTCCTGAGTTTCGTCATAAAACAGGTCGTGTGAAAGCAGTGAATGAATATATCCATTCCTTTGAAGTAACCGAGGAATTTAAAAAACGTTACTTTGATACCATGGACTTCCTTGTGCCAAATTATGAACAAGAAGGGAAATCTCAGTTTATTGTGGCAGTAGGTTGCACAGGTGGTATGCATAGATCTGTAGCTATGGCAGAGGCTCTATACTCCCACTTGTTAGAAAAAGGATATCGTGTAACTGTTGAACATAGAGATATGATGAAAAATAATGTAGAAGAAGATTATAATCCTCATGAAATTATAACACTTGATAACTAGATAGGGGGGATTATGTTGCGAAAAGGATGGTTCCGGTGGCTAATTCCGGGTCTAAATATAAAACGTTGGCTTGCCCTATTTAGTTGTGGTGTAGGTCTTTTAATTATTGGTATTTCTTTGATTTTTAACTATCAATGGCTTGCGGTTCTTGAAGATATTGTGCTTGCCTTTTCCTATAATATGACGGGCTTTTACAATTATAATGTACTCATTGCTGTAGGGGCTGTAGTATTATCGATTGGTGCTGTATTAATGCTCATCGGTACGAGTAAAGTTATTAAAACGATTATTCGTGCGGTACTACCTAATCCTGACAGCAAGGTATCGGATATTATTTTTCAAAATATCCGACTCGATAAGGGCCCAAAAATTGTAGTAATCGGTGGTGGTACGGGCTTATCAAATTTATTGCGTGGTTTGAAATCACATACATCAAACCTATCTGCGATTGTAACTGTCGCTGATGATGGAGGTTCTTCTGGTCGCTTGCGAAAAGACTTTCAAATGATAGCTCCTGGTGATTTGCGAAACTGTTTAGTATCATTAGCTGAACAAGAAGGAGTAATGGAGAACTTATTCCGTTATCGTTTCGATGGTGAGAATGAGCTTTCTGGGCACAGTTTTGGTAATCTATTTATCACTGCGCTTGCTCAAGTTTATGATGGAGATATTGAAGAAGCTCTTGAAGCGGCTAGTAAATTGTTGCGTGTCCGTGGTCGTGTAATTCCTTCCTCTACAGAGTTTATTAAATTGCGTGCAGAGATGACAGATGGCACTATTGTAGAAGGTGAAAGTAATATACCACACTCGGGTAAACGAATTCGCCATATCTATAGTGATCCAGCATTGCCTAAGCCAGAGGGGGCTGCATTACGTGCCATTGATGAAGCGGATGTAATTATTTTAGGTCCTGGTAGTTTATATACAAGTATTATCCCAAATTTACTAACTGATAAGTTGGCCTCTCATGTACGTGCCAGTAAGGCTAATAAAATCTATATTGCTAATGTTATGACACAACCGGGTGAAACCACAGGCTACACATTAAATGACCATGTAGAGGCTTTAATTGCTCATGGCGGAGAAGGAATTATAGATACTGTTCTTGCCAATGATGGGCCGTTGCCAATTCAAATGGTTGAACAATATAGTGCTGTAGGATCTGAACCATTGGTATTAGATACTAAAAAGTTACAAGACAAAGGAATCCGCACTATACGAGCTACCTTAATTAACCCTCAAAAACCAGCTGTTCACGATCCTGAACGGTTAGGTAAAGTTATTATGGATATCATTCATGCTATGCAATCTAACACTGAACCGCATATCTTAGAATATTATCTTCAACGAGATGATCATTAATGAGAAGGGATGTCCATGTCATTTGCAGAAGATGTAAAAAATGAATTATGCCAATATGAAGCCTCTAGTGATGCGGATGTGGCCATGAAAATTGAAGCGTCTTGCTTATTGCGTATGAGCGGATCTATCATTTTGGGGATGAAAGGTGCAGTTGGCATTCGTTTGGCTACGGCTAATAATGCAGTAGCTCGTCGGTTGCTTGGTATTTTGAAAAAGCAATACGAATTACCTACAAATGTATTAGTACGACAAGGTTTAAACCTGCGTAAAAAAAATATGTATACGCTCTCTGTGGAACCTTCTATAGAGGGGAGACAGGCTTTAGAGGATCTCGCTTTATGGCCTGTAACCGAACAAATTCCTCGCAGTTGGCTCAAATCAATGGAAGCACGACGTGCCTTTTTAAGGGGAGCTTTTTTAGGGGGAGGCTCTGTTAATAAACCACAAAGTGATTACCATCTTGAGTTTATGACGGGAAACGAGATTTTTGCGAGGGAAATTATCCATGTATTACGGCTTTTTCACATTCATGCAGGCTTAACGGAGCGGAAGGAAGAGTATGTAGTATATCTTAAAGAAGGGGATGCAGTAACAAATTGTTTGCAAATCATGGGTGCTCAATCGGCGCTTATGGAATTTGAAAACGTGCGGATTATGAAAACCGTACGGAATCAAATAAATCGTCAAGTCAACTGTGAGACGGCAAATTTACAGAAGGTTGTGGATGCAGCAGTTCGTCAGGTAAAAGCAATCCGTATTATTGATAGAGAAATCGGTATTGAAGAATTACCTGAAAAGTTGCGCGTCGTTGCAAGACTTCGGTGGGAGAATCCTGAAGCGAGTTTAAAAGAGCTTGAAGAGTTGATGGAGGGGGAACTATCTAAATCTGGAATTGGCCATCGACTAAAGAAGATTGAAGCATTAGCACTTACGTATGACCCGTTGGGGCTCGAAGAAATATAGAGGTAATAATATATGTTTTCCTATAAATCAAGATATTGTGTAGCTGCGGCTATGGCTGCCATGGCTGCCCTTACAGGCCATGTAGAAGCTCGTGATATAGATTTACAATCAATTGGATATTTTCAGTTTTCTCCGTTACCACCATCTTTGGTGTCTCAAACGGATACATTGCTCCTATCGGATAGTCCTGAATATGTAGGACCTGTAGGAGGTACGTTAAGTGCAGGTACAATTAATGGCAATGGGCGTATCTATTTCTATCATGTAAATGAAATGGATCTACCTCACAAGATTGCTATCGTCTTAGAAAACCAAACGGCTTATCCAACTTCAGTACATGTCATGAGACAATTAAAATCTGTAGCTACACCTGACTATTTTGCAGCAGGTCGTGATTTGTCTCGGAAGGATTTGGAGCAGCCTCTTAATGAAAGCCCAGATGCAAGACCATTATATTCTCTTAGCATTCCACCACAAGGGCGCCAATTAATCTTTAGTGACTTAGAAAATACACCGGTAAATCGAGATGCATTATTTACGGGTATTGTAGATATTAAAACAGAAGGGCCTATATTTGCGCGTGTTATGATGTTGCCTATGGGGATGGACCCTGTAGATGCGTCACATTGGGTGAAAAACCTTCCTATTGATGAAATACAATTACGCGGTACTTATACTGGTGCTAAACGTAATATGGAGGTTACTACACCATTCGATACCGCTTTAGGTGGTGCCTTTGTAGAAATTGGTAATGACCGCGAAGATACGTTTATCAATGGTGTAGATGAAATGCAAAATAAAGCATTTGTTCGTGACCGTGGTAACTACGGCGTATCGTATACGTTAAAAATTCCTACAAAGGGGAATGAACCGTTTAGACTGTATTTTAACCCTCTTGGGGGACCTTATTCTGGTTCCTTTATGGTAAAAGCATTGCATCAACAAGGTGCTAGACGGGGACAGACCGATACACGGACTTATCACATTGGTGGTGCAGATGGTATTTCCGCATTAGGAGAAGGTACTATATTAGATAGCCGTCTTTTAGGGAACTATAATGCGGGCGATTTATTAACATTAAACTTTATGCCAGCTGGTGCATCGAATTTGCCAATTCGTTTCTTGTTGATTCCTGAATCTCTTGCAAATCCACAAAAACATCAAACCATTGCTGTTAATGTACCGAAAGATGTTAAAGATATCTTAGGGCACCCAACTCAAGGGGGCACACAAATACCTGTAGGTCCTGTAGGTGGTAAAGATGGAGATAAAGGTACAGTAGATACTAAAAAATCTACTGCTGAAAGTCCAGCTAAACGGGCAGAAACAATTGCTCATGAAGAAACTAAAAAGTTAAGCGATAAAGCTGCAGCAGATGTAAAAAAAGAAGCGCAACTTAAAAAAGCAAAAGACGAGAAAGAAGCCTTAGCTCGTAAAAAAGCCGAAGAGGCTCGACTAGCTGCAGAAAAAGCTGAAATGTCTCGAAAGGCTGCAGAAGCCAAGCATGCTGAAATTGAGCGCAAGATGGCTGAAAAAGCCGAAGCAGAGCGTAAAGCAGAGGAAGCTCGCAAGGCGGAAGCGGCTCGTAAAGCTGAAATGGCACGTATCGAGGCAGCGAGAAAAGCGGAAGCGGATCGACTAGCGGCGGCTCGTAAAGCAGAAGAAGCTCGACTAGCAGCGGAAGCAAAACGCCTTGAAGAAGAACGTAGAATTGAAGCTGCTCGTATTGAGGCCGCACGCAAAGCGGAGGAAGAAAGAAAAGCGGCCGAAGCTAAGGCACGCTTTGAAGCGCAAAGAGCAGCAGAAAAAGCTGCTTTAGAGGCCAAAAAGGCCGAAGAGGAACGCTTGGCTGCTGAGGCTAGAGCTCGTTTAGAAGCACAACGTAAAGCCGAGCAGGAAGCATTGGAAGCAAGACGTGCCGAAGAAGCTCGTAAAGCAGCAGAAGCGAAAGCTGCTTTAGAAGCACAACGTGCTGCTGAGCAAGCCGCTCTTGAAACGAAGCGTCAAGAAGATGCTCGTAGAGCGGCAGAGGCTAAGGCTGCTTTGGAAGCACAACAAATGGAAGCAGCAAGAAAAGCAGAAGAGGCTCGTCGTGCGGAGGAAGCGCGTAGAGCAGAAGAAGCTCGAATTGAAGCGGAACGTAAAGCTGAGGCCGCTCGCGTAGCAGCAGAAGCAAAACGAGCAGAGGAAGCACGCAAAGCTGAAGCTGCGAGAATTGAAGCGGCGCGTAAAGCTGAACAAGCTCGTTTAGAAGCAGAAGCACGTAGAGCAGAAGAAGCTCGTAAAGCAGAAGCAGCTAGAATTGAGGCACAACGTAGAGCTGAACAGGAACGACTCGAAGCAGCGCGCCGTGCTGAAGAAGCTCGTATTGCTGCAGAGGCTAAACGTGCCGAAGAAGTGCGTAGAGCCGAAGAAGCTCGTCGCATAGAAGAAGCAAGACGTGCCGAAGAGGCTCGTAAAGCAGAGGCGGCTCGCATAGCGGCGGAAGCTCGTAAGGCAGAGCAAGAGCGACTTGCTGCAGAACGAGCTGAAGCAGAACGTCAAGCAGCAGAGGCACGACGTATTGCTGAGGAACGATATAAGGCACAATTAGAAGCGGAACACAAAGCTGAAGCTGCTCGTCAACAAGCGTTGGCTCAAGCTGAAATAGAGCGTAAAGCAAAAGAGCGTGCTGAAGCCATTCAACGTGTTCGAGATCAACAAGAGAGCGCTCGTCGTCGTGCAGAACTTGCACGTCAACAACTTGAAGCTGAACGTAAGGCTGCTCAAGCATCTAAGAGAAAGCCTTCCTTCAGTGAACTTGATGATATTCATGAGGATACATCAAATGTAACTATTCCAAATGCTGTATCCATTGATGAGTTGACAAAACCTAGACCGACGGCATCTCAAAATACACGCCGTCGTGAGCAACGTCAACCTCAATTGCCGCCAAATCAGCAATATGTGCAGATAAATCCTGTAGCGAATGAGCCGCAACAAGATCAAATGCCATATACTCCACAAAATGAACAGCAAAATGATGAAGAAAATCCACCAAGATTATATCCACTAGGTTAAGGCCCTTAATTTCTAAAAAAGAAATTTAAGATTAACATTTAAGATATAGTAGTGTCTTAATAGCTGTTTACATATAGAGAGGACAAGCAATTTTATATGCTTGTCCTCTTTTTAAAATCCATATGAATTTTGTGTTTTACATTGACTTTCAAGGGTGGATTCAGTACAATAAATAAAGAAAATGCATAAATGGTACGAGAGACCATTGCATAATACAATACCTTTTAATTTAGTCCAGAGAGGCTGAGAAAGGAATATAGTTGAAGTGCCCATAGGGGCTTCTTTGTGCAAACTATTTGACCTTTTGCCCTGGGCAAAAGGTCTTTTTTGTTACGTGAGTTAGGAGGAAATCATGGGACAAGTTAGCCTAAAAGGCAAACATTTATTAGGTTTGCAAAATGTGTCACCTGAAGAAATCAAATTGATTTTAGATGTGGCAAAGAAAATGAAGAAGATTGTTCTTTCTGATGACAAGAAGGTTCCACTTTTAAAGGGGAAATCAATTATTAACCTCTTTATGGAACCAAGTACTCGTACCCGTAGTTCCTTTGAGTTAGCCGGAAAATATTTAGGGGCTGACGTAATCAATCTTTCTCCTAGTGGTTCTTCCATGGGTAAAGGTGAAAGCTTCCGCGATACATTGTTAACAATGTCCTACATGGGCACAGATGCTATCGTAATGCGCCACAGCGCAGAAGGTGCACCTTTATATGCTACAAAAGCCGTAGATCCTATTATCATTAACGCAGGCGATGGCGCTCATGAGCATCCAACACAAGCATTACTAGATATGTATTCTATCTTAGAGAAAAAGAAATCTATTGAAGGCTTAAAGGTGGTTATCCTTGGCGATATAATGCATAGTCGCGTAGCACGCTCCAACATTTATGGCCTTACAAAAATGGGGGCTGATGTACATCTAGCTGGTCCTCGTACAATGGTATATCCAGAATTTGAAAAATTAGGTGTTACCGTACACCATGATATTCGTGAAGCAGTGGCTGATGCAGATGTAGTTAACGTACTTCGCATTCAATTAGAACGCATTCATTCTGCATTGTATCCTACAAATAGAGAATATGCTCGTATCTTTGGTATTAATAATGATGTATTAAAATTAGCTAAAGATGATGTAATGGTAATGCATCCAGGTCCTATGAACCGCGGCCTTGAAATTGCACCAGATGTAGCATATTCTGATCAATCCGTAATTCAAGAACAGGTACGTAATGGCGTAGCTGTACGTATGGCTGTATTGTACTTAACTATTATCGGAGGTGACGGTAGTGAGCTTGCTTATTAAAAATGGTACGGTAGTTAATCCGGCAAAAAAACAAAACGAAGTAGCAGACGTTCTCGTAAAAGATGGTAAAATTGTGGCCATCGGTCAAAACTTGAGTGCTGAAGGTGCTGAAGTTTATGATGCAACAGGGCTTATCGTAGCACCTGGCCTTATCGATATTCACACACATTTGCGTGAACCAGGCCAAGAAGCTAAAGAAGATTTCCACTCCGGTACACAAGCGGCTGCTGCAGGTGGTTTCACACGTGTTGTAACTATGGCTAATACAAATCCTGTTGTGGATAATGCTGCGCTCGTAAGAGGCTTGCAAAAGCAAGCCGAACTCACTGGCGTTGTTAAGGTTGAATTTATTGGTGCTGTATCAAAAGGCCTTGAAGGTAAGGAACTTGCTGAAATGGGCGATATGGCAGAAGCTGGTGTAGTCGCTTTCTCCGATGATGGTCATTATGTAGAAAATGCTGCATTTATGCGTCGTGCCTTAGAATACTCCTCCATGTTTAATAAGATGGTTATCGACCATGCAGAAGATATTACATTGACTAAAAATGGCCATATGCATGAAGGTATTGTTTCTTATGAATTAGGTGTTATTGGTCGTCCTGCAGTAGCTGAAGATTTGGCTGTTGCTCGTGATATCTTGTTATCTGAAATGACAGGTGGTCATATCCATATCGCCCACGTAAGTAGTAAAAATACGGTAGATATGGTGCGCCGTGCGAAGGCTAAAGGCCTTAATGTAACATGTGAAGTTACAAGCCAACATTTGTCTTTCACAGATGAATACCTACGAGAATATAATCCAGCATTCAAAATGGCGCCTCCAATTCGCTCCGAAGATCATCGTCAAGCATTATTGGAAGGTTTGAAAGATGGTACGATTGATGCGATTATTACAGACCATGCACCGCATGCATATGAAGAAAAAGACCATGAATTCTGTTGTGCACCAAATGGTTTCAGTGGCCTCGAAACATCTTTGGCGGCGGTTATTACCAATGCATATGGTCCTGATAAACTAAGCATCGATCAAGTTGTGTACTATATGAGTACTCGACCAGCTGAGTTGATGCACCTTGATGCAGGTGTTCTTGAAGTTGGCAAGCCAGCAGATATTACCGTATTCTCCACGACTGAAGAATGGACAGTAGATCGAAATAAATTCTATACAAAAGGTAAAGTTAGCCCATTTGATGGTATGACTGTTACAGGTAAAGCTAAACTCACAGTAGTTGATGGCAAAATTGTTATGAAGGAGGGCGTAGTCTTATAATGAAAGGCAAGTTAGTTCTTGAAGATGGTTCCGTGTTTGAAGGTTCCTTATTAGGTGGCGCCCCAACGGTAGGCGAAGTTGTATTTAACACAGGTATGACAGGGTATCAAGAAATCTTGACTGATCCATCCTATGCGGATCAAATTATTACATTAACCTATCCTTTAATTGGTAATTATGGTACTTTAAATTCTATTACTCAAGGTCCTAAACCATATTGTAAAGGTTTTATTGTAGGTGAACTGTGTGACTTTCCATCTAACTGGCAAAATGAGGGGTTATTTAGTGAGTATCTTCGTTTGCACGGCATCCCTTGCCTTTATGATGTAGATACACGTGCAATTACACGTGTTCTTCGTAACCATGGTGTAATGAAGGGCGTACTCGTACGCTCTGATTACCCTTTGGAAGATATCCAAAAATTGTTCAAACAAGACTTGCCAACAGATCAAGTTATGCGAGTAACTACAAAATGGCAAGGTATGCGTGGCGATAAAAATGCAGAGTTCCACGTAGCTGTAATGGACTATGGTGTGAAGGAAAACATTCTTCGCTCTTTAGAAGTAGCAGGCTGTCGCCTTACGGTATTCCCAGCAGATGCAAAGGCAGAAGAGGTGTTAACGAGCAATCCTGATGGTATCTTCTTGTCTAATGGACCTGGAGATCCTAAAGACCTTGGATATGCCGTAGAAGAAGTGAAAAAGATGTTCGGTAAAAAGCCAATCTTTGGTATTTGTATGGGCCATCAAGTATTGGCACAAGCCTTTGGTGGTTCTACCTTTAAATTGAAGTTTGGTCACCGTGGTTCCAATCACCCTGTACAAGATTTACGTACTGGCCGGGTGTATATTACATCTCAAAATCATGGCTATGCAGTCGATGATACTTCTTTGCCCGATTTTGTGGAAATTACTCATCGCAGTGTAAATGATGGTACCGTAGAAGGTATGCGTCATAAAGAGTTGCCTATTTTCTCTGTCCAATACCATCCAGAAGCATCTCCTGGACCTACAGATAATCTATACTTGTTTGACGAATTTGAAGACTTGATGAGAAAGGGAAAATAATATGACATCAGAAGCAAAAAAAGTACTTGTAATTGGTTCTGGTCCAATTATTATCGGCCAAGCAGCAGAGTTTGACTATGCTGGCACACAAGCATGCCGTTCCCTTCGTGAAGAGGGTTATAAAGTAGTATTGGTTAACTCTAATCCAGCTACTATTATGACTGATACAGATATTGCGGATCGAGTATATGTAGAACCTATTAGTCTCGAGTTCGTAACAGAAGTTATTAAAAAAGAACGCCCTTGGGGCTTATTGGCTACATTAGGTGGTCAAGTAGGCCTCAACATGGCGGTACAATTGTCTGAAGCGGGTGTATTGGCTGAGTACGGTGTAAAATTGCTCGGTACTACATTAGAAGCCATTAAACAAGCGGAAGACCGTGAGCTTTTCAAAGAAGCCATGAAGGAAATTAACCAACCGGTTCCTGAATCCGATATTTTCAACGATCTTGAAGAAGCTGTAGCTTTTGCTAACCGCATCGGCTATCCTATCATCATCCGTCCCGCGTACACATTAGGTGGTACTGGCGGTGGCATTGCACATAACGAAGATGAAATGTACGAAATCACAAGACGTGGTTTGAAACTTTCACCAATCCACCAAATTTTGGCGGAGCGTTCTGTGGCGGGGTGGAAAGAAATCGAATACGAAGTAATGCGCGATAGTGCTGATAACTGCATCATCGTGTGTAACATGGAAAATATTGACCCAGTAGGTGTTCACACCGGTGATTCCATTGTTGTGGCACCGAGCCAAACCTTGAACGATATTCAATACCAAATGCTTCGTACTGCATCTGTAGATATCATTCGTTATTTGAAAATCGAAGGCGGTTGTAACGTACAATACGCTTTGAATCCAAATA
>OGJR01001660.1_pt1 | contig 13488 bp, 10 predicted proteins | sample 1572301 | NCBI WGS metagenome assembly OGJR01 (sample SAMEA2582083, study PRJEB24529) | metagenome | biome: Human gut stool | place: China | collected 2011 | reverse complement strand
TCCTTGCCAAGGAGGGGGTCGCGGGTTCGATCCCCGTCTCGCGCTCTTTTATTTTGTAAGGAAGTCAGTATTTATCTGGCTTCCTTTATTTATGCAAAAAGACATGGCTCCACCTGGCACCATGTCTTTCTCTTCGTTTAAGATCTGCTAATAATACGCTGTCACTCATCACTTCACATAAACAGCCACTTTATCTGATACTTTTCCTGAATTGTCGCCACCACCGACTTCTTTTAATCCCACATCAACAATCTCTGTTGTTCCGTCTCCATATGTCACAGTTATACTTAATGTAAGTCCTTCATACATATTTTTAACCATCTCATTGTATACCTGACGGTCCTGATACAAAGATTCTTTTTCTAACTGCTTTGAAAATTTTACAATCTGTATGCCCCCGCTCTGACTGTTGCCGCTCTCCTCATACTCTTCCCCAATATCTTCAATAATGTAATAAGCATAGCCGTTCTCCTTCTGTTTTCTGAATTTATCAGAAGATGTCTGATACTCAGAGCTGTCCTTGTCAACCTCTTTCATCCTTGCCAGATTATATGTCACATCTGAATCATTTCCCATTATAGAATACTTAATCTTTGAGATATCTTCGCCCGTTACATTTATACCAGCCATAACCTGTCCCATCACAGATGAATCTCCAACCTGGCTTGAAATTCCAGCCACAACTCCTGATACACCAGCATTTTTCTCATCATTAGAAAAAATACATTCTGATGTGTTATCAAGCCCGGCTGCATACACATTCATTACATGAGCAATTTTAAATCCAGTCTGCTCTGATGCTGGCTGATTACTGCTCTGGTTTCCGCTTCCTGTTACAGAAGTCTTCAATCCTCTGACTCCCAATACAGCAGTAACAGCCGCTGCTGCCACAAGACCTGCTGCCATTATCTTTTTTACATTATTGCTCTTTTTATACCTGATATCCACACTGGCAGTTTTCTTGTAATTTCCCGCTTCTTCAATCATTTTCGGACTAATTCCATTAAGTCCTTCATATAAATCCATTGCCTCTGATTTTTTCATAGATATAAACCCTCGCTTTCCATATATTTTCTTAATTCTTTCCTCATTCTGTGAAGAGTAACTTTCACTGCTGATTCGCTCATCTGCATTCTTTCTGAAATATCTTTAATTGAATCCGAGTACCAGTACCGCCTGAGAAATATAATTCTTTTATTTTTATCAACTGTTTCAAGAAAATGCGATAACATCTCTCCAATATCTTCCTTGTCCAGATGTGTCTGCAATCCGCCATCACCTATGCATTCTTCCAGTTCTTTTGTCAATTCAACAACTTTGGCCTGTCTCTTTCCCGCATTGTTTTTTCTTATCATATCAATCGCAATATTTCTTGCAGATGCTGCCAGAAATGCGAATAAATACTCTGGTCTTGCAGGCGGTATGCTATTCCATGCTTTCATATACGTGTCATTGACACATTCCAGCCCATCCTCTCTTGATTGCAGTATATTGGCTGCCAGTGCATTTAACTTAGAACCATATTTTTCATCAACCACCTTAATTGCATCTTCATCTCTTTGAAAAAATAAATTGATTATCTGTTTATCATCCATTACTGTCTGTACTCCCTGTTTTTTAAAAGCGTTAACCCTTTCATAATTAAAGACGGATTATTCCGGCAATGGTTACATTTATCCCATAAAAAAATTCTGGAAGACGCATTATCTCCCAGAATCATCTTTATATTCACAACACATTAAGCATTACCACTGTTTTAGTAATTCCCCAAACACATCCAGTGCTTCCTGCACAACATCCGGTTTTGTCATATCTATTCCGCACAGCTTAAGAAGCTCAATAGGATGCATTGACGAGCCACCTGACAAGAACTTTCTGTAACCTGCTATAACCTGCTCATCACCTGCAAGTATCTTAGTTGATATTGCAATTGCAGCGGAATAGCCTGTTGCATACTGGTATACATAGAATGGTGTGTAAAAATGTGGTATTCTTGCCCACTCAAGTGCTATCTCATCATCAATAACCATATCCGGGCCGAAATACTTCTCATTCAGTTTCTTGTACATGGCACAAAGGCTCTCTGCTGATAAAACCTCGCCATGTTCAGCTTTTGCATGCGCTTCCATCTCAAACTCTGCAAACATAGTCTGTCTGTAAAGAGTTCCCTTAAACTGCTCAAAGAAATGATTGAGCAGATATCTTTTCTTCTTCTCATCATCAGTATTCTTTAACATATACTGCATAAGAAGTGCTTCATTACAGGTTGACGCAACCTCCGCAACGAATATCTTATATCCAGCATAGATATAAGGCTGGTTTGCATTGGAATAATAAGTGTGCATTGCATGCCCCATCTCATGAATCACCGTAAATACATCATTGAGTGTATCTGAGTAATTAAGAAATACATACGGGTGTGTGCCATAAGCACCCCATGAAAATGCCCCTGAACGCTTGCCGGTATTCTCATACACATCTACCCAGCCATTATTGAAGCCTTCTTTAATGTGTGAAACATACTCCTCGCCCATTGGTGCAAGTGCTTTCACAACAATGTCCTTAGCCTCATCATAGCTTATCTTCCAGTCAATATCCTCTACCATCGGTGCATAGACATCATAAAAATGAAGCTCGTCAACACCAAGTGCCTTCTTCCTGATATCAACATAGCGGTGCATTTTGTCAAGATTGTCATTGACAGTCTTAATAAGATTCTTATATACATTTTCTGGAATAAATGAACCGTCAAGATACATGTTCAGTGTTGACTTGTAGCCCCTTGCGTCTGCATAAAACATTGCCTGCTTGACATTGCCATAAAACGCTGCCGCAATCGTGTTGATATATGCCCCATACTGCTTATACAGCGCCTCAAACGCTGCCTTTCTTACGGTTCTGTCCTGACTTTCCATAAATGTGGCAAAATTGCCGTTAGTCAGCTCATCTTCCTGTCCATTCTCTCTTTTCACCTTGCCAAACTTAACATCAGCATTGTTAAACTTAGAGAACACCTCATCAGGCACAGTTGACATCTGCGATGCCTTGGCAAGCAGCGCCTCCTCCTTCTCAGAAAGCGTATGCTCTTTCCCTGCGAGGCAGTCATCTATAAAATGCTTATACATTACAAGCCTTTCATCCTCGCTGATATACTTATCAAGCACATTAGTATCTATTGATATAAGCTCAGGCTCTAAAAATGCGTACTTCTCTGACACCTTTATCGCAGCCATCTGGGCTTTCCCAGACATTTCCTGATACTTCGAATTGCCTGTATCCTCATAATATTTCATAAATGCATACACATACACTCTTTCAGTAATGTATTCTACCTGTTCATACTCCTTAAGTGCCTTGTAAAGCATGCCGGCAGACTCGCCCATCCTGCCCTTAAGCTCACTTGGCTGGCCAGTCAGTTCAAGTATACTGTTATAATCCTTCTCCCATGCTTCATCAGAGCTGTATAAATCACTCACAGCCCATTTAAACTTATCATCAATCTCACTTCTTGCTGGCATAACAATCCTCCATTCATATTAACCTACGGAAATATCCGCATTTATAACAAAAGCCTGCAACAACTCATGCGCTGTCACAGGCTCATCATACGTATTAATCAAGTTCTGGCAGATAAGCAGATGTTGCTATCGCAAGTGCACCATGTCCTATGTGGCAGGCAACTGAAAGTGAAAGCGGATCCATGTGGAAATCAAACTGTGGGAAAGTCTCTTTAACTAACGCAGCCCATTCCTCTGCCTCCTCAGGATTGCCTGAATAAGCAACTTCCATATGCATCTTTCCATCCTTTGCAAACTCTGCAAATCTTGTGTCTAAATCATCCTGCATTGCCTTAAGCATAATCTTCTTCGCAGAAGCCTTACCTCTCGCCTTGGCAAATGCATCTAACTTCTCTCCCTGAATCTGAAGCACAGGATTAAGCTTAAGCATAGTTCCAATAGCTGCTGCCGCAGGAGTTATTCTTCCACCCTTCTTTAAGTACTTAAGAGTATCAAGTGTAATATATATGCTTGATTCCATCTTATGCTTCTCAAGAATCTCCTTAATCTCTGCCGCAGACTTACCCCTCTGTGCAAGCTCCTTCGCATCAAGAACAGACTGTCTCATGGTTACAGAAATTCTCTGGTTATTGACAACCTGAACCTTTCCATCATAATCATCAGCGACCATAGTAGCTGTCTGACATGTTCCGCTGAGCCCGCTTGACATAGGAATATATACAAGTTCATCATATTCCTTAAGAAGCTCATCAAATGCGTCCTGCATCTCACCAATAGAAGGCTGTGAAGTAGATATATCAGCATCCTGCTGTAACTTCTCGTAAAACTCTTCCTGTGTAAGATTAATATCTTCAAAATACTGTTCTCCATCTATAAAGAACGGCATTGGTATAACTTTAACTCCAAGCTCCTTAGACTGAGCCTGTGTAATTCCACTGTTACTGTCTGTAAGTATGGCAACTTTACCCATGTAAATCCTCCCAATAACCTATTGCTGGTAAATCAATTATTTTGTTATACTGATGTATATACCTTTACATAGTAAGGCATTTTGACACTTTTGTAAACAAATGTTTCTTATTTCAAAGTAATATTTTTATAAACTTTTATTGGAGAGCAACTATGAAATATATTGAGATTGACTATCTGGACAGCATTTTAATGAATGCTCTTGAAGAACTTATTAACAAATGTGACGGCTACGAGCCTTATTACTGTGATTCCCATAACGACAGCTTTATCCAGTGTGCGCTTGTTGATGAAGATGCAGATTCACCTGTAATGTATGGCTTTATTGGACTGCTTATCAATGATGAATGCGGGTATGTTGAAGTTTCAGGTCTTATAGCTCCTGATTTTCGCCATAGAGGACATTTTCGTAATATGCTATCCATCTGTTGCAGAAAGCTTAAAAGCAGCTCTGCTGGCAATTTAGAGCTTATTGCGCCTATAAGTGGAGAACTTCTTAACTGTTCTTTATGTGGTGATGTATGTTTCTACGAATATCTGTACCAGCTTGATAAAGCACATTTTAACTCAGAATCAATACAGGCTACAGAGCCTGACAATGCCGAATACTATATTGAGGGTGATGATTATCTTATGTATCTGCCGGAATATAAAGAACCTGTGGCTCTTCTTTATCTTGATACACAGAACACATTTGTCAATGTATACGGCGTATTCGTTGATGAGAAGCTTCGTGGGAAAGGCATAGGTACATGCCTTATGAAGCATTTTCTTAAAGACTACTTTAACATTGCTTCACTTCCACTCGTACTTAATGTAACAAGCAATAACAGGGCAGCTGTGGCATTATATAAAAAATGCGGCTTCGCCGAAGCAAGCCGCATTGAATATCATTATATTAACTGTTCTGACAACTAGTTCTTAGCTGCAATAACATCTCTCATATCGTACATTCCAGCCGACTTTCCTGCAAGGAACTTGGCAGCCTCAACTGCACCCTTTGCAAATACAGCCTTAGAATGTGCGGTATGCTTGAATTCTATAACCTCGTCTTCTCCAGCAAAAATTACTTCATGCTCTCCAACAATAGTTCCACCTCTTACGGCACTGATTCCGATTTCCTTAGGATCACGCTTCTGTCTTAACTGGCTTCTGTCATATCTGTAGAAATAATCATCATCAAGCACTTCCTTCATTGAATCTGCAAGTGCAAGAGCTGTTCCACTTGGCGCATCAAGCTTCTGGTTGTGGTGCTTTTCAACTATCTCAATATCAAAGCCTGCTGACGCAAACACTTTGGCAGCATCCTGTAAAAGCTTGAATAATGTATTGATTCCAAGTGACATATTAGCTGAACGTAATATTGCAACACTCTTTGATGCTTCATTGATTGATGCAATCTGCTCATCGCTTAATCCTGTTGTACATATTACAGCAGGAATCTTAGTTTTCTTAATATAGTCAACAAGTGTATCCTCTGCCTTAGCTGATGCGAAATCAATAATAACATCTGCTTCAACATTACATTCTTCTAATGAAGCAAATACCGGATATAAGTTATGTCCGTCATCACGAAGGTCAATTCCTGCTACTATCTGTGCATTAGCATCGTTAGCAACTATTCCTGTAATGACCTGTCCCATATGGCCGTTACAGCCATGCATAATTATTCTTGTCATGTTCATTCTCCTGTCAATTAAAGTATTCCGTAGTTAACCATTGCTTTCTTTAATCTCTCAAGGTTAGCCTCTTCCATCTCGCATAATGGGCTTCTGAGTGGTCCCATATCCCATCCCATAAGGTTAAGTGCATGCTTAACAGGAATTGGATTAACCTCGCAGAATAATGCATCTACAAGCTCTAATGCCTTAAACTGTAACTGTGCAGCCTTAGCCACATCTCCAGCTGCAAATGTAGCGCAGATATCATGTGTCTGCTTAGGAGCAACATTAGATAATACTGAAATTACACCCTTTGCTCCAATTGACATAAGAGGAACAATAAGTCCGTCTTCACCTGAGTACATATCAAGTCTTCCCTCAGCTAATGCCATTGTCTTGCTCTCCTGTGCAAGATTACCTGTTGCAGCTTTAATAGCAACGATATTGTCAACATCCTTAGCAAGCTTGGCTGCTGTCTCTGGCTGGATATTGCAGCCTGTTCTTCCAGGAACATTATACATAATGATAGGAAGGTCTACTGACTTCGCAACTGCTGTATAGTGCTGGATAAGGCCCTTCTGTGTTGCTTTATTATAATATGGTGTAACTACAAGACATCCATCAACTCCTGCCTTCTGTGCTTCCTGTGAAAGCCATACAGCTGTTTCTGTGCAGTTAGAACCTGTTCCTGCAATAACAGGAACTCTTTTCTTTACATAATCAGCAGCAAATCTGATTGTTTCTACATGCTCCTCATGTGTAAGTGTTGATGCCTCTCCTGTTGTTCCACAGATAATAATTGCATCTGTTGAGTTATTAATCTGGTAATCAAGGAATTCTCCAAGCTTATCATAATTAACTTCTCCATTAGCTTTCATTGGTGTAATAATCGCTACACCGGCTCCGGTAAATACTGACATACCATCCTTCTTTCCGCTGTTAACAGCTATTATTATGTACATGATTCCTGTCTATTCTCATCGCTACCTATGTGGGTAGCTCAATAACATAGAAGAGCCAATCTGCTCAAACAGACTGGCTCTTAAAGAAATCATAGTAATAGTCCTTTAAGTAGCTCTCCATCTATTCGATGACAGTCGTAAAACTATTAATCCTACGCCCAGTAAGACTGCTCCGGAAACAATCCTCTTCGGCACTTTCCCCTTTTACTATCCTTCATATGTCTTCCGGGACATCAGGATAATTACTCTTGAATCGTGCGACCTCTACCTGCTGTAGGGGAAACCCTTACAGTTAATGTGACTATATCACTCTGATAATGTTATGTCAATATATATCCTTAAACTAAAGAACATAAATGTTGTCTTAATTATTCCTCATCTTCAACAAGATCAATCTTGCTTACTGATACCTCATAAGCAACTCTTCTCTCAACCTCTTCTTCTCCTATTTTCTTAGTGTACTCTCTGCTCTGTACACGTCCGCTAACCTGAAGATGTGCACCTACTTCAAGACCTCCTGCAAATCTTGCATTTCTTCCCCATGCTATACATGGTATGTAATCCGACTTGCCATATGGTCTGTTTACAGCCACTAAGATATCTGCAATTTCTCTTCCTAATGGAGTTTTTCTATAAATAGGAGGCTTGCATACATATCCGTCAAGGAATATCTGGTTGGACTTAGACTGCTCTTCAGGCATCTCGTCATCTTCTAAGAATCTTAATTCTCTTACAAATATTGAGAGCACCAGCTTATTCTTAGTTCCTTCATGTCTGTTATAAGAACGGAACTGTCCTGCAACCTCAATCTTCATTCCTCTATAATCCTTAGTAACATCAATAAGCCTTTCAGATATCATAAGTGGTATGACATCTACCATATCACTTAATCTGTTCACTGATACATTAGCAATATAGAAGCCCTCTCCAAAGACCTCATGGCTGAAAGTGAACTCTGAGACAATCTCTCCAATGATACACACTCTGTTGTTTTCAATTACTTTATCAAGCATTCTGTATTTCTCCCTTCTTTGCCACCTTATTATCAATGTGTTGTGGCATGTGCTTTGTTTTCTCTAATATGTATATGATGTCGTTTTCGCAAATATTACAAAAACTTTTTGAATAATATGTGTTCAAAAAATAAAAAAATTTTTATATATTTAGTATTGTTTTTTAAGAATATTGTGATAGAATATAAAAGTTGCTAATCATAGAAGATATTTTAAGTTTAATTCAGGAAGGACATTATTAATGAAAACAAAGCGTGAAGATATTCGTAATATTGCAATTATTGCCCACGTTGATCATGGTAAGACAACCCTTGTTGATGAGCTGTTAAAGCAGAGCGGAACTTTCAGAGCTAATCAGGAAGTCGCTGAACGAGTTATGGATTCCAATGATATCGAAAGAGAAAGAGGAATCACTATTCTTTCTAAGAATACAGCTATCACATATAAGGATACTAAGATTAACATTATTGATACTCCTGGCCATGCTGATTTCGGTGGCGAGGTTGAGCGAGTACTTAAGATGGTTAACGGCGTTATTCTTGTTGTTGACGCATTCGAAGGTGTTATGCCTCAGACAAAGTTTGTTTTACAGAAAGCTCTTGACATGAATCTTTCTGTTATAGTATGTATTAACAAGATAGACCGTCCAGAAGCAAGACCTGAAGAAGTTATTGACGAGATCTTAGAGCTTTTCATTGACCTTGATGCTAATGAAGATCAGCTTGACTGTCCATTCATCTTTGCTTCAGCTAAGTCAGGCTATGCTATGGCTGACCTTAATGATGAAAAGAAAGACATGCAGCCACTCTTTGACTGTATCGTCAATAACATTCCTGCACCAGAGGGTGACCCTGATGCAGATACACAGATGCTTATCTCTACTATTGACTACAACGAATTCGTTGGTAGAATTGGCGTAGGTAAGATTGATAATGGAAGCCTTAAGGTTAATCAGGAGGTTATGATTGTTAACCACCATGATCCAAGCGTTAAAAAACGTGTAAGAATTACTAAGCTTTATACATTTAACGGACTTAATAAGGTAGAAGTTAACGAAGCAGGAATCGGTGAAATTGTTGCTGTATCAGGTATTGCTGATATTCATATCGGTGATACAATCTGTTCACTTAACAACCCTGTTGCCATTCCTTTCCAGAAGATTTCAGAACCTACTCTTTCTATGGACTTCATGGTTAATGACAGTCCTCTTGCAGGTAAAGAAGGTAAATTCGTTACTTCAAGACATTTAAGAGACAGACTTTTCAAGGAACTTAATACAGATGTTAGTTTAAGAGTTGAGGAAACACCTGGCGTTGAGAACTCATTTAAGGTTTCAGGACGTGGTGAGCTTCATCTTTCAGTTCTTATTGAGAATATGAGAAGAGAAGGTTATGAATTTGCAGTAAGTAAAGCCGAGGTACTCTACCACACAGATGAGAGAGGTAAGAAGCTTGAGCCTATGGAACTTGCTTATATCGATGTTCCAGATGACTGCACAGGATCTGTTATCCAGAAGTTAAGCCAGAGAAAGGGCGAACTCCTTGGTATGTCACCAATTAACGGTGGATACACAAGACTTCAGTTCTCTATTCCTTCAAGAGGTCTTATCGGATACAGAGGTGAATTCCTTACTGATACTAAGGGTAACGGTATTATCAATTCTTCTTTTGAAGGATATGAAGAATACAAAGGAGACATTTCTTACAGAAAGAATGGTTCTCTTATTGCTTACGAAAGCGGTGATGCTATCACTTATGGTCTTTTCAATGCGCAGGAAAGAGGTACTCTCTTCATCGGACCTGGTGAGAAGGTATATGCCGGAATGATCGTTGGCGAAAATCCTCGTACTGAGGATATTGAGGTTAATGTATGCAAGACAAAGCATCTTACCAACACTCGTTCTTCAAGTGCTGATGAGGCTCTCCGTCTTGTTCCACCTAAAATTCTTAGCTTGGAGCAGGCACTGGATTATATTGACACAGACGAATTACTTGAAGTAACACCAAAGAGTCTTAGAATCCGTAAGAAGATTCTTGATCACACAGCTCGTTACAGAGCAAACAAAAAGTAATTATTTTTAGGAGGTTTGAATTATGGATAGCGATTTAGGAGCTAAAGTTAAGAAGTTAAGAATTGCACACGGTCTTACACAGGAAGACGTTGCTAAAGCATTAGAGGTTACACCTGGTTACATAAGTAATGTTGAGAATGGCCGTAACCTTATGACATTAAGAATGCTTTCATATTATGCAGAACTTACAGGAGTTTCTCTTGATTATCTTGCAGGAAGCGTTGACAAGTCATACCAGAATACAGCTCTTGACAATGAAATCATGCAGATTGTACAGAAGTTAGATGTTGATTCTAAGGAAAAGCTTATCTCTACACTCAGAATCTGGTTTGCTGAGAATAAGTAATTAAAACCGACAGGCATATAAATAAGGAGACGGGTTATATTCCCGCCTCCTTTTATTTTTTAGCTCTGTATTGATTTCATCTGATAGAATTCGCCTTTAAGTTCCATAAGCTCATCATATGTTCCATATTCAACGCAGTGACCATCTGCTATTACCGCTATTCTGTCTGCACCCTTTATAGTCGATAATCTGTGTGCAACTATAAATGTTGTCCTGTCTTTAGTAAGATTATTAAGTGCCTCCTGAATAAGCTTCTCAGATATACTGTCTAATGCCGATGTTGCCTCATCAAGAACTATTACTTCAGGATTTCTCATAAGTGCTCTTGCAATCGATACACGCTGCCTCTGTCCGCCTGAAAGCTTTCCACCATGCTCTCCCACAACTGTATCTAATCCATCCGGAAGTGAATCTATAAGATCTCTTAAATTAGCTGCGTCCACAACTTTATTAAGGGCTTCTTCATCGAAATCATCTATTCCATATGTTATATTATCTCTTATAGTTCCTGAGAATAATATTGATGTCTGTGGTACAACTGCCAGATGCTTTCTATAAGTTCTAAGATCAATATCTCTCATATCATGTCCATCAATTGTAACAACTCCGTCTGTAGCGAAATTAAAGCCTATAACAAGGTTCAGAATTGTAGATTTACCAGCTCCTGATTCTCCCACAAGTGCAATCGTCTGTCCTTTATCGACATGAAGATTAAGCTCATGAAGTACTGGTTTATCTGTATTATTATAGGCAAACCTGACATTTTTAAAATCAAACTCACCTTCTACACTTTTAAGTGCTTCTTTCCCGTCATTGCATTCAATATCTTCTTCAAGAAGTACTTCTCCAATAGAATTAACAGACTCAACTCCCTTGGCAATAACTGGTATAAGCGACATAAGTGATGATACCTGACTTACTATTGTTGCAAAATAACTCTGGTAAAGTGTAATATCTCCAGGACCAACACTTCCCTTTAAAGCAAGAAATCCTGTGAATCCCAGACACACAACCTGGAAAACCTGGAATATTGCCCATCCAACCGAGCCAAATAATGCCTGTATAACATCAAGCTTATAGCCTTTCTCCGCAACTGCAAAAAGCTGTCCGCTCATCTTGGTTACTTCTTCCTCTTCAAGTGCATGAGCCCTTGTAACCGGAATAAGTTCAACCATCTCCATAACCCTTGCAGACGTCTCTTCCATCTCCTTACGGAACTCAGTATTTCTCTTCTTCATAATATTTCTGAAAAATACCATAGTTGCCGCTGCAAGAGGTGTAGTGAGAAGAAAGAATAAGAATACTATAAGACTCTTTGATACTGTAACAAAAAGTGCAACTCCAATATTAAGTGCAATATTTAATATGCTTAAAAACATCTGTGTTGACAACGTCTCAACCGCTTCCACATCTCGCATTATCTTTGATTGCAGCCTGCCTGACTGTGTCTCTTTGTGGTACGAAATTGAAAGCTGCTGCAGTTTCCTTACAAGTGCTTTTCTAAGTCCTGTTTCTGCATATCTTGTTGCTAATGATTTATATCTTGTATACAGATAATTCATTGGCACATTAAGAACAACTAATGCAACCATAATTATTGCCTGAATAATAATATTCTGTACAGTATCTGGCGAACCACTTGTAATATCATTAATAATATTAGCTGTAACAATTGGCAGCACCCACACAGGGGCATGCTTTATAAAGAAAAATAATACTGCAAGAAAAAACTTATTATAATTCCCCTTATAAAGCCCTATAAGTATCTTTAACGGATGCCCCTTATGTTTCCTATAGCACTCAATGAACCAATTCTCAACATCAATTCCCTTTGGTGCATGTAAATTCATGATTATTCCTCATATTTCTGTATATTTATACTAATCTCTTTCAATCTTATCAACATTATCTGCCACAATTGCTTCTCCATCGCAGCCCTCAATATTGACATTCTTTAATATAAGTTTTTCTACATTACTTACAATAAGTCCCTGTCTGCTTGCTTCATCACAGCCAAGCATCATTGCTGCTACCCCCGGCTTTGCATCTTTAGCATAGCTAAAGTTAATATTCTCAAATGTAAGTTTCTCAACTTTACTCTCTGGCAGACCGAATATATATGCACCTGCAACATGGCAGTTTTTCGCATTGATATCCTTAAATGTAAGGCTCTTGATTGAAGGTGTTCTGTCATCAACAGGAAGCGGCTTCCTAGAGCCAACATATTCTGTCTTTCCATCTGGATCGCAGAAATAGAAGCTGTTAACAACAAATGGTGTCATAACGTTATCCATATCAATATTCTCAAATGATATATCATCAAGTACAGATAATTTACCACGGCCTCTTCTTGTCTTAACTCTTAAACCTCTGTCTGTATTCATGAACATACAGTCTCTGATATGAACATCTTTAACTCCCGCAGCTATCTCGCTTCCTACTGTTACTGCACCATGTCCGTCTCTCATACAGCACTGGCGTACTGTCATATCCTCTGTAGGAGTCTTTTCCTTCTGAGCCATATATATCTTGCCTGACTTGATTGCTATACAGTCATCACCAACTGATATGTATGTTCCAAGCACAAGAACATCCTGACAGCTTTCCGGGTCAAGACCATCTGTGTTGTGTGAATTAGCAGGATTAAGAATCTTAACATCAATAAACTTAAGATGTTTACTAAAATATGGGTGGATTGTCCATGATGGTGAATTCTGAACTGTAATTCCATGCATAGTAACATTACTACAGTTATTAATAAAGAATAATCTTGGTCTCCACGCAGTATTTCTTATCTTACAATTCTTCCACCAGTTATCGTGAGTTGTGCATCCATCAATAGTTCCTTCACCTGTAATTGTAACATTTGAACAGTTGATACCACATACAATTGCTGAAAACATATCCAGAGGATTGCCTTCCCATGTACCAAGGTTGTAATAATCTTT
>OGJR01001655.1_pt1 | contig 13513 bp, 10 predicted proteins | sample 1572301 | NCBI WGS metagenome assembly OGJR01 (sample SAMEA2582083, study PRJEB24529) | metagenome | biome: Human gut stool | place: China | collected 2011 | reverse complement strand
ACGAAGCTGGTGAAATCAGATGAGGAGATGAAAGGGATCCCGCTGATCATTTTCTCTTCTTTGATCAACAGTGAAATGCGGATCAAAGGAAAACAGCTTGGCGCAGATGAGCAGCTTTCCAAGCCGGAAATTGGTCATTTAGTGGAAGTCATGGACACGTTGCTGGAAAGGAGATAGTGGAATGGAGAAGATTATTGCCAGACAATTGATTAAAAAGACAGATACAAGCGAGATTATGGGATACGAACTTCTGGTGCAGAGCGACGCAGAGAGTCTCTACAATTCCAGCGTGGACAGTGCGGCAGCGAACGCAATGACCGCCTTTTTGACTGAAAATTCAAGTAAGATATTCCGGGACCGGAAAACGTTTATGACATTTACGCCGGCGCTTTTGTTCCGCAATACACCGAAGATCTTTGACAAAGATATGATCGTGATCCAGATAGAGGACAATGTTGTGATCCATCCGTTAGCTTCGATCCTGATCGAAAAATACCGCGAAGAGGGGTATCATTTTGCGATCAATGATTTCCAGTTCATCCCGAAATATTTCAGTATGTTGGAATATGTAGATTATATCAAAGTGAAAGTGACCGGAGAAGAGGAAGACCGGGAACGCCGGAGCCTGGAAAATGTGGTGGAGATGGCGCATGGATTCGGAAAAGAAGTGATCGCTACAAGCATCAATACGAAAGAAGCGTTTCTCCTTGCGAAAGAAATCCATACAGATTATGTAGAGGGCGCGTATATTTCTGATACATCGGTATCAAAAGTAGGGAAGATGGAATATCTTCAGGGAAATCTTTACCAGCTGATCATGGAAGTTACAAAAGATGAGCCGGATATGGAAGTGATGGAACAGATCGTGACGAGAGACGCCGCGCTGACCTATGCGCTGCTGAAAATGGCGAACTCAGCTTATTTTTCGGCAAAACACAGAACTGCTTCCGTACGGCAGGCTATTATGCGGGTTGGAATCAACCAGTTAAAACAGTGGGTATATCTGTTAAGTTTTCGGGAGGAAGAATCCGGAACGGAAGAACTGATGAAAACGTCATTTATGCGGGCGAATTTTGCAGCGGCATTGGTGAAGAAGATGGGACATTTTCCGATCGATCCGGCAGACGCGTATCTGATGGGAATGTTTTCCACACTGGAATGTATGATCGATGCGACTATGGAGGAGATCTTAAATGAAATCCCGATCGTTGAGGAAGTGAAGAAAGCGCTGATCTCAGGCGAGGGTGAAGCCGGAACATTATATCACCTGATCCTGGCTTATGAGAGAGCGGACTGGACGGAAATCAAGAAGCTTTCGGATGAATTGGGATTGCAGACAAACGTAATGGCGCAGATTTATATGGAATGCGTGGAAGAAGTAAGCGAGATCTGGGAGAATGTTGTAGCAAAAGCATAAAAAGATAACATAGGGGGATTGCCGGGCAATTTGTGAATTGTTCCGGCAATCCCCCTATATTGAATCAGGATGCACCATTTTTATGTCTTGGATTTTCTTTTACAGTCATACATGCTTTCGTTGCTTCCACCGTGATCTCGGAAATGAAATGGTTGGTATAGAAGCTAAGCAACGGGGCTTCGGCTGCCGGTTCTGTAACAATGTATTTTGGCGGAAGTCCGTTCAGCGTCAGGGCAATAGTGTCAGCAATACACTTCTCACAGGTACAACATTCAAACTGACGCATAAAATAAATGATCTTATCGCTGACGATCCGCTCCATAACATTGATCCGCACAAATTCCGGCTCCGGTTCTGGTTCAGATACGATCGTTGATTCCGGCTCGGCTACCGGTTCTGCTTCGGTTGTTCGTTCCGGTTCGGCTGCCGCGTTTGTTTCAGCTTCGGCTGTCGCTTCCGGTTCAGCGCTCGGTTCGGATTCCTGTGTCGGCAGTTCTGCTTCCGGCTCTTTTTCCCGGGATTCTTTTTGGGATTCTTCCGGATTCATATCATGTTCTTTTTGAAATTCCTGAAAGAGATTTGCCTGAATCTGTTCTGCCACCGGATCTTTTTCCGTCTGATCGATGATCGAGACAGAGGGGGAATCGAGAACAGATATTTTTCCCTGTGGGATTTTTTCTGTCGGTTCCGGATCCGGGTGCGGTTGTTGGGCATCCTTTGGTTGGGAATCTTGTTCCGATATCGGATCCGCGTCCTTTTTCACATCCGTTTCCAGTTCTTTTTCCGGCTCTTTTTTCGTATCGTGCCCGGATAAAAGATTTAAGACGTGTGCCGTTTTATTACTTTTTCTTGCCATTATTTTGCCTCCATAGAAACCGTGGTAATTTTATCCATGACTTCTTTTACAAACTCTTTGTAGTCCAGAGATGGATTGGAACGTGGAGCATGATCATAGACGCTAAGTCCGTGAGCGGGCGCTTCTGCGACAGATACGCTGGCACGGATCTGCGTATGGAAGACACAGGAACCAATCTGTTCGGCGATATTTTCCGCCATCTCTTTGACCTCTCTTGCAAGAAGCGTACGTCTGTTGTATTTGGTAAGAATCAGACCAAGTACGTTCAAGGATGGATTGAGCTTTTCGCGCACGGAATCGATGGTTTCTTTCAACTGGGTAAGTCCTAAAAGACTTAGAATCTCGGGCGCCATCGGAATGATCAGATGATCTGCTGCAACATATGCATTTACTGTCAGAATATTCAGAGCTGGCGGGGTATCTATAATGATGAAATCATAATGATCTATTACAGGAGCCAATGCCTTTTTTAAACAGAGTTCCCGGTCAGCGGAAGTAAATTCCAGTTCCGCACCGCTTAAAAGAATGTTTGATGTGATAATGTCGCAGTAATCGGTTGTTTGGATCGCATCTTGTATGGGAACATTTCCTTTCAGAACGTCGTAGATTGTGCTGGAATTCTCAATGTCAAGCCCAAGGCTGAATCCAAGACTGCCCTGAGGGTCAAGGTCGATCGCAAGGACTTTTTTGTTATAAAAAGAGGATAAACCAGCAGCCAGCGCACTGGATGTGGTTGTCTTCCCAACTCCGCCTTTCTGATTAGTGAGTGCAATAATTGTAGTCAAAATAATTCCTCCATTCATAAATGAAATAACTATTATCTAAAGTATACTATATGCCGATAAATAAGTATAGAGTAAAATTGTAGAATTCCGTCTGGAATTGTCGATAAAAACAAAGGAGAGGATCAAGATGGCAAGTATAGGTGGATTAAGCGGAACAACAAGCAGCAGCCTGAACGGGTTAAAAGGATACGGTGGTTTGGCGAGCGGTCTGGATCGGGATTCCCTGATTGAAGGCATGACGCAGGGGACGACCAGTAAGATTTATAAACAGCAGCAAAAAAAGGATTTACTGCAATGGGAGCAGAATGCGATCAGGGGGATTACAGACAAGATGATCGGATTTGCGGATAAGTATTTATCTACATATTCATCTTCGACGAATTTATTCAGCAACAGTTTCTGGGGGAGGAATCTGATCACGGCGTTAGGAGCGAACAGTAAGTATGTAAGTGTATCCGGGACTTCATCTACGGCGGATACGCTCTCGATTTTGGGAGTAAAGCAGCTTGCGAGAAAGGCTCAGATGACATCGAAGATTCCGGCGTCAGACCGGACTCTGGAAACGGGAGCGATCGATCCTTTGGAAGTACAAAAAGCAGAGAATCTCCCGGGATCTACGATCAAGATCAATTATGCGGATAAGAATTATACGATTACATTGCCGTCAGGAAAAGACGCGAATGGAAAAGAGTACAAGTACGATACGGTTGCAAATATTGCCGATTCGCTGAACCGTGCATTTCAGGATATAGAAGTTGGCAAAGGTAAAAAACTTAGCGAAGTTTTGCAAGTGGAGACAAGCGGCGATAAGATTGTGTTCAAAGATAAAGAAAATGCCGGAAATATTTTCAAACTCACCGGAGGCAGCGCGCTGTCTTATCTCGGGTTCAAAGATAAGCCGGATAGTGAGTTTAAGGAGATGGATATTACAGAACAGGGGCTTTCCTCTGTGCGGGATATTACAGAAGACGACATTTATACAAAGACAAGTTTTATCGATCGGATCGCAGAAAAGGAGCTGACATTTACTTATAATGGAACGTCTAAGTCCATCAAGATGCCGACGAAAGAAGAGTTGGAGAAAGCACAGTACAACAGTGCATATGGATCGACAAGAAAAGAGCGGATCATGAATAAACTGAAAGAGTCTATGCAGGATCAGCTTGACGATGCATTTGGAGCGGGCAGAGTGAAAGTGGAGGCAAAAGAAGACGGAAGCGGACTTTATAGTCTCGGTTTTCAGACGACGACTCCGAATGGAAAAATGGATCAGTCTTCGATTCTTGCTGTATCTTCAGGCGATGTGGGATTGTTGGGGGCGAATGGCGCGTTTAAGATGAATTACGGGGAGTCTAACCGGGTAAATCTGGACGCTAAAATTGCAGAATCAGGACTGGCAGGCGCCCAAAATATGACGTTCCCTACAACAATTGAGATTAATGGAAAATCGATCGAAGTGAAAGCGGAAGATACTGTACGGACGCTGATGGATAAGATCAATGAGTCGGATGCGGGCGTTCAGGTCACCTATCAGAATTCTTCCGACTCGTTCGTTTTTTCGGCAACGGCGAACGGAGCCAGTGGTAAGATCGATGTCGGCGGCGATTTCGCCAAGATTTTTGGTGAGTTCAATAAGACGGACGGTCAGGATGCCATTGTCACAGTGAAATACGCCGGTTCGGACCAGACAGTGGATCTGGTCCGGGATTCCAACAGCTTTAAAGTAGACGGCATGACAATTTCTGTCAACGGGGAATTTGGATATGTGAAAGACGAGGCGACCGGTGAACTGAAATTAGATCCGTCAGCGGAAGCGGTAACATTTGACGCGAAGGTGGATGAGGACAAGATCGTGGAGACGGTCAAAAAGATGGTCGAAGAGTATAATGAGATCATCGAACTTGTTAATAAGGAGACCGGAACGAAGCCGAATCGGGACTACCCGCCGCTTACATCAGCTCAGAAAGAAGAATTGAGCGAGAGCGAGATCGAAGCATGGGAGGAAAAGGCGAAAGAGGGACTTTTGTTTAATGACAACGATCTGAAAGGTTTGAGCAACAGTCTGCGTTTTGTTCTTTCTCCGGCAGATCAGGCGGCTTTGAAAAAGATTGGTCTCACAACATCGAGTACCACATCAGATAATGGAAAACTCTCTTTTGATGAAAGCGCTTTTCGTGCAGCGCTGAAATCGGACCCGGAGGGAGTAAAAGAGATGTTCACCAAGGAAGCGGTGAAAGATGAAGATGGAAACGTGGTCTCCCAGGCGGGCATTGCGGTAAATATGAAAACAGCATTTGACAAATATGCGAAGACATTGGGAGAACCGAAAGGAATCCTGATCGAGAGAGCAGGGTCGATCAAATCGCCGGCAAGTATTACGCAGAATGCGGTCTACAAGCAGTTAGAGGAAATTGACGCCCGAATCGAAAGTCTTCAGGATACTTTGAAGATGGAGCAGGACCGTTACATCAAACAGTTTACCGCACTGGAATCTGTGATCGCACAGATGAACAGTCAGAGCAGCTGGCTTTCACAGTTTGGCAGCGGTTATTAATGGAATTGTAAAGAAAGGATAAGTATATGTATCAGAATGGTTATCAGCAATACAAGATGCAGTCAGTCAATACGATGACCAGAGGCGAGATGTTACTTTTGCTGTATGATGAGCTGGTCAAACGCCTTACGAAAGCGGAGTTAGCATTGGAGAAAGAGGAGTTTGACATATTTGACGCTTCGGTAAAACGCGCGCAGGAGATCGTACAATATCTTCAGGAAACGTTAAATACAGAGTATAGTATCAGCAGGGATTTGCAGCGTATGTACGATTTCTTTCTATACGAGATAAGTAGATTACAGGCGGGCAGAAAAAAAACAGTAATCGAAGAACTTCGTCCTCTTGTGATAGAATTACGGGATGCATTTCGCGAAGCAAATAAGACGAGCGGCATATAAGGAGATCGTATGAGTTATATAGAGGAAATGCTAGAAGAAATCTTGAAACTGGTTTATCGAGAATATCGCGAGATCGTAGAGATTGAAAGACTTACCTGTGAACTGGAAGAAACGTTGAATCATAGTGACCGGAAATCTGCGAATCTTATCCTTGAGATGCGTCAGTCCGAAATGGAACGGGTTTCACAGGCAAAGCGAGCAATCAGCGAATTGCTCGAGAGTATGGACGATGACTTAAAGAATGACATCAAACGGCTTTTGGAGGGAGAGCAGCTTTCTGAGCGAAAAGAATCCGAGGCTGAGCGGATCAGTATGATCAGCAGACAAAGAAACCATACAATGGAAAATATACGTAGGATTGATCGTGCGTTAAGTCGGAGAGTCGCAGGCAAAGATTCTTATTATGAAGAATAACAGCATATTAAGATGAACAGTCTGCCGTAGAAAAATCTACACTTTCGGGAAGAGATTTCCGGAAGTGGGATTTGATACGGCAGATTTTTTGATTGGTACGATTGACGAAATGCCGGGAAAACAGTATAGTGTTTGGAGAATGAATTTTTGCGGGAGCAGGCGAGGAAAAATGGCAGAAATTGTATTTGATCATGTTACAAAAGTATTTCAGGAGCAGATTGCTTTAGAAGATATTTCTTTCCAGATTGAAAAAGGAGAGTTTGTTTTTGTGACCGGAAAAAGCGGCGCGGGGAAAAGTACATTGTTAGAATTGCTGATAAAGCAGCAGGAACCGACAGCAGGAAACGTTTTTGTATTTCAGAAAGCTTTGGGGGTGTTAAAGGAGAAAGAGATTCCTCATTATAGAAGAAGACTGGGAATTATGTCGCCTGAGATCGGGATGCTCAATAACATGACGGTATATGAAAATGTTGCCCTTGCTCTTTATGCAGTGGAGCAGGGAGGAAAGGGGATGAAGCGAAAAATCATGCGGGCGCTCGGACTTGTAGGAATCGCAGAAAAAGCATATGCTTATCCGAAGGAACTTTCTGGTGGGGAACAGGCACGGATGCTGCTTGCGAGAGCAATGGCGGTAAATCCGGATGTTCTGATTGCCGATGAGCCGACTGCAAATCTGGACCCGGATGCAGCGTGGGATATGATGCTTTTGTTTAATGAGATCCACAGACAGGGGAAGACTTTGATCATTGCGACTCACGCAAGAGAATTGGTTACGATCATGCGGAAACGGGTGATCACACTCGTAGCAGGCGCATTGGTAGCAGATGAAAAAAATGCGATTTATAATCAGAAAGCGATGGATATATTTGAAGAGCGGCGAGTTTTGCAGGAAAGGGAGAATAAATTAGAAAAAAACATTAATATTTTATAAAAATATCCGATAAATATACTGAGTCATGCTTTTCGAGAAGAGAGGTGAGAGGCATTAGCTATGAAAACAGATATTTGGTTATGGTGTTATCCTCTGTAATCAATGGAAAGAAAGTGGCTGTTCCACGGAAAGGGATCTCATGGAGGGAACTGTTGAGACTTGCAGAATTCCATCGTGTTGTAAGCCCTGTATATTATGGAACACTGGGGGTGGAAAAAGCACTTTCGGCTGCGGATGAGGAAGCGTTTTACAGGAAGTACCATAAAGAGATTCTGTTGGAAGAAAGTTATAAAAACGCTTTGGAAGTTATTTTGTGGCAGATGAACAGACATCAGGTTCAGGGAGTACTTCTCCGGGGGCTGGAAATTCGTTCCATGTATCCGAAAAGTGAACTGGGGTATACGTTTAGCCTCGAGTTTCTTGTATCGCCAAAGGATATGGGAAAAGTTTATAATATCATGAACAGTATGGATTATGAACAGCAGGTGAACAGAACGAATCATGGACGGCTGTATTTTCGGGTTCCGGGGGTTCGGGTGATTTTTTATGACGAGATTCCGCTTGGAAATGAGATTTTGTATAAGCACCTGACACACGCAGCCCAAAAGTATTTTCATGGAAACAGGAAGGCGGGGATAAAGACTTGGAATCTCTCTATACAGTTCTTGTATCAGTTTGGCAGATGGGTAGACGCCTATATGATGGGGGAACTGAAGATGAGGGACGTCATGGATTACTATTATTACATACAGAATCCGGCAATAATCAGCGAGAAAAGGTTTATTGAAGAATCGCTGGAAAAAGCGGGATTGACAGAATTTGCAAAACAGCTGAATATTCTCGCATCTCTGTGGTTTGGACAAGGAGGAGAAGCCGACACCGGAACAGCGTTTCAACTGGAAGAATATATTTTTTCAAAAGGAATGGAAGACCGGCGGCTTGACTCAAAGATCATTCCATATGAAAAGACTCGTGTCGATTTTTATCAGAGAGACCGAGATGAAGAATGGGGAAAAAAGCAGCGGGCGTGGATGTTCCCCACCAAGGAATATATGGTGCAGTTTTTCCCGATTTTACATAAAATCCCACAGTTATTATGGGTTTGCTGGGGAATTCGAGGAATCCGAGTCTTTAGGAAGTCTGCGGAAGTATGGATCAAAGAGAAACGGCGGCAGATTCATGCGCGTATGACAGAGATAAAGACTAAGATTATAAATAAGATCAATAAAAAAGAAAAGGAAGGAATATCGGAAGATGAAGAACATGAAGATAGGTAAAAAACTGGTGTTAGGTTTTGGAGTTACGATTGTAGCTTCCATTATTTTGATGTCGATTTCTATTTTTTCTGTGAAAAAAGTAGGAACCCTTACGAATGATATGTATGAAGGACCATTTGTAGGATCGACAGAGGCGATGGAGTTTTCCAGAAAAGTTTATGAGATCGAGGCTCGTTTATATAACGCCGTACTGGAAAAACGTCTGGATAAAAATGCGATTGATGTCATAGCGCAGGGGGCAGCCGATAGCTTGGAAAAAATGGAAAGTATGGATGAGGATTCGTCGAAATCGTTTGACGAAATCAAAACGATCAGCGATAAAGTAGGGGAAATTCGTGGAAGAGTTGTTGGACTGATGGAAGATGGAAAATGGAGCGAAGCAGAAGATGTGCTGGTTGAGGAGTTTGTACCGACAGTGGAGGAATGTGCAAATGTAGCGGAAGATTTATATCAGCAGTATTCTGTGGATGCGGCAAACTTTAATGCAGATTCCACACAGATTGGAGAACGAATTGTATGGATGATCGTGGGTATTTTCGTAGTCTTACTTGTGGTTGCGGTTCTAGTAATGATCTATTTGGTACGCGGTATCACAAAACCGATTGTAGAACTCGAAAGTGCGTATGGTAAGATGGCACAGGGGTCTTTGAATCAGAATATTGAGTATGAATCCAAAGATGAAATAGGAGTTCTGGCACAGAGCTTCCGCGTTACCAGTCAGGGACTTCACGGGGTGGTGTCTGATCTGACCTACTTGATGGATGAAATGGCAAACGGAAATTTCAATATCAAGACAAAAGCAGAAGAGTTGTATGTTGGAGACTTCCGTCCGATTCTTGAGTCGATCAGAAGAATGAATAAGAACTTAAGCAGCACGTTATCTCAGATTAATGATGCGGCGGATCAGGTGGCAAGCGGATCTGAACAGGTGTCTTCCGGAGCACAGGGATTATCTCAGGGGGCAACCGAGCAGGTAAGTTCCGAAGAAGAGCTTGCGGCTACGATCAATGATATTTCCGATCAGGTAAGAATGACGGCAGATAACGCAAAAGAAGCGAAAAGCCAGGTGGAAGATGCGGGAAGAGAGCTGTCACGTTCCAATGAGAGTATGGAAGAGATGATGCAGGCAATGCAGGAGATCAGTTCCAAATCCAGTGAGATCGGAAAGATCATCAAGACGATTGAAGATATTGCATTCCAGACCAATATTCTTGCACTGAATGCAGCGGTAGAGGCGGCAAGAGCCGGAGAAGCAGGAAAAGGCTTCGCAGTGGTTGCGGATGAAGTACGGAATCTGGCTTCTAAGAGTGCAGAGGCGGCAAAGAATACAACGCTTTTGATCGAAGGATCGATCGCGGCGGTGGAAGACGGCACAAGAATCGCAGAGCAGACAGCATCCGCTATTTATGCGACGGTAGAAAGCACAAAGAGAGCTGTGGACACGGTTGAGAAGATTACAGATGCAGCAGAGCAACAGGCAGAATCAGTTGCCGAAGTAACGCAGGGTGTGGATCAGATTTCCAGCGTGGTTCAGACGAACTCTGCAACGGCAGAAGAGAGTGCGGCCGCAAGTGAGGAATTATCCGGTCAGTCTCAGATCCTCAAAGGACTTGTAAGCCGTTTCCAATTACGGGAAGACGGTGTTGGAGTAGCTGCGTATAGCGAGCCTGTGATGGACAACAGTTGCTATCAGGAAGAGAGCTATCAGCCGGTTGCATCCACTTATGATAATTACAGCAAATACTAAGGAAGAGGATAGAAATTATGTTTAATAATTTAAAAGTAAAGAAGAAGTTATTGGTCGGTTATGGCATTGTACTGATCATGACCGTTCTGATTGCTGTATTTTCCATGTTCCAGTTAAAGATGGCGAATGAAGATCTTGAAAATTTTATGGCGGGTTCGGTAAAGGCAGACGACCTGATCAAAGAGAACCGGATTGCGACTAATATAGCAGCACGTTATCTCCGGGATATGGTTATTGAAAAAGATGACAGTGCTTATGCGGATAAAACTGCAAAAGTACAGGAAAATATCGCTACAATCAAGAATAATTTTGAGACACTTCAGTCAATGGATGTTTTGGATCAGGATGCGCTGAATGAGTATCAGAATGCAATGGAAGGATGGTTTGATATTGGGGATAAAGTTCTTTCATTACTGAATGAGAACAAGAGAGAGGAAGCACAAGAGGTCGTTCTGGAAGAATGTACCCCTGCTTTGAATAAAGCGGTTGAGTTGGTGAAACCTCTGAAAGAGGAGACGGATCAGATTCGTACAAAGACAATGACGGAGAGTATGGATAGAACCAATAAATCCTTGTTTATGCTGATGTTCATGACAGCGGTAGCAATTGTAATCGGAATGTGGATCTGCTTGAAAGTGACAAAAGCAATTGTGAAGCCGGTTACAGAGGTTGTAAATGCAATGGTAGGGATTGCTGATGGACATATGAAACAGGAACTTACCTACCAGTCGAAAGATGAACTTGGAGCATTGGTCAACAGTGTAGGAAAGACTTGCAGTGTTTTGGAAGAAGTGATCCGTGATCTTACCCGTCTGATGGGAGAGATGGCAAAAGGGAATTTTGATCTCCAGGCTGAGGATGAGATTTATAAAGGAGATCTGACTCCGATTCTGACATCCATTCGGCAGATGAATCATAATCTGAGTAATACATTGACACAGGTTCAGCAGATTTCAGAGCAGGTAGCTGAGGGATCCGATCAGGTATCTTCCGGAGCACAGAATCTCTCTGAAGCGTCTGCAGAACAGGCAAGTTCTGTAGAAGAACTTGCGGCAACTATCACGGAGATTTCTGAAAATATCAAGCGGACAGCGGATAATGCAAAAGAAGCTAGTGAGAAGGTATATTCTGCACAGGATGCATTGACAGTATCCAATGATCAGATGCAGGAAATGATCCAGGCGATGTCTGTGATCAGTCATAAGTCGGAAGATATCGGGAAGATTATCAAAACAATCGAAGATATTGCATTCCAGACGAATATTCTGGCGTTGAATGCGGCGGTAGAAGCTGCGCGTGCAGGGGAAGCAGGACGTGGATTTGCAGTTGTTGCAGATGAAGTGCGGAATCTGGCATCTAAGAGCGCTGAGGCAGCTAAAAACACAACGGGTCTGATCGAGGGAACAATTGAAGCTGTCAATAATGGAACAGATATAGCAAATCGTACGGCACAGGCTCTTGTAGAGACTGTGGAAAGCGCTGGAACTGTTGTAACCTATGTAGACGATATTTCTACTTCAGCAGCGGAACAGGCGGAGTCTATTTTCCAGGTACGTCAGGGAGTAGACCAGATTGCCGGAATCGTCCAGACAAATTCGGCTACTGCAGAAGAGAGTGCAGCGGCGAGTGAGGAACTGTCAGCACAGGCACAGACGCTCAAGAATCTGGTAGAAGTATTTAATTTGAGAAAAGACAGCGTTTATGCAGCAACACATACATCTTTTCATCAAAAATCTGTTTATCATCCGACAGCCTCGACAAGTTCTGCAGCCACTGTCGTGCCGTCTGGAAATTTAGCGCCGACTTCAGGAAAGGCGTTAAAGGTAAAACGATATGAATGGGATGAAAGTTGGGAAACAGGAAATCAGTTGATTGACAGTCAGCACAAAGAATTTATCCGAAGAATCAATAATTTACTGGAAGCATGTTCCTTGGGGAAAGGACGTGATGAAATCTTTTCTGCTGCGCAGTTCTTGACGGAGTATACCGATAAACATTTCGGTGACGAAGAAAAATTGCAGAAGCAGTATGCTTATCCGGATCGTGTGAACCATAAGAAAATGCACGAAGGTTTTAAAAAGACAGTAAAGGAAATTAATGAAAGATTGGAAAAGGAAGGCTCGAGTGTCGCATTGGTTGGAAAAATCAATTCTGATGTGGCAGGATGGCTGATCAATCACATTAAAAAGCAAGATGTAAAAGTTGCGAAGCATATTGAAGAAAATTCATAATGTAATGAAAGAACGGGGATTTCTGTCAGGAGCGGAAATCCCCGTTCTTTTTTTGGCTGAGAGGAAGTTGCATGTTTTGGGGATATTATTAAAATGAAGAGAATGCCAGGAAATTCCATTTTAGGTTGACAAAGTCATTGAAATACAGATATACTAATAACGACTTGTATACTAGCTGACACGACGCGTGGTATACAATGCGCTTGAATGGAGGTAGGATGTGATTTCAAGCAAAGGATTTTTAGAAATATAGTTTATGTATGTAGTGAAAATTGGAGAAATGATATGATTGTAAAAAAACGTTATGGAAGAGAAACGGGGCGAGAATATGCTTTGCGTGTGCTCAAAGAAAATATTGTCATGTTGGAGTTGGAACCTGGGAGCAGAATCAGTGAAAATGAACTCGCATCAGAGATTGGAGTTTCTCGGACGCCGATTCGTGAGGCTTTGATTGAATTAAGCAAGAGTAAGATCGTAAAAATTTATCCTCAAAAAGGAAGTTATGTTTCGTTGATCGACTGGGAACTGGTAGAAGAGGCTTTGTTTATGCGACTGACATTGGAAAAAGCTGTGGTAAGACTTGCCTGTCAGGGAATCGAGGAGGAGAAGATACAGGAATTAGAAAAGAATGTTAAATTGCAAAAATTTTATATTGATAACAATGAGGCGGGAGAATTATTAGAGTTAGATAATCAGTTCCATAAAGAATTATTTGCGATCACGAATAAAATACATATTTATCGACTGATGAGCGTTATGATGCTACATTTTGACAGACTTCGGACGTTGCGGACGAAAGCAGTTGACCAGAGATATGTGATAGAGGATCATTTAAAGATATTGGAAGCGATTAGAAATAAGAGACCACTTGAGGGTGAACAAGTTATGGAGCGACATTTAACA
>OGJR01001622.1_pt1 | contig 13822 bp, 9 predicted proteins | sample 1572301 | NCBI WGS metagenome assembly OGJR01 (sample SAMEA2582083, study PRJEB24529) | metagenome | biome: Human gut stool | place: China | collected 2011 | reverse complement strand
GCGACCTTATCGAGGGCTTCCCCTACGATGACGGCGTATTCATGTTCAAGGTGACCGGCCAGCAGCTGCGCCAGATGCTCCATTACATGCTGCGGGAGGAAGCCTACACCGGTCATACGGAGTTCTACCAGCTGCCCTCCACCCTGCGCCTGCGGTACGACCGCCGCAAGGGCGATTTTGATTACTTTACCTACTGCGGCAGGGAGGTGGGCAAGGAGATCGGCGATGACGCCCTGTTCACCGTGGGCTTGCAAAACTACCACTTTAAAAACATTGAAAGCTTTTTCAACATCTCCTACGACACCCTTTGCAAGATCCAGAAGCCCCGCAGCGTGGCAACCTCCTGTCAGGATATCCTGATGGAGTATTTCCGGGAGCACGAGATGCTGGACGCGGTGGTAGACGGCAGAATGACCATTCTGCCCCCCACGGCAAGGGAAGGAGACTGACCCATGGGCACAGAAAGGAGGGAACGAACCATGCGCACCTTCTCGCTGGTGCTGCTGGGGCTGGCGGTTGGGACGGCGCTGCTGAGCCGCCGCCCCGCCCCAACGCCCCCGGAGCCTGCGGCTTCCGCCCCGGCGCTGGCTGACCTTGAAACGTTGGAGTTCTGGGAGCAGGGCAGCTACATCCAGCCCATCTCCCGCACCTGCCTCACACGCACCCCCGAGGGCACCCGGGTGGAGCTGGAGCTGTACCACGAAGAAGTGTATCAGGAGCAGGCCGGGCCGGAACTTCTGGAACAGGCCAAGGCCATTCTGGAAGAGTACGGCGTGGGCGGCTGGGCAGGCTTCTCCGGCCACGACCCCAATGTGCTGGACGGCAGCAGCTTCCGGCTGGAAGCCACTCTTGCCGACGGCACCCGCATCGAAGCCCACGGGGAAAACAAGTTTCCCCCAAACTACCGGGCAGTGATGAGCGCTCTGGATGCCCTCACCGCCGCCGCTCAGAAAAACGCCCTGCAGCAATACACCCCATAACAGAAAGGAGCACCCCATGAAACAACGATTCTCAAAACGAACGCGCCTTGTCAGTGCCCTTTTGACGCTGGCTATGGTATTCACCTTCCTGCCCTTCAGTGCCTTTGCGGCAGCTCAAACCTACGTTCCCCTGAACGACAAATGCTTCCCGGACGAAACGTTCCGGAAATATCTCGAACAGTTTGATAAAGACGGAGACGGATACCTTAACGATACAGAGCGGAGTATTGGAGATTTAGACGTCACTAGTCAGCACATCGCAAACCTGAAAGGTATTGAATACTTTACGAACCTGACACGGCTGTATTGCAAAGATAACAAGCTGACAAAGTTGGATTTGAGTGGAAATGCCAAATTACAGCAGGTCTATTGCTCTTCCAATAAGCTGGAGCAATTGAATCTGAGCGGAAACAGCCAGATGCGGATCGTAGAGTGTTATGATAACGAGAATTTGACTACACTGGATGTGAGCAGTAATCCATATTTGAAGATTCTGCGTTGCAGTAATAACAACTTGTCTGAATTGGACTTGAGCCACAATCCCGATTTAGAGATTCTGAACTGCAACAATAACAAATTGTCTGAATTGGATTTAAGCAACAACAAGAAGTTGGAGAAGCTGTATTGCGCGAATAACCTTTTGAAAAAACTGGATGTGAGCAATCGTCCAAGTTTGGAAGAAGCAATATGCAATGACAATCAGCTGGTTCGACTGGATATCAATAACAATGGCAAAATGTCGGCGCTATACGCCAGCAACAACCAGCTGACGAGCCTGAACCTTACAGGCACATATATTACTTATAAGGAGATTGAAAACAACGTATGTACCGTTCCGGCTAATAAATGTGTACGCATTATTTATCTGGATGATCTTCCCGGTGGCTTTGATAAAACAAACGTGCGATCAATGAATGGCGGAGAAATTAAAGGCAATACCATCGAGGTGGACCTGTATAGCAACCAAGTGACGTACTACTATTACTGTGGCAACGGCGATACGATAGGTTTCAAGATTTTATTGGATTGGGTTGGTGAGGAAACAGACGTTGCTATAAATGAGAACTACTTCCCGGATGCCAATTTCCGCGATTATGTTTCCAAGCTGGACGGCAGGATTGATGGGCGCAGAGATGGAGCACTCGACAAGAAAGAAAGCGCTCTAACGGAAGTGAACATTAGCAACCTGACCATTAGAGATTTGGAGGGCATCAAGTATTTTGCAGAACTTGAGAAGCTGGATTGTACCCAGAACAGACTGTGGGATTTGAATCTCAGCCGGAATACAAAACTGAAGCAGCTGCACTGTGAAAACAACATTCTGACTCAACTGAATCTGGAAAACCAAGTGGATTTGGAATTTCTGGATTGCAGCAACAACCGGCTGACCTGCCTGAACCTTCCGTCGATGCCAAACCTTAAGGAGTTTAAAGCCGACGGAAACATCTACGGTATCACCATCAACAAGACTGACCGCACTTTCGACTTGGAACGGCTCCCCGGGAAGTTCCTCGTAGAGAAATCGAGTGAATGGAACGGCGGCACAGTAAGCGGCACTACGCTGATTGTGGACAAAGACGTGGCTGCGGTGACCTATACCTACGATTGCGGCAATGGAAGGTCTATGAAAGTTACCCTGAATATTACCGAGACCGATAAACCCGGCACAGTAACACCTCCCTCCGGCGGCGATAACCCGGGCGGCGGTTCTACCCCTGGTGGTTCTACCCCGGGCGGCGGCTCTACCGGCGGCGGTGACGGCGGCGGTGCGGTCGTCATCGTGGCGGCGGCTGGCGCAGTGGTGGCTGGCGTTGTAGGCTACGGCGTGTACAACTATGTTTCCGGCCGGAAGCTGCAAGCCCTGCTGCCGGAAGGCGTGGCTGCACCCGAGAACCGCGCCCAGACCGCGCTGCTGCTGTGGAACACCGCAGGCCGTCCCGAGCCTGCCGACGCTCCGGCCTTTGCAGACGTGGCAGACCCGGATACCGCCAAGGCAGCCCAGTGGTGCGTGGAGCAAGGGCTGATGAAGCGCCGCCTGAACGGCAAATTTGCCCCCGGCAGCAGCATCCCGGCCTATCAGGTGCTGAACGCCTACCGGAAGCTGGCAGGAGGCTGACAACCGAAGGATCATTCTGCCCCCTGCCGGGCAATGACCGCTTTTTGAAAAAGGGTACCCTTTTTTCGGGGGAAGCTGACGCTTCTCCCGAATGGGGTCCTGAAAAAATTTTACCACAGAAAGGAGCACCCCATGAAACAACGATTCTCAACCCGAACGCGCCTTGTCAGTGCCCTTTTGACGCTGGCTATGGTATTCACCTTTTTGCCCTTCAGCGCCTTTGCGGAAGTTCAAACCTACGTTCCCCTGAACAACAAATGCTTCCCGGACGAAACGTTCCGGAAATATCTTGAACAGTTTGACAAAGACTATGATGGATATCTGGGTACAGCCGAACGGAATGCTGTCAAGCAGATCGTTGTTTGGAATATGGACATCCGTAACCTGTATGGCATTCAGTTCTTTCCCAACCTGAAGTATCTGAATTGCAACGGCAACCAGCTGACCAGTCTGGATGTACACGAGAACACAGCATTGGAGTATTTGTCCTGCGCCGAAAACCAGCTGACCAGTCTGGATGTGCGCCAGAACGCAGCATTGCAGAGTCTGTATTGCTACAACAACCAGCTGACCAGTCTGGATGTGAGCAAGAATACGGCATTGGAGGAGCTGTCGTGCAACCAAAACAAGCTGAGCAGTCTGGATGTGAGCAACAATACAGCATTGGATGAGCTGTATTGCGCCAAAAACCAGTTGACGGAACTGGATGTGAGCAAGAATACGGAATTGGTAACTCTGGCTTGCTACAGCAACCAGCTGAGCAGTCTGGATGTAAGCCAGAATACAGCATTGCAGTCTCTGGATTGCAGCAGAAACAATCTGAGCAGTCTGGATGTAAGCCAGAATACAAAATTGAAGTTTTTGTATTGCGACAGAAACCAGCTGACGGAACTGGATGTGCGCCAGAATACAGGATTGAAGCTTTTGCAGTGCTACAGCAACCGGCTGAGCAGTCTGGATGTGAGCAAGAATACGGCATTGGAGGAGCTGTCGTGCAACCAAAACCAACTGTCTAGTCTGGATGTGAGCCAAACGGCTGTTACGACACTGGATGCAAGCAACAACAAAATCGATATCAATGTTGAAGAGACCCCCCGCACCTTTGATTTGAGTACACTCCCCGGGTTTGACGTGAACAAGGCCAGAGGATGGAACGGCGGCACCGTGAGCGGCAATACCCTGAAGGTGAAGCCAGGTGCAACGCAGGTAACTTACACCTACGATTGCGGCAAGGGTTTCAGCAGATACTTTACCCTGAACGTGATTGTCATCCCGGATGGCACCATTTTCATTAACGCTTCCAACTTCCCGGATGCCGTTTTCAGAGATCAGGTCAAATGGAAAATCGCAGATGGCAGCGACACTCTTACCGAGCAGCAGCGTAACCAGCTCCAAGAGCTCAGTCTTCCGCAGGGTATTAAAGACCTGAAGGGAATCGAGTACTTTGAGAATCTCGAAAAGCTGGAAGGCGTAACGGTCGGTCTGAAATATCTGGATGTGACCAAAAACAAAAAGCTGAAATATCTGGATGTAAACACCAATCAGCTGGAGTATCTGAAGGTGACCGAGAATACCGGACTGGAATATCTGCATTGCGGCTCAAACCATCTGACCGAGCTGGACGTGACCCATAATCGCAAGCTGAGCAAACTATGGTGCTATAACAATCAGTTCACAAAGCTGGATGTGAGCAAGAATAGCGATCTGGTATGGCTGGGATGCGGCTCGAACAGTCTGACCGAGCTGGATGTGTCCAGAAATCCCAAGCTGGAGAAGCTGCTCTGCTTCAACAACCAGCTCACCGAACTGGACCTGAGCAAAAACACCGCATTGACTGAGCTTGATTGCAGCGGGAACCACCTGACAAGTCTGGAACTTACCTCTTATATAAAGGACACAGATTTCAAGGCAGACGGAAACGTATACGACATTACCATCGACCGTACCGACCGCACCTTTGACCTGAGCAGCCTGCCGGGGAACTTTAAGCCCGGAAAGGTGCGGCAGTGGAACGGCGGTTCAGTAAAGATCGGCACCAGCATCCTCACCGTAGACAAGGGCGTCAGTCAGGTGACCTACACCTACGACTGCGGCTTTAGCCGGAAAGCCGTGTTTACCCTGCGGGTGACCGAGACCGGCAGCGCACCGGTGGATCCCCCGGTAACACCTCCGGAACCCCCGGTGACGCCTCCCTCCGGCGGCGGTGACGGCGGCGGTGCGGTCGTCATCGTGGCGGCGGCAGGCGCAGTGGCGGCTGGCGTTGTAGGCTACGGCGTGTACAATTATGTTTCCGGCCGCAAGCTGCAAGCCCTGCTGCCGGAAGGCGTGGCTGCACCCGAGAACCGCGCCCAGACCGCGCTGCTGCTGTGGAACACCGCAGGCCGTCCCGAGCCTGCCGACGCTCCGGCCTTTGCAGACGTGGCAGACCCGGATACCGCCAAGGCAGCCCAGTGGTGCGTGGAGCAGGGCCTGATGAAGCGCCGCCTGAACGGCAAATTTGCCCCGGGCAGCAGCATCCCGGCCTATCAGGTGCTGAACGCCTACCGCAAGCTGGCAGGATAAAACCTCTCAGTCTCGCTTCGCCCGGCAGCTCCCCTGACCGGGGAACTAAGAACGCAGGCGTGTTCCGGCAAATGACATCAAAACGCAACCGATGCCCTGACTTTCCCATCAGGAGAGGGGGCGCGGCATAAAAAATAAGCATCCGCAGTGCACTGCGCCTGAGCTGAAGCAGCCCGGCCATGCGCTGCGGATGCTTTTGTTGTGCGGCGGGGCACGCCGCCAAAAACAAAAAATCCGAACCCTTCTCTTTCGAGAAAAGGTTTGGATCTTCCTTGTCTGGTGCGAGTAGTAATACAGAACTTTTTAAAAACAATCGTAGTACAATTTATTTTTGGGGTCGTTGGATAGCAACTTGCTTGTATCACATCCCGATGGGCAGCTGTATTGAAAAAAACAGCTACCCAAGACAAAAAGAAACGCCGTATCGTGTTAAACGATACGGCGTTTTATGGACTCGAAGGGAGTCGAACCCTCGACCTTTCGGATGCGAACCGAACGCTCTCCCATGCGGACCTTAAAGAAGCCCCCAAAGAACAGAACATTTCTTTGCGAAACGGCAAAAAAATATAGGCGTAATGCGGGTTTTCAGACGAGCATTACTTTCGAGAAAAAATTGCCGTTCTTGCTTCAATGTGAAAAAGTCACACTTCAGGAGGGATGCGCTTCAGATGCGATTTGAACGGGCGACCATCTGAATACTTCTTGCGGATCACGCACCGTATGGGGATGATTCGGATTATATCCCCTATACAATAAAATTGACGAGAAACAGTTAGATTTTTCTGGCTGTTTCTTTTTTATTGCACAAATCGGCAAAAACAGTGCCGACGGTTACGCACCCAGCGAAGATGAAAATGCCCAAAAAAAGTTATCAAATATCGCGTTGCTCTATACAAAATATAGCAATCGGTATACGCACCATAAAACATATACGGTATAACGTCAATTTATGTACATATCTCAACTGAATGACTGGAGGTGAGTTTTCAAAATGCCTGTTATTTATGTTGCAAAAACATCTTCCTACGCACGAAGAATCACGTTCGTTTTAGGACAGACGGTTGAAAAACAGCATGATCCTTGATTATTTCTACGGGCAAGCCGGAGAGCTGTTTTCGTTCTACCGCATTCCAAAGGCTCTGTTTCAGGAGCCACGGTTCCAGAGCCTGTCAACCGATGCCAAGACCCTGTACGGTATCCTGCTGGACCGCATGAGCCTGTCCGTGAAAAACGGCTGGCTGGACGAGCAGAACCGGGTGTTCATCCTCTTCACGATACCAGACCATGCCCATCGCAGAATAAAAGCTCCACAGCGCATACCTGTTGGTATAAAATACTCGGCCATCCCAATGGCTTTTGATGGAATAAGGATGGCACCCAACCGCTGATCTTAAAAATGCCCAGATAACACAAAGCCGGGCTGCTGCACAGAAACTGTGGAGCAGCCCGGCTTTTCTACAACGCAGTCACACCGCTGCAGTTCTGATCCAGAGGAACAGAGTGGGTGTGCTTAGCCCAGGGTGAGGGTGTTGGTGACGGAGACCACGCAGGCGAGAATGCCCATGATGATGCCGCCGATGTAGGGGTTTTTGGACTTCTTGTAGATCTTGCTGCACACAAAGACGGCAAGGGGCAGGATGAAAACGATGGGGTAGAGCCAGATGCCGGTAATGGAGCCGCCAAGGTGAGTAAGCTCGGACCACAGGAAACCCTTGTTGAAGAAGGTGATGTACTGAACGCCGATCATGATCTCGGGTCCGATAAAGACGAAGAACATCTGCACCAGAGTGCTGAGCCACTTGGACTTACCCAGCTGTACAAAGTTGAAGCCGTTGGTGGCAACAGACAGGGCAATGTAGTACACCAGCCAGAACACCAGATACTTTGCAATGGTGGCAAAGTGCATGGGTGCAAATGCACGGATGGTGATGAAGCACCACAGGCGGAAGTCGGTGAGGAACAGGTAGTCGGAAATGAACACCAGCGCATAGGCGGCGACCACCACGATAAGGGACAGAACGATGGTCTTCCAGAGCTTGCGACCGCTGATCTTCACGCCACGCTCTGCCAGGTCCAGGCCGTTCTTCTTGCTATAGCAGTTATAGGTCACCACCATAACCAGGATGGTAAACACGCCACAGAGGAAGGTCCACATACCGATGTACCAGGTGGCACCCTGATTCCAGAATGCCGGACGGTTCTTACTGCACCATGCATAGATGGTGGGGTAGAGGATCATGCCCATGATGGCACCAAATGCAAGACCGCCCCAGTACCAGCCCTTGCCCTTGCCCTTGGGAGCGGGGAGCGGCTGTGCGTCAGCAGCAGGCTTGAGCTCTGCAAAGTAGCGAGCGTCCAGAAGGGCGATGGCGGCGTAGATGACGAACATAAAGAAGCCAGCGATGCCCACCGTATTGAAGAATGCCTTCCACTGCCATGTCTGGTTGTTGGCATCCAGCTTGATGGGAGCATCCAGTGCCTTGTCAAAGAAGGTGACGCTGTCAGCAACAACATTCTTGGAGAAGTGTGCCCAAGGGTGGGTGATGGCCGGGTTGAAGATGACACGGATGGATTCCTTGCCGTCGATCTGCTCGGTGTAGTAGGTATCGGCACTGCGCTTGTCCAGACCGGTGGGGTCTACGCCAAAGTGCAGGAAGGACTGTGCAGTATTCTGGTCGATGTAATCCCGGGGAGCACTCTTGGTGCCGTCTTCCTGCTTTACCCGGTGGAAGAACTCGTCGTACTGGCAAGCAACGATACCAGCATCACGGCTGCCAAAGATGTTGACCCACTGATCGTCCTTCTTGTAAACGGCATCGTTGGACACCAGCAGTGCGGCGGCGATCAGCCCTTCCTCGTCCTGCATCACAGCCACACGGCTGGCAAGTGCGCCGTTGGAGTGACCGGTAACGCCGATGCGGCTTGCATCAACGTAGGGCAGGCGAGCAATGTACTTTACGGCATCGTAAAGACCGTTGGCATTGTTCTCAGCATCCCACCAGGTTCCGTCCGGGATGACCTCAGAGTCGCCGTGACCGTACATACTGATGGAGATGACCACATAGCCTCTGCGAGCGTACTCAACATAGTTGAGGTCCTGCATCTCACGGTTGTTGTACCAGCCATGGCTGGTGACGATCGCCGGAGCGGGGTTCTCTCTGGTGGCGTTTTTCGGCACCAACAGAAGGGCGTCCAGTTCGTGACCGCTGTCGGTGACCATAGTGATGTCGTGGTACTTGATCGCACCGCCGCCTGTCTGCACCATGGATGCGCCCAAAGAGCTTATAAGGCATAGGATCAGAGCGATCGCGACCCAGAAGCTCGCGCTCTTTTGTTTTTTCATTTTGTTTCCTCCTTGTTGTGATTTTTTTCTTTTTGTTGAGTGTAACACTTCACACTCAACTGCCTAATGAGAATTTATCAAAGATGCACAAAAAATGCAATAAATAAGTTTGTTGCTCTTTTTATGGATTTTGTTGCTGTTTTTTGTCATTTATTCGTTTTTTGTCTTTTCCGTTTGTATACAAAATAACTTCCACAAATTAAAGCTGCTGTAATTGTAAGAACTGAACAAAGGGGCTGCAGCACGTGATTTTGTGCTGCAGCCCCGATCCGGTGCTTTTTTTGGAAAGCAGTGCCCGCTATTATGAAAATTTTTTTCGTTTTTTCGACGACCGGTAGGCGGAGGGGGTGATCCCCTCTGTGCGTTTGAACACCGCCGTAAAGTGGCTGATGTTGTCATAGCCTACCTCTTCAGCGATCTGGGAGATGCTTTTGCCAGTCTCCAGCAGCAGCTCCTTTGCCAGTTGGATCCGGCGGCTGCTGATGTAGTTCACAAAGCTCTCTCCCGTTTCCTTATTAAAGGTCCGGGAAAAATAGCTGGGGCTGAGGTGGCACAGGTCTGCCATCTCCATCATGGTGATCTCCTGCTGCAGATGATCCCGGATGTAGACCACCGCCGGGTAGACCACGCTGCTGGGGTTTACCGGCAGCACCCCGGTCTGCTGCGGTCTGTGCTCCTCCTGCGGCAGGAGCTCCTGGATCTGGATCTCCTCGCTGGGCTGTTCGGCATTGGCACTCATCAGCCACTTATAGGTCTCATCCCGGGTGTGGCTCTTTACGGCACGGTCAACAATATAATGCACCATATCGTTGATATATTCTGCGACCTGAACGATCCGGTCGTAATCCATTTCTGGCAGAAGCTCGTATTTCCGCAGGATCTCCTGTTGTGCAGCGTCCTCTTGCGGAAGGATGGAACTGATCTCGTTTACCAGACGCTCCGCCTTTTCCCGGTCCTTGTGCCGCAGACGCACCTGCCCGAACATCACGGCACCAAGGTAGATATCCCCCACCATGACGGGGACCGCTACGTCCACGATGCCGCAGTGGCACAGGTAGATGTAGGGGCGGCCCCGGCGCACTGCCTCCACTCCTGCCAGCGCATCGCAGCGGAAGCAACGCTTGCGAGAAACGGGATTCTCTCGCACGATGCTGCAGAACGCGGTACGGCCACTGTGTTTCGTGACAGGCTTCCCCTTGATGTCGATGCAGACGATGGCGGTACCGGTCAGCTCCGCCAACCGGTCCTGCATTTTTTCCCAGAGAGGGATATCCAAAACGTTTTCTATGGTGTATTCAAACCTGCTCATACCTTCGATTTCCCTTCTCCTTGCCGGACATTCGAACACTGCCATCATAAATGACCCGGCATAGAAAAGCAAGGTCCTCGGAGCAAAATCATGGTAATGTACAAATTTTCTACATTGAATAGGGTATATTGACGAGGGATTCCGTGGACAGATCTGCCCAAACCGAATGCAGCAGGCCTTCATCAGCCCTGCGTCGAGCGGAACGACCATCCTCAGGCTCACAAAAAAGCAAAACGCCTGTTGGGACACGGCATTAGCGGCTGCATCCCCAGTAGACATTCCTACTGGTTGGGAACCGCGCACTAAGCAACAGCAATGGGTTGCGTTTGCTGATTTTCCGCAGTGTAGTGTAGTGTTTGCAGCGAAATATCGGAGAATGGTGATTTATGGCCAAATCAAAAAAGATATTGGTCAGATACTTCGCAAACTATGCGAGCAAAAGGATATTGAAATAATTGAAGCAGAAGCCTGCCCGGACCATATCCATATGCTGATAAGTTTTTCGCCGAAGTATAGCATTTCTTACGTTATGGGATATCTCAAGGGAAAGAGCAGCCTCATGATTTTCGACAGACACGCGAATTTAAAGTACAAGTATGGAAATCGGCATTTCTGGGCCAGAGGATATTTTGTGGATACTGTTGGAAAAAACAAGCAGAGAATCCAGGAGTATATCAAGAGACAGCTAGAACAAGACCAAATTGCAGACCAGTTAAGCCTTAAGGAATTCACGAACCCGTTTACGGGTAGCAAGGGAACCAAGGCGTAAATAAAAGGCCCCTTGAGGGGCCTGCCACGAGACAAGAATGCAGTTGGCAGACCCATTCGTGGCCCCTTAAGGGGCTTTACTAGTATTATGCCCTTCTAGGGCTTACTCAAGCCACCGGCTCAGCCGGTGGTTTTGACTGCACAAATCGGCAAAAACAGCGCCGACAGCTACGCACCCAACAAAGATGAAAATGCCTAAAAAGCTATCAAATATTGCCTTACTCTATACAAAATATAGCAATCGGTATACGCACCGCAAAACATATACGGTATAGCGTTAATTTTTCGTACATATCCCAACTGGAAGACTGGAGGTGAGTTTTCAAAATGCCTGTTATTTATGTTGCAAAAACATCTTCCTACGCACGAAGAATCACGTTCGTTTTAGGACAGACGGTTGAAAAACAGCATGATCCTTGATTATTTCTACGGGAAAACCGGAGAACTGTTTTCGTTCTACCGCATTCCCAAGGCTCTTTTTCAGGAGCCACGGTTCCAGAGTCTGTCCACCGATGCCAAAACCCTGTACGGTATCCTGCTGGACCGCATGAGCCTTTCAGCCCGGAATGGTTGGTTGGACAAAGCTGGGCGGGTGTTCATCATCTATACTGTGCAGGAGGTGCAGGATTCACTGGGCTGTGCCGATAAAAAGGCCACCAAGCTGCTGCGAGAACTGGAAGAGTACGGCCTGATTGAACGCAAACGGAGGGGGCTGGGCAAGCCCGATCTCATCTATGTAAAGAATTTTTCGTCAGAATCGTCAAAAACGCCCTACTTGAATCGTGATAATGACGATTCTGGAACCGTCCAGAATACGCTTCAAGATCCGGCCAAACTACGATGTAATAAGACTGAGAGAAATAATACAGAGGTAAGCGATACTGATCCTATCTATTCCGATGAAAACGACTGGATGAGCAAACGCGCCCAACTGGAAGAATATTTTTCTCAGTCTTTGGAGGTAGACCTTCTGCTCCGGCTCTGCCCGGACGATGAGGATACCATCTATCAGATCGTAGATTTGCTGGTGGACACCTGTGCCACCAACCGCAAGACGCTGCGCATTGCTGGGGACGATAAGCCCGCCGAGGTGGTACGCAGTCGCTTTATGAAGCTGAACGCTGACCATATCCACTTTGTGCTGAAGTGCCTTGCAGAGAACAGCAGCCCGATCCGAAACATGAAACAATACCTGCTTGCTTCTCTGTATAATGCACCCACCACGATGCAGCTTTTCTATCAGAACCAAACCAACCACGACTTAGCGATGCGGAGGTGATGAAAATTTCAAAGAAAGCAACCACAATAGCCATCGTCAACCAGAAAGGCGGCACCGGCAAGACCACCACCTGTGAAAATCTTGGCATCGGGCTGGCGATGGGAGGTAAAAAAGTCCTGTTGGTGGACGCTGACCCGCAGGGCAGCTTGACCATCAGCTTGGGCTGGCAGCAGCCCGATGAACTGCCCACTACCCTTTCCACCCTGATGGCAAAGGCCATGAACGACCAGAGTATTCCACCCGGTGAGGGCATCCTGCACCACGCAGAAGGCATTGACCTGATTCCGGCAAACATCGAACTGGCAGGGCTGGAAGTTTCCCTTGTCAACTGCATGAACCGGGAAAAGATGCTGAAACAGGTGCTGGAAAGCGCAAAGCACGACTACGATTTCATTCTGCTAGATTGCACTCCTTCCCTTGGGATGCTGACCGTGAATGCACTGGCAGCGGCAGACACCACCCTGATTCCGGTGCAGGCGCAGTACCTGTCTGCGAAAGGTTTGGAACAGCTTTTGCAGACCGTGCAGAAGGTCCGACGGCAGATCAACCCGAAACTGAAAATTGAGGGCATCCTGCTGACCATGACCGACAGCCGCACCAACTACGGACAGCAGATCGACAACCTGATTCGGGGTGCTTACGGCAGCAAGATCAAGGTGTTCGACCAGACCATTCCCCGGTCTGTCCGTGCTGCGGAGATCAGTGCCGTGGGCAAGAGTATTTTTCAGCATGACCCCAAAGGCAAGGTGGCAGAAGCCTACCAGTCTCTAACGAAGGAGGTGCTGACCAATGCCGAAAAACAGCTTAAACGTGTCGCTGAAAGGGGCAGATGACATTTTCTCCACCGAAGAATCCCGGCAAGAGCAGCAGCGGGAACAGGTGCAGCAGATTCCCATAGGGGAGCTGTTCCCCTTCAAAAACCACCCCTTCAAGGTACTGGACGATGAATCCATGCAGCGCACGGTGGAAAGTGTAGAACAGTACGGTGTACTATCTCCGCTGATCGCCCGCCCACGCCCGGAAGGTGGCTACGAGATCATCTCCGGGCACCGCCGCCAGCACGCTGCACAGCTTGCCGGGCTGGATGCCCTGCCCGTTATCGTCCGTCAGATGGATGATGATGCCGCCGTTTTGCTCATGGTGGACAGCAATCTCCAACGTGAGAACATTCTGCCCAGTGAAAGGGCTTTCGCTTACAAAATGAAGCTGGAAGCTCTAAAAAATCAAGGTGCTAGGTCAGATTTAACTTCGACACAACTTGTGTCGAAGTTGCGAAGCAATGAACAGCTTGGAGCTGAAAACAATCAAAGCCGTGAAACCGTCCGGCGTTTCATCCGCCTGACCAACCTTGTCCCCGAACTTCTGGACATGGTGGACGAAAAGAAAATCGCCTTCAATCCCGCTGTGGAATTGTCCTATCTGGACGAAAGCCAACAGCGGGATTTTTTAGAAGCGATGAACGACA
>OGJR01001608.1_pt1 | contig 13963 bp, 9 predicted proteins | sample 1572301 | NCBI WGS metagenome assembly OGJR01 (sample SAMEA2582083, study PRJEB24529) | metagenome | biome: Human gut stool | place: China | collected 2011 | reverse complement strand
TGAGCTCGGGCGGTTTCTGAAGCCGACTGTCCGTGATGAGCTAACGGGTCATCATTTGGAAGTCAGTTGATGCGGGCTGGAAGTCAGAAAGCGTGGCGCACGCCCACGGTGGCGCGCCAGTCTTCGTCAAGATAGCCGCCGCTCGTGCGTTCGACATCGGCCCACACGTAGGTCGAATCCGTGAGGTTGAAGTTGGCTCCGAGGCCGTATTCGACCCACGTATCCTTGCCGTCGATGTCATAGACCTTGCCGTTGCCGCCTATAACGGCGTTGTCGCCCAGAAACTCATGCACTGCGGAGACGCGCAGATAAGCCGTGTTCCCGTTTTCAGGACAGCGCATGCCGAAGGCAAAGCCCGCACGTCCCATCAGACTGTCGGCGTCATCGAAGCGATAGGTCGAGCCGTCGGAGAGCGAGAGAACGTCTGCATCCACATGCGTGTAGGCGAGTTCAACCTGAGGTTCAAGATAGAAGGACTTCGAAAGGTCGAAGCGCCAGCCGAACTCTCCGGAGAGCGCGGTGACGATGTTGTCCATCGAACCCTTCTTGTTGCCGTCGACGGTCATGTCGGTTTTGGCCGTGCCGAGACGAGCGACGACGTCGGCAAACTGACCGTTCTCACCCATCCAGAGACCGTAGGCCGCAAGGCTGTAGACGTCCATGTCGGCTTCGCCTCGCCTGTAGTCGACATCGCTCATCGTGTAGGAGAAGGCCACGCCGAAGCGGGGAGCGCCGGCGGTCGGAACGGTGTCGACGCCCACCTGGATCGTATGGAAGTCGTTTTCGAGTCCGCTTTCGGCGGAGAGCCTGCCGCCGTCATAGCGTGCCCAGGCACCCGACGTCTGGTTCATCGAGCGGATGTCGCCCATGCGCTTGTGAACGTCGTTCGTGAGGATGCGGTTCAGGGCAAGCGGAGCAACAGTGGCAAGTTCAAGGGTGGACTGCATCACGGAGTTCGGGCCTGTGGAGTGCACATTGGCTTCGACGTCGATGATGAAGCCTTCGTTGTACATGCCTTCGTCAACCTTCATGATCGTCTCAACGCCCTCGGCGGCGACATTGCCGAGAAGTTGCTTCGCCTGGTCGCTTGTCACGTCGTCGGACGTGAGGTCCTTCGTCAGGTCCTCGTTGGCGAGCTTCACCGTGAGGGAGGAGTCGGCTGCGGCGGAATCAACCGTGAAGGTGCCGGCCTGCTGGCCTTCCTCAGCGGTGAGATCCGTGGCGAGGCGAACCGTGCCGGAACCCGACAGCTTCTCAACAGCAGCGTTGACCGACTTGTCAGTAATATTCACCACACCGTTATCGAGCGCAAGGCTGTTGAGCGCAACAGCACGCTGGCCGTTCTGAGCCGTCGGATCGGTCGAAACAATGGCCGTCGGCGTCCACTGTGCGCCGTCCTTGACGGTGAGCTTCATGTCGGTCACGGTAAGTCTGTCGCTCTCAACATCTTCAGGCAGACCAGCCCAAGCGACAACCGTGTTGCCGATCCAATAGGAATTGGCTCCCGCAAGAGTCACGTCGACATTGGCATTAACGCCCGTACCTGACGTTTCAGCATCATAGTCGAACACCACGTCGCCGTTGATCTGCGTGGAATACTTGCCGTCCTTGTTGATTTCGATCGATGCATCACCGCGAGCAAGGAGCGCATGGTCGGCAGTAATGACCGTATTGCCTTCGATATTGACCATACCCGTACTCATAACGGACAGTCCCATCGATTTCACACCTTCAATCGTCGACCTAGCCTCAATGTTAACGGCGCGCCCCTTGATGTTCAGAGTAGCCTTCTTCTCTGGATCCATTTGATTGGACGCAACCTGTACCGCTCTGACGTCCGAGCCGCCCTCTGCGTAGATGCTGATCGTCTCCCCATTGAGATTCACCTCGCCAGCCTTCTTCGGAACAATCGTGGAGTTGCCGCCTTTGAATTCATTACTGAAAACCCAAACACCGATGGCTTTCTGGGCATCGGTGGACACCGCTCGAATCGAAACATTAGAACGACCATCTCCCACGTTGATCAGGGAATTTGATGCAGCATGAATACCGACGGCATCGGACTTTGCCTGTGCATCAATGTTGATTGAAGCTGCCGTTAAATTAATTTCTGATATGTCATTCTCATCCTTGCCGTAAGCCTGCAGGCCCTTAAAGACATTTGTGACGGGTACGTCGGCTTTGGCTGAAGCATCGAGCGAGGCAATCGTAATCGAATTGGTGAATTCATTACCAATGTTCACCTTGCCGCCGTAAACGACCTCAACCCCCGCTGCCTCACTTCCTGCAGCAGTCAGCTGAATGTCTTTCGCCGCCAAGTTGATAATGGCGGTACCAGACTCACTATCTATCGTACCCCGAATAGCTGCAGTCTTGATCGCAGACGCCCCGCTCGAAACCGCGCTGATCTTTACAGTATTGGCATTACTAATGGAGATTGAAGAATCGCGCTCATACCCACTTGAACCTGCCTCTACAAGCAGGCCATACGTTTCTGCCGTTGCCTTATCTGCTTGGTTTTTCACATCGATGACAACAGCGATATTGACCTCGGCATTGCGCTTCGTCTTAACGCCGTAGGCCTTAGAGCCAATGGAAGATATCGAGAGGTCTTTAGCTTGAACATCAACTGCGGTTTTTGCTCCTTCCGCAGCAATGCCGAAGGAGAAGTTGCTGCCGTCGGAAGAAATCTGCAGTGTCTCAGCAGCCGCCAATTCAACATTGACATCAGTTTGGAGCTTGACAGAGCTGTCCGATCTGCTTTTTGCGTAAATTCCTCGAGCCGTCTCGTTTGATTTCGTATCCAGAATGATGTTCTTGCCTGCTACACGAAGCAAATTGTTGTAATCGCTGCCCGTTTTACTTTCAACAGACAAGCCGGCTACGCTCTTGTTGTCACTGCCATTTATGGTCAACGTGTTGCCAGCATTGATGATGACGCTTCCTGTTGTATCTTTTTTGATATAGGCGCCTGCTTTTTTGACTGTGAAGGTGAGGTCGCCTGCGGAATTGATGGTCGCGGTGTGCCCGTTTTCTGCTGCGACACCGTAATCTACGTTTTCAAACGTGTTTTGATCTTCAATAATCAGGTCTTGTGAATTCGCATGAATCCCATAGGTAGAGGCGCTGGCGACTCCCATTGGGAACAACGAAGCCAAAGCAACCGTTATTAGCAACGGCTTAAAGGGCAAATTATTGTGCATGATGAACTTCCTTTCAACCAACCCAGATATCATCCAGGCTCATAGTGGAAGAATGAACTGTTCACTGATGGGGGGGGGGGTAGGGTTATCCCTTAAATTTGATAGAAACGCAACACTACCCAACGTTTCCAAATTCTCGATACAAAGAGAGCGTCAGAAATTCTGGCTCTTCCGACATTTTTGGGAAATGAGAGTTTTTCGGGTCCCCTCATCATAGGGGTACGCCCCCTGACACCGTTTGTTACACGCGTAGGATCCGCCAAAATCAAGATCTCTTTTTCGAGATCAAGATGATCAATTGAACCGGGGCTCATACTGCCTACCTCAGCACGGCCTCAACAAAGCCGGCTTCCATCGCATCCGCCTGCATGAGTTCCTCGAAGCCGAAGATGCCCTGCCGGACCTCTGGGTGCTCTACCATCAGTTCCGTCGAATCGAGAAGCAAACGGTTACGTCCGTGCCACGCTCGAGCTCCAAGCTGATCAAGGTCGTTGGCGAACTTCGTTTCCCAGTCACTTCTCGTGTTCCTGCGAAAAGTCGGATTCCGCAGGTTCCGCTTCAATTGGAACTCCACGGTGGCGCACGTCTGAACTTTGCCACCGCAGCTCCTGAACAATTCGCCGCAGCCCTCATTCGAATGACGTCGGAGGTTGTCCGATGACGCCCTTCGACTTTTCCAAAATCCCCAATGTCACTCTGATCGTCTGTCCAGTCGACATGTGTTCCGGGTTCGATAAGATCGTCAAAATACCCCGGTAATGCGTAATAAAGCCCCATAAGGGAATTCAATATTAATGAAGGCTCCGGCATGCGTCGGGGCCTGCATTGCTTTTGCAGCCAGGGAATCAAGTTTTGCCCGCACCGTCTGGCTGGAAAGCGGTACGGCGGGTGAGGAAAGGGAGAGGCTGAACACTGTTCAGATGAAAGCGCTCTATGTTTCAGGCTGCTGAGGCAAGAGGCGGCGTGAAAACCGGTTGGGGACAGCAAATAGAGGGAGAGGATGGTTGGTGCGCGAAAGCAGACTTTCAGTCAGCTGGGAAGAGATGCGCAACCGCATCGAAGGTTGCAGTGGGAAAAAGTCAAGGGAGCGGAAGAAGGGAGGAGCTACTCCCTCGCGAGCTTGCGGTGCGAGGGAGCGTTCCTTCTGGTCTACTGAGGGGACCGATTACTTGGATGAACGCCTGGGGCGCTTGAGCGAGACGGTGGAAGTTTCGCACTCCTCCTCTGTGTCGGACTCGTCTTTTTTACGGCGGGCCTTCGTAGAAGCCACCTCTTCCATCGATTCTTTGCTGGGCGTCTCAAGCTTTGAGCCGTGCTTATGCCTGGGTTCCGCGATCAGGATCGAAGCTGCCAGTTCGTCCTCGGTGATGCCGAGGGCTTTGCACAACTTGACGGCGCACGTCGTGGTGCAAGTGCGGGTTTTGGCAATCTTCATGATGTGGTGTTCCGTGAGGCCTGCGGCTGCAGCGAACTCCTTGTACGTAGTGTAGTTGCGCTTCTTGATGAGAAGCTTAAGAGATTTGGGGACGGGATCGAAATCCGAGGCCACAAGCACCGTCCTGATTTCTTCAAGGGACACATTCAGGGCCTTGGCAAGCTTCATCCCCGTCGAGTCCGTGCAGCGGCGATGGAGGGAGATCGTATTCATGGCGATCGGGTCGAAGCCGTGGACCTCGCTGAAATGGTTCAGCGTCTTGTAGCCATGCTTGACAACGCACTCCTTAAGAGTGTCGGCGGGCTCGGCGACGACGGGGTTGGGCTTCGAGCAGGAGGGCAACGTGAGCGCCGCGTGCGCTTCCATCATGAAGGCCGTGTCGAGACGGAGGTGGAAGGTGATGAGGGCAAGCTCATCCGGGCAAAAGACCTTGCTCTGGAGCATGTCCTCGACCGCGGACATGTCGAGGCGAAGCTCCTGGCAGAGCATCTCAACGGTGAGGCCGGCTTCATGCAGGGCACGATGAATGACCAGGTTGAAGTAGTCGGCGGTATCAATCGGGAACCTGGGACCGTTCAACTGGATGGTCGCGTAATGAACCTGTTGACGGTCGATGGCGTCGAGAGAATTCAGAGTAGGCAGTTCAAACATGGAGCTACTGAGGATTAGGTTGATGGGAGGAGAAGCGAAGTCGAAATGACGAGACGGCACCGGGAGCGATTTGGGCATTGTGGGCTTAAAACGACTGTGTATCCGTCGGATGAATGCCGGGCTGTGCGCCGGCCGTTGTGCGCAGGTGCTGCCTGCGGAGACTCGTCCTGTCGGGAGAGATTTGAGAAGGACGGGGAGGTGCCAGTGGTTGTATCGGGAGAGGGCAAAAATTGTTCATGATGATAGTCGATGCAATCACGATTTTGTATATATGGAAAATGTGAATAAAAATACGTCTAAGTGCGGATGAGTCGATGTCATCCATTCAGTAATTGCACTCTACTACAGGGTGAAACAAAGATCAAATCCACTGGGCGTCGGTAACTTCCTTTTAGACAGCTCTGGGGTGGTGATTAATTGGGTGTTTCATGAGTTGGTCGCTGGTTAGCGATCGCTTAACTTCGGCAGTGGCTCAGGCTTTGACAACGAATACACTATTTGCCCAGAAGTTACTAGGAAAATAGGTTGAGGCCCTGAAAAAATGTTAAAGGCAGGATTTCTACCTAAGTAATCACCCTAGAAAAGGGCGGGTTATGAATGATGCGTTTTTACCACACTGTTTTTGACGAAAAGGTGAGAGGCGATACTTTGTCAAGAAGGCGAGCACAGGAAGGAGGTGAATTTGGGAGGGCCGGAAGGAAGGGAATGTGCGCTTTCAGTGAAATCAGAACCCATGAATTGGTCTCAGTGACCTCGGTCTGTAAGCTTTAGGCCTCTTGGCAGTGTCGCCTTCATTCGCGGTGAGGACGTCACCTTAAAGCGGTACAAGCCGCCCTGAAGTACGTTGCTGAGTGACCGTCCGCAACAGATGGGGTGAAATCATGGTAAAACCGTCGCATCACACTTGGGAAGGCAAACACCGACTTGTCGGTTGGGTAATCCTGTGACTTGTCAAGGTCTCGTGCTTGATTCCATGGCATTTGAAGAAGACAAGCAGGCGACGAAGGATACGCTGCTCGCACCGACAGACAAGCGCGTGGACATGTATCGCAACTGTCCGATTGAGTGGAAGGCGGCTCTGACAAACGAGCAATGGAATCCGAATCCGTACGAGATCAGGCCGACAGTGCCTGCGCCGGGGGAACTCGACTTCCACGAGGAGCGCGAGGCGTTTCTTCGTGCACAGTTCGCGACCTTCCTGCACATTCCTCACACTGACAACATGGGGCTCTGGTTCCAGTTTCCCGAGCTCCTCCTTGCGAAGATTCGCTGCGGGGAGGAAACGCGTACTCCTGATCCGACGTTCGTTTCCCTCGTGAGGTATCTGGAGGCGGCGTTCCTGCTCAATGAGCGTTCCTACGACGATGAGTGGAAGGCCCGCATTGCGGACTACTTGAACGCCACTGGCCGGAGTACAGGGGCGAGCGCGTCAACCAGACCCTGATCGACCGATGGATGGACTGGCTCGCCCGCCCGCTCTTGCTGAGGCCGCACGTACCGTGACGGTTTGAAATGAACAAGGCGCTCACTTGCGTGAGGGTTCCTGTTTGATGCAGAGCTTCTCGCTCCGACCCCTGCGGCGTACGTTTGTCCGATTTCGGCAACTGCTCTTCAAACTCTAACTGAAGAGGAGCGTCTCTGGGTTGGAGTCTCGAATCCTGCATTTCTCTTCATCCTGGTTGCCTCTTCCTCAAGAGACAACTCGTCCCTGTGCGCCTTTCCGTCAGCATGCCCCGTAATCCAGAGACGTGCTGCAACACTTCTACATCAGAGAATCGTGACCCAATCCCAGCACTTCCAAAAACGGCGGATGAGGACGGAAGCGGATGTCAGATGAGAATAGGAAGCGAGGAGACCTTAGGGCCGGGGCATCTCCACATGGCGTGTTGCGGTTTGGTATCAGTGGAACCCCTTAGATCGGGACAATCATTCGCGCATGTCTTTGTCGGCTGTTCGGTACGTAGTCTGATTTGTCGTGGCAGAGTAAGTGGAAAAGAACTTGTCGTGATTAGTGTTCGGGATTGTCGAGATTGAGAGTCTGGGGCGGTAGGCTTGAAGGTCGGGGGCTTTGATGGTGTGGGGACTGGGTGAATTAACTCCCATGCCTGTGAATCGAAGAAGTCGAGAACGGCTCAGATCCAAAAGCTTCCTGATCACATGGCTTGACTGTCAGGGATCTTACCGATGTGGATGGATTTGGATCAAGTGCGAAAACATCTCATTCACGGTAAAATGCCAAATTTGAATCGATTTCTTTCAGGGGCTCGCCTGATAACCGCAAAAGAACAGGGTGGTCGATGACCGAACAATACAACTTCAACGTCGATGAAAACGGCGAGGATGCGCTTCTGTACTTTCTCAAGCATGGCATGAAGAAGGAGTTCGATGAGGCTCTTGCCGCCGGGCATGATCCTTTCGTCCCGTCGCCGTACGGACAGTGTTGCGCCGGCCTTGCCGGAGGGACTGGATTCCTCGAATTCGAGAGGTTTGAATCCTTGGACTGGGCGTTTGATGAAACAGAAACCATCAAGACTGCCGTATACCCGACACCTCAGTTTCTGAGGCACGCTTCCGAGAGTCGTCTTGCATACACGCTCCCCTATTTGTCGGGAGTCCACCGTGCTGCGGCAATGGGTAACTGCGATGAAATCGAACGCCTGAAGGATCACGTCAATGAACGTGATGCCTTCGGCTATCTGCCTCTGATCTACGCGGTCGGTTGTTGCAAGCGGGAAGCCGCGGCCCTGTTGGGCAAGATAGGCGGTCACCAGGACGCGCGCCAGGGAAGTCTGCTCCTGAAGCCTTACGACGTTGTGTCGGGAGGTCGATACAGCCTTCCTATTTCCCTTCAATATCTTTGGCCGTCCCTCAAGACCCTCCGGCCGGAGGATTCTCCCGCCAGAAACGCAGTTACCATCCACCAGGCGGCGGCCAAGGGGGATGTCGAGTTGGTCAGAACGTTGCTCGATCTTGGCGTCCCCGTGGACATCCGAAGCTACAACGGCAGCACGCCCTTGCTGTGTGCAGTCAAATACGGCAGAGATGAGGCCTGCCGGATTCTCACGGAGGCGGGGGCTGATCTTGATGCCGTCAACTATCTTGGTGAGTCTCCCAGATCATTGGTCGATCGGTTCAGGCGAGAACGGGCTTCCGTTCCCATTTTCCAGGGCCAACATTCGCTTTCGACGAGGTTCCGACTTCTCAACGAAATCGGACTGATCTTTCTCGAGTACGCACTGCAGTTGCTGCCTGATTCGGGCGAAGACTCATCTCCTGAAGCGAGCGAGTCGAAGTCTGCGACTCCCGCTCCTGCCATCCCTGCAACCGTGCAGAAGGGGGGCGCTTCTTCAGAAGAGCACTCTAGCGATGAGAAGGCTGTCGCCCTGAAGGGCGTTGAGTCGAGTGATGAGGGTCGCACTACTGTTGTCGAGCTGACGGATGCGGTTCAGAATGACGAACCGACAAGTCCAGGCCAGTCTGCGGAGGAGAGTCAGCCCGCGGACTCAGGCTCGAGCGTACTCGTGGACCAGATCGTCTCCCTTGTTGTGGAAGGTGCCGCCATCGGCAATCTGCAGCAGGTAATTCATGCCTATTACCTCTTATCTGAGGAAGATCGCTCGAGGATCCCGAAACATCTGGCTGAAGAGGCACTGTCTCTCTCGACACTCAGGGAAATGCTCAGGACGGGGGCCTGGCTTTATCTCAAGGTTGGTCTGCCGGTCGCTCGCATCGACAACTGGGTTGCCGAAAATTCGCCGCTGAATCCCGAGAAGATTATTTCTGAAGGGGATCCGATTCTCATACTTGCATGGATCAAGGAGCATGGCATTTCCGGTGATAATGGCGTCATGTTTGATCTGGCTTGCCAGAGAGAGGATGCACCGGCTGTAGAACTTCTCCTTGCTTTGGGAACTGTCGGAATATGCGGGGGGCTCGGAATAATCGGTGATCAGGTCGGTCAGGAGCTCAAAAGAAGAGCTGACTCCATTGCGCGCCGGCCTGATCTTGTCGACGATGACCTGCTGTTCGCTGTTACGACCGGTAACAACGAGTTCTTAATTGATGCCTTCGAGGCAGGTCTTGATCTTGGAGCGAAGACCAAGCACGGTCTTGATCTTCACGAGGTTGCGAAGAGCTTCGATCTTCCGGAGCTCGCGTCAATGCTTGTCATGCTCGAAAGCGGTGCGAATTCGGACGATGTGCGTGATGCGTTCATTCGTGAACAGTCGTTTGGTTATGTCGAAGGTTCGTGCCATGATTGGTTGAAGGTTTCCTCTGTTGCAACAGGCGGATCCGAGTCTGCTGAAATCTCTGATGAGGAGTATGTAGAAGATGAGGAAACCAACTTCATTCCTCTTGGAGCAGGTAACGGCGATGATGAGCCGGATGTTGGCTCGGGGAAGCAGGTTGCCCGCTCCACAGTCTCTGATGACGAAGATGGTGCCAACGTCGTTGCTCACGTCTCCGAGAACAATGGCTCCGCGAGCACTGGACTGCTGCCTACCATCATGACGGATGATGACGATGAAGAGGAGATGTCCGACTGCTCCATTCCTCTTGGGGCGGGAAGCGTCCATGGCAGTCATGCCGATGCTTCGCAAAGGCAGGCCGTTGATCCGGCACCCGACACAGGGAGTCTCTGCGGCCTGTTCCTGCCGTCCGCCTCCGCCGGTGACGACGAACTGCCGGTCGTGGTTCCGGTTATGTCGACGGGGCGAGCCGAGGTTGCGGAAGGGACCTCTGAGGCTGCTGTGGATGGCCGCGACATGCTTGATCGGATTCTTGTCGCACCCATGCGACCGCGGGTCGAGAAGGAGGTCTGTGACGCACTGGCTTCAGTATTTGCACCGCCCTTCATTGTCGACGTCTTCCTGAAGGCCCAGTCCTGCAGGGATGACGATGAGCTCCGTGCACTCGTCAATGGTGATGACGTCACGCTAGAACTTTTCTGGGCCATGAAGCTCTACGCAGAAGCCAAGGCTGCGACACTGGCGGCTAGGAACTAATGCTTAAACAAACGATTGCAAGATTACTGAAATGGAAATGTCAACTCTCAGGCTCCCGCCTGATCCCGGCTCTCTGTCCGAGTCTCTTCGCGGCATGGGCTATACCCTTCCCACTGCCGTGTCCGACATCATCGACAACAGTATTTCGGCAGAAGCGAAGACGATCAGCATCAGCATGATCAAGGCAGACGAGGAGGTCGAGGCAAGTCTGAAGATTCTCGACGACGGCATTGGAATGACTCGCGACGAACTGGTTCATGCAATTTCGCATCAGAGGCTCGTAGAAGGACTCGCAGAGACCCTTCGAGCCGTGGGCGGCAAGGAGCAGTCCCTCGCGCGAGAGCTTCATCGCAAAGCGGTGGGTCATCAGCTGCCAGACGGCCGTGTGGGAGGTGAGCGATGCGCTCCAGCCCGTGAGCGGAAAGACGTTTCCCTGACAGCCCGAGCACCAGTAGAGGTCGTTCTGGGGAAGGCCCGAGGAGGCGGACGTGCAGTCGGCGGCGCACGCGCCCTGGGCGATCGGGTTCGCAAAGAGCGCGGCGTCCGGGTTCAGGATGAAGCTTGAGAGCGTGTCGTTCCAGAGCGGGTCGAGCTCCGACATGTAGGCGAGGTCGAACGTCTGCTGGTCCAGACACCCGTCGTCAAGGAGCGCCTCGAGAATGAAGAGCCAGGGCGTCGCGTACCAGTGCACCTGACGAAAGTCCGTGTGCCGCTTCATCGAGCCGTCTGCTTCGTGCGAATGCACCTTCACGTGGTCCGAAATGCGAAGCCCCATGTCGCCCATGTTCACGCCGCCCATCGAGGGAAGACACCCCGCATGACGAACGATCTCCGCCGTGCGAAGTGGCTCCCAGAAGCTGAACGTGACGCCGGCCCTCAGGTTGAGGCCCTTGCCGCAGGTGCAGAACGGTCCGCCCGCACCCGTGTCGGGGTCGGGCAGAACCGAGGTGGTGAGCGAGGCCTTGCCGCCGATCTTCACGGGAAAGACGCAGCTCCAGCAGACGTCGGTCACGGGATTGATGAACTTGCCCTGACAGACCGTGGCGGCATTCCCCGAGAGGGACGTGACGAGCATCGCCGCGCCCAGAAGAAGAGTGGAAAGCGGGCGCATCAGGCGTTCTCCTCACGTCGGGCGAGACGCGCGGCCCTTTGGGCCTTGCGTTCTTCGCGAAGCTTCGCCCTGCGCTCGGCCCTTTGGGCAAGCTCGGCCTCACGCAGTTCACGAGCGCCGTCGGCGAGCTTTTCGAGGATCGAAGCCATTTCGTTTCGCACGGCCACGTAGTTCTCGCGCTGGCGTGCGGCGGCTTCGAGCGCCTTTTCGTCGACTTCAAGCCCGCGGCGGGCGGAGTTGTCTAGCGCAAGCGTCACGGAGAGGAGCGACTTGAAGCGCTCGGCCCACACGCAGGCCTCGGCCCCCGTGAAGGCGGGAACATTGCCCGCTCTTGCGGCTTCGTCATAGGCGTTGATGAGACCGATTTCGGCAAGGGTCTTCATCCAGGGGGCGAGCTTCTCGCCGTCGCGAAAGCCCTTCGGGTCGACGCGGCCCGTGGCGCAGGTCACCGTAAAGCCGCCGAGGCGGGGTTCGATCAGGCAGGGCGTCTTGTCGACGGCAAGGAGCGCACGCAGAAAGCCGCGCGTATCGACGACGAGCGGAATCTCCCACGCGTCGAACGGATTCGTCGCGGGGACGCTGTTGCCCGCATAGACGACGGCAGTCTGCGGATCGGCGGTCCAGCAGTCGGTGACGAGCTTCACTGTGTAGGCGTTGATGCGGTCGATGAAGACGAGCGGACGACGGTGCTTCCAGACGTCGGCAGCACCTCGTCCGAAGAGAAGCGAACGGCCGACGGCCAGATGCACGCGCGAAGAACGCTCGGACGTGAGCGCATGGGCCCAGCGCACGAGTCCTGCGGCACGCGAGACTTCACGCGAGGCCAGATGGCCGTCGTGACGGGCATCCCAGGGAATGGCGTGGTACGTGCCCGTGAGCCTTGCGGTGACGGCGGGGCAGAGCGCGCGCTCGCGGGCTTCACGCTCGGAAATCCCCTCGGGATCCTTCTCGCAGGCCCTCGTCATGGCGCGGGCATGGCGTTCTGCCGCAAGGCCGCACGCTTCGAGCACGTCACGGGCTTCGGAAACGGTGAGCGTGTCAAGCCTCGAGGCCAGACGCCTGCCGTTGGCCACGAGGCCGTCGTGCCCGAGACGCAGGAGCGCTGCCATCACGGCCTCGGCCGTCGCACCGCCAGTGCCCTTGAGGTACTGCGAAAGCTCGACCGTCAGAAAGCCCGCGGCCGACACGTCGGGCCAGGAGCGGATGCGCCTCCGGAGCGCACGCTCGTAGAACTGCTCTCCGGGCTCCACGGCGACGTTGCTCTTCGGAGCGGGCGAGACGGGCGCGGAGCCCTTCACGCCTGAAGGCGGGGTCACTTGATTCATGTCTGTGCTCTTTATCGAATGGCTTTTGTCAGCGTTGTTTGTCAGCGGTTTTTGACGGATGCTTCGGCGGAGGCCGAAGGCGCGGTTGTCGTGGCGTTGGGGACGGCCGTCATGGCGGCGGAAAGTCCCGAGGGACTCATGAGGCCCGAGACCACTTCGCGTGCGGCAGCGGCCGACACGTTCTTGAGGCCGAGGCGCTCGATGACGAGGTTCGTCACGTCAAGCGTGCGGCCCGTCGTGGAGTGAGCGGGGTCGGGCATGGCCAGCACGGCGGCTCGGGAGAGGACCGGCGCACCCGCCATGTCGGCGGCCTCCATCACGGCGGCCCGGAAGAGACGGTCGTCAAGCGGCAGCGACATGCGCGAGGCTTCGTTGTCCGTGACGATGATCTTTCTGAGTTCGCCCGTCAGATACACGCTGTCGACTTGAGGAGCCGTTCGGCCCGTCGGAATTCCCTTGGCGTCAAGGAGCGCCGTCATCAGCATCAGGTTCCTGATCTCCTCGTCGGCCACGACGGCCGTGACCGACACGGGCGTGTGCATGACCGTGAGGTCGGGCACGACCGACTTCGCCGTCGTCCAGGCGGCAAAGGCGGCCACGGAAGAGACGCAGGCAACGGCAAGCGCCGCCCTCAGACACCCCTCGAGCCCCGACCAGCGTTCATGAAGGCGGTTGAGCCTTTCACGAACGATGTCAAGACGCGATTCGCGCTCCTCTTCTTCACCGCCTTCGGCCTTCCAGGCGCGAGTCTGGTGCGGGGTCGGAAAGCCGCCGAGCGTCTCGTGCGTGCCCGTGCGGACGGGAACGCGGGGACCGGGCTTCGGGCCGCGGCACGACACGCGCTGGTCGCGGGATTCACTCTCCGCCATCACGTCCTTTTCCCAGGCATCCATGCGGCGGGCATAGGCTTCGTCACGCTCGACCTGAGGACGTTCGTCCTCGTTCCGGTCGGGAACGGAATCCGAATCACCTTCCTGAGAGGGATCCTTCTCGAACGCAGGATTGCCGCGCTCCATCTGCTCAATCTTCCTGGAGACCAGCATCGAAGCCAGTTCGGCACGCGTGGGCTGGGTTCGGGCGTGAAGCCTGAGAAGGGCCTGCCTCGCCGTATGCTCGGCATCAATGCGCTCGGCCTCGAGGTCCACGGTCCTTGACGGATCGGCGGGTTCCTCAACGGGCGGCTTGACGCGCACGGGCGTGCGGCGGCCGGAGAGAACCTCGGTCGCGTGATA
>OGJR01001570.1_pt1 | contig 14331 bp, 19 predicted proteins | sample 1572301 | NCBI WGS metagenome assembly OGJR01 (sample SAMEA2582083, study PRJEB24529) | metagenome | biome: Human gut stool | place: China | collected 2011 | reverse complement strand
AGACCAGCGGCGGCAACACCTTTTACATCGTCATTGACTATGACAAGCCCACCGACGAGGACGGCGAGCAGTACCAGACCTACTTTTTGAACATGGTGGACGAGGCCGACCTGCTGGCGGCGATGCAGGCTGCGGGCGGTGAGCTGCCAGAGTGTGCCTGTGCCGACAAATGCGCCGTGGGCGCTATCAACACGGATTGCACCGTCTGCGCCGTGAACATGGGCGAGTGCCAGGGCAAGGCTCCCGAGCCTGCACCCGTGGTGGAGCCGGAGCCTGACCCCGAGCCGGAGCAGCCCAAGAACAGCGGCGGGACGCTCCTGCTGGTTCTGGCCGTGGTGGTCATCGGCGGCGCGGCGGGCTGGTATTTCAAAATCTATCGTCCCAAGAAGCAGCAGACCGCCGACGCTGCGGAGGACTACGGCGACGATTACGACGATACCCCACCTTGGGAGGACGAGGACGAAGCGGAAAGTGAGGGCGAGGAATGAGATTTACCAACAGCCCCTATGAGGACTTTATGAAAGAAAAAAGCTACTTTAAGGGTGCTCCGCCCAACCTGCCGCCCAAAGGCTCGCGCTGCGACGGCTGCCCCTACTGGCATGGGATCGGCTGCGTGTTCTGCTACCGGGAACAGCTCAAGCCCAAGACAGGGGGCAAACATGAGCCGTGAATTGACCCGACAGGAAAAGGCGGCGATCCGTAAGCTGGTGACACAATGGTGCGCCAACTACGATAAAGACTATGGCTGCCTGCCGCTGGACTGTCCCTGCTATATGCTGGGCAAATGCTGGACGGGCGCATATTGCCGCTATTTCCGTTCGGCGGTGCTGCCCCTTGATCCTGTGCTGGAAAGGTCGTTGACCGTGGAGCGTATCACAGAAACCCGGCCTTGCCCGGTATGCGGCAGGGCCTTTCTCCCGGACGGGCGGCAGCGGTACTGCTCCCCAGCCTGTGCCGGGGCTGCCCTGCGGGAGCAGAAGCGGGCGTATATGCGCCGCAAACGGAGATAGTGCGTGGAAAAATAGCCCCGAAAAACGCCTGCATTTACAAGGCTTTTCCGGGGCACTTTTGGGGTGGGCGGTATGTTTTCCCGTCCGCCCTCGTTTTCACAAAAATGCTTTCCACATCCAAGCGCCGGGGCTTTGGGACATTTTGCCCCGAAGTTCCGGCTGAGAGGAGGAATTATGCCTAAATATTATGAGATCAGCGAGGCGGCGGCAAAGCGGGCAAAGGACATGAACAGCTATTCCGACTATGCCCCCGGCTCGGCCACCGCTGGCTATCAGCAGATGGTGGATGAAGCCTATGCGCTGGCAGAGAAACAAAAGGCGCAGGTCGATCCCATGTACCATGATAAGATCGATGCCCTTGTTGACCGCTACGCCCGCAGGCTGGCGGAAAACCTCAATGAGCGCAACGCCATTGACGCCCGTGTGCCGTCCATTCTGATTACCGGGGGCGGCAACTTCCCCGTGGCGAAAAAGGCCAAGCAGAACGCCGCCCGGGATCGCAACTATGGGGAGTACGCCGAAATTGAAAAGCTGCTGGACAAGATCCGCTCCACAGGCCGGGGCGGTATCAGCGCCGACGATGACCTTGCTGTGGAAAAGCTCACAAAAAAACTGAAGGGAATGGAGTCTCAGCAGGCCATGATGAAGGCGGTCAATGCCTACTACCGCAAGCATAAGACGCTGGAGGGCTGCCCCGAGCTGACGGCGGAGCAGGTGGAAAAGGTCAAGGCGTCCATGTCCCAAGACTGGCGCAAAGACCCCGTTCCGTTTCCGTCCTATCTGCTCACCAACAATAACGCCAATATCCGCCGTGTGCGCCAGCGTATCGAGGATCTGAGCCATAAGGCGGAGTTTGTGGGCTGGACATTCCCCGGCGGCGAGGCCAAGGTCAACGAGGCGGAGAACCGTTTGCAGCTCATTTTTGAGGATAAGCCAGATGCCGATACCCGGCAGGCGCTCAAAAGCGAGGGCTTCAAATGGGCGCCCAGCCAAGGGGCATGGCAGCGGCAGCTCAACCAGAACGCTATTCGTGCCGCCGCAAGGCTGGACTTCCTGCGCCCGGAGGACGGCAAAAGTCCCTACCAGCTCCAGCCCTTTGCGAAACGGGCGGAGAAAGATGTATCACGGTGAGGAGGGTATATGGACAAAAATCAAGGCTATGAGATCATTCAGGCCGTCATGCTGGAAAACGGCAGGGGCTTTGCGCTGGGGCATAACCCCGCAGCGCCCTCGCCCTATGTCACATAGGCTTGCTATGATGACAAGGACGGCCAGCGGCAGTATGAATGGGGGCATTACGGCAGCGACCGCGCTGCTCTGGAACAGGATTTTACGGCGCGGGTACAGGAGTACCAACGCCTTTACAATGTTGGTGTCAAGCAGACCGAGGCTCCCGGCCTTTACAAGTATTATTCTACCCAGCGCCCCGTGGATATTGGGACATTCCCCAAGCCGCCCCGCAACGCCCCGGATGAGATCGTCAACTACGATCAGCGCGTCCCAGTTGAAAATGGGTCTTTTCTGGCGTGGGGGCATTTGACCTACACGCGGCCATTGACGAAGCGGCAGGCGTCTGACTATGAGCTGCGGCCTTCGCCCGACAATCCCGACAGACCCCGTTCGATCCGGGAGCAGATGAAAACTGCCGCAAAACAGGCCGAGGCTGACCGGGGTCAATCCGCCCCAAAGAAAAACGCCCCTGACCGGGGCGACAGATAGGAGGACATTCATGGAGCAGGAACATAATCCCAACAAGAACGCCGAGCTTTCTATGGAGCAGAATGGGAACATGATCGACGGCATCATCAACAATCTGCCTGCGCCGCCCCCGGCAGAAAAGCCGCTGGACAAGGTGCGGGAACACCCGCCCAAGCGCCGCAGCCGGGAGCGTGAGGAGCGTTGACAAAAAAGCGTCGGCGCTCTGTCCATCTTCATGTGATGGTGACGCCGGAGGAACAGGCATTGATCGCTGGCCGCATGGCCGAGGCCGGGATCTCCAATATGGGAGCCTATATGCGGAAAATGGCGCTCAACGGCTATGTCCTCCATGTTGACCTCTCGGACATCCGGGAGCTGGTGGCCTTGCAGCGGCGGTGTGCCAACAACCTAAACCAAGTGGCCGTCCATGCCAATACCTACGGCATCTATCCCTCGGAGATCGCGGCGCTCCAAAAGGACTATGCTAACCTTTGGGAGCCTTTATCTGATTTGCTAAAAAAACTTGCAGCAATCGTGGAGCAATAAAAGTAGGGGTGCAACTCAATCAGACTGCACCCCTACTTTTTTCATTCATTATACAACTTCTAACTGTGCCAAGTATTCACGGAGTTTATCTATGATGGCGTCCAAATCAGACTGAATTTGCCGTGTGCGTTTCCATACTTCTTTGTATTCATCCTTACACTCAGCTATGTATTCTTCAGAGTCGGGCCGCAAACGAAAGTCAACGAAATCTCCTAATTGCTGTTTGCACTTAATTTCCAGATCACGAAATAATGAGTAAATTTCAGCAGGGATAAAAGGAGCACTGCCCGCAAGTTCATCTTGAAAAGCAATAGCTTTTTCAAGTGCAGTATCGTATCGTCCCTTATATGTCTCATAGTCGTCACGGGTATCGCGAGTAAAAGTAGGGAATAACTGGCTTACTTCTTTCACCATAGTAACTGTTATCCCTGATAATTGGCGATAAATTGCAAATTCCGCATCAAAACGGGTCTTGCTTACATACGACTTGTTTTCCAATGTATTTTTGAACGCTTCGAGTTCTTTGTTTAGTTTGAGATCATATTTTTTCTGTAAACTGTCTGCAATCTGATTGACCGAAAATTTTGTGACACCAGCAATTATTGCACCAGCACCACCAAAGGCAACTACTATTGCTGCTCCGATCTCCAATATTGTATTCCAATTCATAGCATTAGCTCCCCTTATTCATATTGAGCAACGGATACAACCTCGGGCCAATGTGGCCCGAGGCGAAAACCAGACATTTTAAAATCGCGAATATTTAGACACTAAAGATTGCGATATACCTAACATATCCGCAACCTCACGCTGCTTATATCCATCTTTAAGGAGTTGTTTGATCTGGGAAACTAATGCTTCCTTTCCAAGGTTGGCCTCAAATGAGGAATGGCGCTGGATTACGCCATGTTCTTCTCTTTTTACAGTTGTTGTATATTGATAGCCGCCCCGAGATCCTGTGATGCTTGCTGTACCTGCTTTGGTATTGATGACCGTCTTAACATTTTCAAGACCAGTTTGCGAGATAAAGCTTTCTAATGCTTGAAGTGCGGTGGACTGTCCCTTTTTCATCAGTTTGTCGCTCATATCATATCCTCCTAAATATTATTACTTACTAAATTTATTACATTGTAATATTTTTGAGAAATTTTGTCAAGTGGTTTCTCGAAAGTGTTTGGGGCATTTTGTCCCAAAGTAGCCCGGCCATCGACATCCTTGTTCGCCTATGTAGGCGGAGTTATAATATTGGTAGGAGGACAACCCATCAACTTTTACAGGAGGTAGCCGCTTATGATCGTTCTCAAAATCCTTGCCGTCCCCGTGATGGTGGCGCTGTCCCTGCTGGCCGCCATGGTTACATTTCTATTCTGCGTGGCATCCGCTGTGTGTGAGCTGGGCTGCATTGTGCTGACGCTGCTCTCCCTGATCCTGTTCATCGGCGGACAGACGGTGGGCGGGATCGTGTTCCCCGTCCTTGAGTTCCTCGTTTCTCCTTTTGGCGTTCCCGCCATCGCTGAGTGGCTGGTGGACAAGCTGCACTCGGCCAAGTTTGCCCTGCGGGACTTCATCATCGGCTGATACTTTGGGACAAAATGTCCCAAAGCTGAGACGCCGGCAGTTGTCAACAGTTGACCTATACCGACTTATGGGAGTCTTCACCTGTGTTGTCTAAAAGGCTGTCGGATATATAGGAAAGGTCAGGAAACGTTGCGTTACCTCCTGACCTTTCTTAATATCTTTGAAGGAAAGACTTTAGGTAAAATTTCAGAGCCCAATTGCCCTGTTGCTATCTGCAACAGTTTATTTGTTGCATTGTATAAATCTGTTGCATCTTCCTCACTTACCATTTTGCCCTCATGAACTAACTTATTTCTTGCCTTACGCACAGAGTAAAGGTTGGAATAAATTTCTTTGGAAATAATCCCTGTTTGATATAATATTTCTTGTTTAACCGATGTACTATATGTCCTATTATCTTGCTGAAGAGATTTGATCCTTGACGGAATTTCTGGATCTCGTTGTTTATCGGTTAAGAAAAAATTCAGCCATAAAAAATCAATTATTTGCTCCGTAACAATCCAAAGATTTGATACCGCTGCAGACCAGTTTTTATGCATCATTTCCGTAACGCCAAAAATCAAATAGAATGTACTCAAATTTTTTATCTGACTAATCATTTCGTTGCCTTTGCGAAATACCTGCGATAAATCATCAATGCTTTTGGCAGTATTACTCGCCCCATCCAACAATATGGTTTCCATATTATTGGCGAGCTTCATGCGTACTCTTGCGTGCATATTAGAAGATGCACTTTCTCCAAAACCAACTGGCCAAAGCATATTTTTTCCGTGCAAGTTGCCAATATCTATATCTTTATTGTCAATCGCTTCCACATAGATGCCGCCAATCAATAGCTTGCACAAGAAGTCGTTATATATCAGCAATAAATCATTTGAAGTAAATGAGGTGTTCTTTCGGCTAATCGCTATTGCTCCATCTCCACAAATTATATACTCTACTTTTGCACCTTGAAATATAGAGACTATTGTTCCAATCATTCTGCAAAGGATAGAAGAGTCATAGGTAACATAGTTTATTTCGTCCAAAGAAAATTTAATGCTTTCATTCGTATGCTTAATAATGCGAAACGGGTTAAGATAAGTCACCCAATAAGTCTCATTTTCCAAGTTTATCACCCCATATCAAAAAACAATTACCATAGTATTTTATCATATTGCTTGGTACGAAACAAGTTTGAGAATTTTCTATCACAAAAGGAGGGCTGCCTACGGCCACGACCTACTACAAGAAGCACAAAATCAGCAAGGGCGAAACCATCGTGCAGTCCTTGAAGGAACGGTTTGACTACGGGCAAAACCCGGACAAGACCGAGGGCGGCGAGTTGATCTCGTCCTACGGCTGCGACCACATGACCGCCGATGCCGAGTTCCTTTTGAGCAAGGCCAAGTACAAAGCCGCCACAGGCCGGGAGCAGCGGCGAGATGCCGATGTGCTGTGCTATCAAATCCGCCAGTCATTCAAGCCCGGGGAGATCACGCCGGAGGAGGCCAACCGCATCGGCTATGAAACGGCGATGCGCTGGACAAAGGGGAAGTATGCCTTTTTCGTTGCCACCCACATAGACAAGGCGCACATCCACAATCACATTTATTACAACTCGACCTCGCTGGACTGCACCCGGAAGTTCCGGGACTTTATCGGCTCTGGCCGTGCGGTGCGGCGGCTCTCTGACCGCATTTGTCTTGAAAATGATTTGTCCGTCATTGCCAACCCCAAGCTGCACAGCAAGGGACGCTTTCTCCACTATGGAGCATGGTTGGGGACGGAGCGACAGTCCTCGTACAAGGAGCGGCTACGGCTTGCCATCAATGATGCTCTTACCAAACGCCCCGCCGACTTTGACGCTTTCCTCCGGCTCATGGAGGCGTCCGGCTTCACGGTCAAGTATGGGCGCGGCGGTGTGATCTCTTTTCTTGTTCCGGGGCAGGAGCGGGCGACCCGGTTGCGGGCATCCACCCTCGGGGACGGCTACGATCCCGAGGACATCAAGGCTGTCATCGCCGGGGCGCGACCGATCCCGGAGCAGCCTGTTCCCGTGCCTGCTGCCCCTCGCCGTGTCAATCTGATCGTGGATATACGGGAGCGGCTGCGCTCCGGTAAGGGTACGGCCTATGCGCGGTGGGCAAAGGTCTATAACCTAAAACAGATGGCGGCGGCGCTTCAATTCATGCAGGAGCAGAATATCACCGAGTATGACCAGCTCTCCGCCAAGGCCGAGGACGCCGTTTCCCGCTTTCACGCGCTGACCGAGCAACTCCGGCGGACGGAGGCTGACCTGTCCGTAACCTCCGAGCTGATGGGAGCCGTGGTGCGGTACGCCAAGACCCGCCCCGTCTTTGACGGGTACAAGGCTACAAAGTACAGCCGGAAATACCTTGCCGAGCATGAAGCGGAGTTGGCGGACTACCGGGCAGCCAAGGCCACGATGGGAGAACTGCTGGGCGGTGAAAAGCTGCCCAAGATGGCAGAGCTAAAAGAAAAACGCCGTCAACTGGCGGCGCAGAAAAAGGCGCTCTATACCGAGTACCGCTCGGCGCAGGAGGAAATGCGGCAGGCCGTGGCGGTCAAGGCCAACATTGACCATCTGTTGGGCATCACGGACGGCCAGCGCAAAAAGGAACAGGAGCGATAGCGCACGGTGACGCAGACAAATTACTTTGGGACAAAATGTCCCAAAGCCGGGTTTGGGGAGGCTCCCCAACAAGCGTTTTTGCAGCCCGCCGGGATGCAAAAATAGCAAGTGTGGCTACACTTGCCCTGCTTGCCGTTAGTGCGTTCCCCGGAAATCCCACGGAAAAACGGAGGCAGCGCCGTTTCTTACGCTCCCTCCGTTTCTCTGGCTTTTTGTATTCCCTCTGCGGTGGCTTCCATGATCGTCAATTCGTTCTCGTCCATTGTGTTTAGCATCCTGTCAATGTGCTGGCGGCAATCACTTTCTTCATTCTGCTTGTCAGGATAGAAGAATTGATCGACGGAAATATCCAGCAGAGTGACGATTTTATAAAAGGTATTCAAACTCGGATGCTGACCACGATTCTCAAAATACATAATGGAACGAGGTGTACGGTCAACGAGCTGCGCGAGGTATTCTTGTGTCCAGCCTTTGGCTTCTCGTTTGCGTTTGATCTCCCGGCCTAATGCGTGGAAGTCAAGCCGTCTTTCGTCTTGGTACATTCTCATATCACCCATATATTATTCTACATTTCGTGTTTGATTATGAGAACGAAACACAATTTTATGTTTTAGTAGTATTTTATTTTATCTTTGCATTTTAGAAACTTGACATTTACTTGTCTTGTTTTGAGAGTATAATATAAGCGGAGGTGATTTTGTTGCAAGATAGCAGATTGTTCCGAATTGTGTACTACTTGTTGGATAAGGGTAAATGCACAGCTCCCGAGTTGGCGGATAAATTTGAAGTTTCTACACGGACGATATATAGGGATTTGGATGTGATTAGTGCAGCGGGTATTCCGATTTATGCCACACAGGGAAAAGGCGGCGGAATATCTATACTGCCTGAGTATGTCATGGATAATGCACTATTGTCTGATGAAGAAAAAGAAAAAATTGTAATGGCATTACAAGGTATCGCCGTTACCGATGAAACGACTGATGACTTGCTCTCAAAATTGGGAGCGTTGTTTCAAACAAAAGCAGAAAATTGGATTGAAGTGGACTTTTCGGATTGGATAAAAAACAATCCAGATCGGGACATATTTAATTCCATTAAAACTGCTATTTTCAAGAAAGTCTTGATTGACTTTTCTTATTTTGGCAATAATGGTTGCTATTCAAAGCGAACGGTTGAGCCGATTAAATTGGTTTTCAAAAGCAAAGATTGGTACTTATATGGATTCTGCCGACTGCGAAATGATTTTCGCTTCTTTAAGCTGACCCGAATAAAAAATCTCGTCCTTTGTGAAGAAACTTTTTTGCGGGATGTTCCTGTCAGCCTTCCTGCTGAAACATCACTTAAAGACGAGAGTTTGATTTCAGTTAAATTGAAATTTTCATCGGAAGTTTCTTTTCGTGTGTACGATGAGTTTACGGATGGAGTTACAGCAGATCAGCAAGGTAACTTGTATGTGACCGCCGATTTGCCAGATAACGGGGTTTTGTTTAGCTACCTGTTATCTTTTGGCGATAATGTAGAAATACTTGAACCAGCTAATGTACGGGAACAAATGAAAGAAAAACTCATTTCAATGTTACAAAAATATGAAACCTGACATTAGGTGTCAAGTTGGATATGGTATTCTATCTTCGAAAGGATGGTATATTTGATGAAATATGAGTGGAGAAAACAAGACAAAGCTCTTTATGGAGCAAAGAAGTACCCAGCCCTGATAACAATTCCGGCGCAAAACTACATTATGATAAGTGGCAAAGGAAATCCGAATGATGTTGACTTTTCAAATCGCGTTGGTGCATTGTATTCATTAGCCTATGCGGTCAAGTCATCTTATAAGGCGGTATCTTTGCAAGAAGAAATCCATGACTTCGCAGTTTACCCGCTGGAAGGTATCTGGACAAAAATAAATGGGGATTACCTTGACAAAGCAAAACTGGAATATACCATTATGATTCGACAGCCAGATTTCATCAGCGAAGAAATGGTAAATAAAGCGTTGGGCATGGTCAGAATAAAGAAGCCTAACCCCTTGCTTGAAGAAATTCATTTTGAAACGATGCAGAACGGACTGTGTGTAGAAGTTCTCCATGTTGGTGCTTTTGACGATGAACCCGTATCTTTTGAAAAAATGGATCAATTTTCAGCAGCACATGGTTTGCAGCGTTCAGAGAACTATCACAGAGAAATATATTTAAGCAACGCAAACCGTGTTGAAAAAAGCAAGCTAAAGACGATTTTACGCTATTCAGTTGAACAGATTCCTGTGGGGAGTGTGTAATGCACATTGTCGAGGCTAAAGGAATTTTATCTGCAAAGAATGGAATGAATTTATATCGGGGCTGTTCGCACGGCTGTATATACTGCGATTCAAGAAGTAGTGTCTATCACATGGATCACGATTTTGAGGATATAGAAATCAAAGGAAATGCCATTGAATTATTAGAAGCCGCTCTGAAACGGAAACGCTCAAAATGTATGCTTGGAACAGGCTCAATGACAGATCCATATATTCCTATCGAGCGCAAAATTGGAAATGTGAGAAAAGCACTAGAGCTGGTAGAACGGTATGGTTATGGTTTTTCCCTGATAACAAAGTCAGACCTGATATTGCGTGATTTAGATTTACTAAAGTCAATCAATGAAAAAACAAAATGCGTCATACAAATGACGCTGACTACATATGATGAGGGACTATGCAAGAAGATAGAACCAAATGTATGCACAACAAAAGTACGGTTTGAAGTTCTAAAAGAATTGCGTCGCATAGGGATTCCAACCGTTGTGTGGCTCTGTCCTATTTTGCCGTTTATCAATGATACAGAGGAAAATATCAAAGGTATTTTGAACTACTGCTCTGAAGCCGAAGTCTATGGCATCATTTGTTTTGGAATGGGATTAACGCTTCGGGAAGGAAGTCGAGAGTATTTTTTTAGGCAGTTAGACCATCTATTTCCGGGAATGAAAGAAAAGTATTTGCAGACCTATGGTATGCAATATCAAATTGTAAGCAACAAGAATGATGAGCTTATGCAGTTATTTCATCATACTTGCGAGAAGAACGGGATTGTGCATGATAACAGGAAAATTTTTGAATACTTGAGCACATTTGAAACGAAATGCGACAATGTTCAGTTGAGTCTATTTGATAAGGATTTCGCAGGCAAGTCGCCCAACGGCATATAAAAAAACCGTTGTATTGGCGACTGAGTTCTTGCGGGCTCGTCAAAATATAAGTGGCCTAACGGCGGTTTGAAATGAAATCAAGCCGCCGTTTTCCTTTTGAAAAAATGGATTTACGGAGGGTGTGATAAAGTCGCCCTTTTTTAAGGATACGGCGGTGTCCGAGGAGGTATCGCCGTGTCCATTTTTGCTTTCTGTAATCCCCCTAATACTCTGCGGTCAAAAAAAGCCCATGCCCCGCAACGGAGTATTCCGGACATGAACATGAAATAAATAAGTACAATAATAACGGTAATATTTCGCGCGCCCGCATAGCGTCCTGCTATGCGGGCGTTTTTATATGTCTGCACCTTGGGACAATTTGTCCCAAAGCAGCCAGTCCCGGCTGTCGATCTCCGCCGATTCTTCTTTCTGTTCACCCACCCACACATGAACCGAATGGAGGAAATACAAATGACGACCATCAATCTGAAGGACTTTTACGCTTGGTACACCCATGATGAATACATCGAAGTTTCCGACGAAGTGGCCGCCGAGCGGAAGGCGGACAAGCTGTATGAGGAAGCCCATCAGCGGCGCACGACCCGCAACAAGGCGCAGTATTCCCTCGACTGTGACGATGGGATCGAATACTCGGCCTGCCTGCATGAGCCGACGCCGCAGGAGCTTCTGGATCGCATGGAACTGTTCGTCCACCTGTGGAACGCCCTCAATTCTCTGCCGGAGGTGCAGGGCATCCGGGTAGAGGCGCACCTGATCCTCGGCAAGAGCTACCGCCAGATCGCCCGGGAGCAGGGCGTTGACAAAAGTGCCGTCCGCCATTCCGTCAAAAGCGGAAAGGCAACCATGAGAAAATATTTGAAAAAATTTCTGTAAAGGTATCTCCATTTGCGCGATTTTTGTCCTTGGTATATGAGAGGTAGTTTTCACCTCTCCGCAGCAAAGTAGTTGATGCTCCGTCACGGATCGTCGCTGTCCGCTGTGAGGGAGCGCCGCATTGAATATGAGCTGTCTTATGACAGGCCAACAAGAGCGGGTGCGGCGCTCCCACCTTTCAAAAACACCTTGGGACATTTCGTCCCAAGATCATAAGGTAGAACTATGATTTTATTTTGCATCTGTGAAAGGAGGACGCCATGACTGAAAAACCCGCTGCGGAAGAATATGTGTACCATATCGGAAAGATCCGCTTCATCGTCACGCCTGTTTACAAGGAAACGGGAGAGCTGATGCGTGACATCCTTTTGAAGCTGATGCTGGCTGATTTGGAGCCGGTATAAAACTTCATGCGTCGGAGGCACACCCATTTTTGAATTGTGTTCGTGCATGAAGTTTTTGTGCATCATTTTCGGTTGCCCCAACGGGGTGAGAAAATGGCACATTACGGATTGCTATGCCAGCATAGCAATCCCCATCGACATCCTTAACATGGGCGGTCAGGCGAGGTATAATATAGTCAGGATGAATGACCTCTTGCTTGACTGCCAGAGAGGAGGTTTATATGAAACAGTCAAGCAAAAAACACGAACTCGGCACAGCCGCTCTCTACTGCCGACTGAGCCGTGACGATAATATGGACAGCGAGTCCAACAGCATCCAAAATCAGAGAAAGATACTCCAAAAGGCCGCCAAGGACAAAGGGTACACCGACACGGTTTTCTTTGTAGACGATGGCATCACGGGAACGACCATGAAGCGTCCCGGTTTTCAGAAAATGCTGACCGCAATCGAAGCCGGGTATATCTCGGCGGTGTTCGTCAAAGACCTGTCCAGGCTGGGGCGCAACTACATTGAGGTCGGCAAGCTGACGGAAGAATTTTTCCCGCTTCACGATATACGGCTGGTGGCTGTTTCCGATGGCGTGGACAGCGATGAAGGCGAGGACGATTTCACCCCGTTCAAAAATATTATGAACGAGTATTATGCGAAAGACATTTCCAAGAAGCGCCGGATCGTGAACAAGATGAAAGGAAACGCAGGCGTTCCGCTTTCTCCGCCGCCCTACGGTTACATCAAAAACCCGGACGATCCCCGCTTTTGGGTGGTGGAGCCGGAGGCTGCCGAGGTCGTGCGCCGGATCTACCGCATGGCGCTGGAGGGGTACGGGCTGGCAGAAACGGCAGCACAGCTTGCCGCCGATGGCGTGGTCAATCCCACCTATTACTGGCGCCGTCGTGGGACGAGCCGGGGCGGGTCAAAAAGCACCGTGGAGCCTACCAAGTGGGGGCATACCACCGTCAAGAAGATCCTCACCTTGCAGGAATATTGCGGCGATGTCATCAACTTCAAAAGCTATTCCAAGTCCTACAAGATGAAAAAGCGAATCGAGAACCCGGAGGAAAACCGGGAGATCTTCCTCAATGTCCATGAGGCTATCATTGACCGCCAGACTTGGGAAAAGGTGCAGGTGCTCCAAAAAGGGACACGCCGCAAAAAGCCCACGGTCACGCAGGCACCCAGCGTATTCTCCGGCCTGCTGAAATGCCCGGAGTGCGGCGGCAACCTCAATTTCCACTTCAATCAGAACAACCACGACATCAAATTTTTCAGTTGCCAAAATCACAACTCCGGCTATCGCAAGTGCAGCAAGACGCATTATATCCGGCTGGACTTCTTGGAGCAGGTCGTTTTGTATGAGGTCAAGCGGTTGGCCTGCTTCGCCAGCGAATATGAAAATGACTTTATCAAGGCCATGATCGGACGCTCGGCAAAGGTAGCAGAAAATGGACGCATCCGCAAGCAGCGGGAGCTGGACGCTCTGACTGCCCGTGACCGGGAGCTGGATATGCTCTTTGAACGGCTCTATGAGGACAATGTGTCCGGCAAGATCGACGATGCCCGGTTTGCCAAAATGTCCAAACGCTACGAACAGGAGCAGGGCGAGAACGCAAAGAAGATCAAGGCTCTGCGGTTGGAACTAAAAAAGGACGAGGGCAAGCGCATGGACATTGACGATTTTCTTGAAACGGTACGGCGGTACACAGACGCAACCACCATTACAAAGCGCATGGTCGCAGAGCTGATCGACCATATTGAGGTGTACCACGCTGAAAAGCAGGACGGCATTACCAACCAGCGCGTCGTTATTCACTATAACTGCATCGGTGCCTTTGATGTGCCGGATCGCCGGAAGATCCCGGAGACCGACATTATCATGGAAACAAGAAAAGGCGTAGCACTCAGCTACGCCCCGGAACGCCTTGCGGTATAGGAGGTACGACACGATGAAAGCCTATTTCTATTGCCGCGTCGCTCACGATGATAGCTTTTCTTTGGAACGGCAGGCCAAGGAGCTTCGCCGCTATGCGGAACAAGCCGGGTACACCATCGTTGGTGCTGCCGCCGAGCATGGCTCTGGAATGACCCTTGACCGTCCGGCTCTGCAAGAAGTGATGGAGGCCGTTCTTGCCGGAAAGGTGGATGTGGTGCTGATAAGCAGCCTTGACCGTATAGGGCGGGACTGGGGCATGACAAAGCAGTACATCGCCCTGCTGACCGAGCATAAGGTCAAGCTGCTGTGCCTGCGGGAACGGGTGAGCAGCGACATCTCCGGCGTTTCACCATTCTCTACATAAAAAAGCAGAGTGTCCATTACAGGATACTCAGATCCTATAAGGACACTCTGCATGGTCCGAGTGGCGAGAATCGAACTCACGGCCTCTTGAACCCCATTCAAGCGCG
>OGJR01001552.1_pt1 | contig 14476 bp, 13 predicted proteins | sample 1572301 | NCBI WGS metagenome assembly OGJR01 (sample SAMEA2582083, study PRJEB24529) | metagenome | biome: Human gut stool | place: China | collected 2011 | reverse complement strand
AAAACGTCTATGCCGGCATCGCAATGGCCCGGCGTGCGCAGTATCAGTATGGTACGGTGCTGGAAAAAGGGGAGAAAGGAGCACTCTCCATCGGCATCGGCATGGGACAGTCTACCGGTCATGTGAGCCTTATTGCACCGACCTATGAGATTGGGGAAGATGTTCCGAAGCTGACCATCGACGGGCTGGAGATCGAATTCCAGCTGCCCCCCGGCACCGAAGCCCCTGCCGAGATGAACGCCTATTTCCCGAAATACCGCGCCCTCTGGATGGCGGAAAACTGCACCGGTACGCTGCATAATCTGTACACCCTGCGCGGCGCAGAGGTGCGCGATGCCAACGATTGGGCAAAGTATATCATCGAGGCAGATCAACGCTTCTGCAGCAAGACCGACGTGGTGTTCCAGAGCCACAACTGGCCGCACTGGGGCGAGGAGATCCATGAATATCTGCTGAACACGGCAGCCATCTATAAGTTTATCCACGACCAGACCCTGCATTACATGAACCAGGGTTATACCTCCAACGAGATCGCCGCCATGATCTCGCTGCCGGATGCCCTCGAAAAAGTCTGGTATACCCGCCAGTATTACGGCACGCTGCCGCATAACGCCAAAGCCATCTACCAGAAGTATCTGGGCTGGTACGATGCGAACCCGGTCAACCTGGACCCGCTCCCGCCCAGCGATGCCGCTAAGAAGCTTGTAGAATATCTGGGCAGCACGGAGCTGGTGCTCTGCAAGGCAAAAAAGGACTATGCAAGGGGCGAATATCAGTGGGTGGCACAGATCACCAAGGAGCTGGTCTTTGCAGACCCGTCCAACCAGAAGGCACGCAACCTGTGTGCCGATGCGCTGGAGCAGTTGGGTTATCAGGCGGAATCCGGTGCGTGGCGCAACGCCTACCTGATGGGTGCGGCGGAACTGCGGAACGGCAATCTGTCTGGGCGGGCCCGCACGGCGAATGGTCTCACCAACAGTATGCGAGCAATGACGGTTTCCATGCTGTTGGATTATATCGCCATCCTGACGGATGCCAACGCTGCACAGAATGATGACCTGACCTTGAATCTGACCGTAACGGATGAGAATGAACAGTTCTATGTGACCCGTAAGAATGGCGTCCTGCTGTCTTACCCCGGCGAGAACCATCCGGATGCGCAGGCTTCCGTCACCTGCAAGCGTCTGCAGCTCTTTGCATTGATGACAGGTCAGCAGGCCGGGCAGGTACAGATCAGCGGAGATCCCACTGTCCTGAAACGCCTGCTGGCATATGCGTCCAAGTTTGAAAAAACCTTCAATGTCATTGAACCGTAAAAACGATTCGGAATTTCAATTTTTTCAAAAATAGCTCTGGAGCTTTGATATTAAGCTCTGTCAAGAGGGCTGGCACCGTCCGGCCCTCTCTCTTTTTGCAAAAGTTCCCCTCGCTTTTTCTTGCGTCCTGCCGAAAATAGCGTGTTTTCAAAACTTTTTGTTGACGCCACTCGATTTTTGTGGCAGCCTATCCCAACGATTTATAGCAATTCAACTTTTTGGCTGCCATATTGGAAACAAGGCAGCTGACTTCCCCTGCAGCGGCGTGAGCGCCCATCACCAGCAAGATCTGATACGGCGCAAAGTACACTCCAAAATGCTGGCAGGGAACCAGATACAATACCGTCAGCGCTTTGACCTGTTTGCGCACCACCAGTCGGCTTTCCTTTTATTTCAAACCTCCTGCTGCTTGCATCCTGCGGAAAATGCGATTATAATAAGAACCGTCCAACTCGTTTCGTACAACGTTGTACCACAATCAAAAAGAAGAGGCTCCTTATGCAGGAACAGAACATTGCACAAATGCTTGAAAATCCATTCATGCAGTACAATCACATCGAGATCGTATCGGTAACGTCGGACAGCGCCGTCATGTCGCTGGACATCCGGCGGGACACCACCAACATCTACGGTTATGTGCACGGCGGCGCATTTTTCACCATGGCCGACTGCTGTGCCGGGCTGACTGCCCGCTCTGACGGACGGCAGTATGTCACCCAGAATGCTTCGGTCAATTTCATCCACAACGTCAAAGCCGGTCACCTGACAGCCCGCGGTCGAACAGTCAGCCGCCGCCGACACATCTGTGTGGTGGCTGTGGAGATCACAGACGAGACCGACACCCTGTTATTTTCCAGCACCTTTTCCATGTACTGTATCAGCGCCGAGAGCTGACTGCTCTTTCTTCCCCGCACTGCGCACGTTTTGCGTGCCGGTGCGGGGCTTTTTTATTGTGCAGCGTATTCTGTCAGCGGCCCACAGCTCTCCCTGGGAACATACTCGATCGGCAGCAGCCGACTTTCCGGAGTGACAATCTGACCGTCCAGCTGCCCCAGCACCAGCTGGATGCACTCCCGCGCCATATCCTCCATGGGCAGATAGACCACGCTCAGGCTCGGGATTGAAAACGCATCGGATTCCTCCGGGCCGTTGCCTACAGCGATCAGCCGGGGCAGCTTCTCGCTGATATATCCGGCCTCACAAAAAGCCCGCAGCGCACCGTGCGCAATGGCCGAGGAACCGCAGAACACTGCGTCCGGCAGCTGCTGCTTCCACTCATGCCTCAGCCGATGCGAAACCGCCTCGTAACCGCCTCGTATGCTGTTTTCACAATACCGGTTGGCCAGGATCGTCAACCCGTGGTGCTCCCCTTCCAGCCGGAACCCATGCATCCGGTTTTCCATCCCCTCAAAGACCGGGCTGCTCGTCAGGACTGCCGCCGTCCTGCATCCCTGATCGGCAAAAGCCCGCGCCGCCAGAGCACCCATCTTCAGATCATCCACATTGACGCTGCAATACCCATTGCAAACACGGTTGTACAGCACCACAGGGATTGGCAGCTGCGTGTCCTCCAAAAACTGCAGATCCGCATAGGACGCATTGCAGATGATGGCCGCATGGCAGTTTGCGCCACTGGTCAGTGCCTCGCTTTCCTTCAGGTGGTCGTTGACATACGGGTAGATGACCAGCCGCACCGGACGTGCCGTTTTTTCGATCTCGGCCCGCAGACCATCCCAGAAGCGGAACATCATGCTGGCCCGGAAATCCTGTGCCCAGAACATGGCCACCACCAGCTCATTGGCACCGCTGCCGCCCCGTAGACTCCGGGCAGCCATATTGGGCTGGTAGCCAAGCCGTGCCGCCGCCGCAAAAATTTTTTCCTGCGTGGCCGTACTGATTTTCCGCTCTGCCGCCTTGCCTCCCAAAACAATGCTGACCGTACTGGACGAGATCCCGACCTCCTGCGCGATCTGCTTGATCGTAACCATGCTCTTCCCCACCTTTTTCTGATATCAGATTTATTGTACCCGTTTCCCTGTGTCTTGACAAGCCAAAAAAGCCTCTCTCATCTCAAACCAGCCGTTTTTGTGCACTCTGCATATTTTTCTCTTTTTCTTTTTAGTCATTTCAACAAAGTCGCATTTCTTTTCCTCCAAACTTCGTTTTTTTCTTGACATTAGTAAATCGTTGTACTACACTCAGTACGACGATTGAGTCAAACGTCGTACTGATGTTTGGCGTTGATATCACCTTTCCATCTATAAGGAGGCTATCGAATGAAGAAAGTTGCAATCGGCGGTGGCCAGGGCTTCTGGGGCGACAGCCCGGACGCGGCCATCCACATGATCCGCAATGCCGATATCCAGTATATGGGCTGTGATTATCTGGCAGAGCTGACCCTTTCCATCATGGCAAAGCAGCAGCTCAAGGACCCCACCAAGGGCTTTGCGCCCGACTTTACCACCCGCATCCTGAAGGAGGCCGGCAAGGAAGCCTGGGACAAGCACATCAGGATCTGCACCAACGCAGGCGGCATGAACATCAATGGCTGCGTGGACGGCATCCGCCAGTGGGCAGAAGGCAACAGCATGAGCGGCTATAAGATCGGTTATGTGACCGGCGATAACATCAAGGATAAGATCCCGCAGCTGCTGAAGGATGGCTGGACCTTCCCCAACTTCGACTACGACGGCAATTTCAACGATATTCTGGACAAGATCTACAACTGCAATGTCTACATCGGCCATGAGGGCATTGAGGGATGCCTGGCAGAGGGTGCCGATGTGGTCATCACCGGCCGTGCGGCTGACAGCGCCCTGTTCCTGGCTCCGCTGAAGTACGAGTTTGGCTGGGCTGCTGACGATTGGGACAATCTGGCCCGCGGCATCATGGCAGGCCATCTGCTGGAGTGCGGCGGTCAGGGTGCCGGCGGCAACTATATGTACGACTGGCGCAATGTCCCCCGCATGGACGAGCTGGGCTTCCCCATCGCAGAGCTGACCGATGATACCTTTGAGATCACCAAGGCTCCCGACTGCGGCGGCATCATCTGCGAACAGAGCTGCAAGGAGCAGTTCCTGTACGAGGTCCACGATCCTGCCAACTACCTGACCCCGGATGTCAACGTGGATATCAGCCATGCTACCATCACCCAGGTGGGTGACAACCGTGTCCGCATCGGCGGTGTCAAGGGCAAGCCCCGCCCCGACACGCTCAAGCTCTGCGTGGGTTACCACAAGGGCTGGAAGACTGTTTCCATGCTGAGCTTTGCATGGCCTGATGCCTACGAAAAGGCTCAGTACTGCGCCGAGGTCATCATGAAGAAGATGCAGCGCCGCGGCATGAAAGCCGATGACATCCACATCAGCTACATCGGCCTGAACAGCCTGCATCTGGGCGTGGCCGATATGAGCGAAGAGGCGCTGAAGAACCTGAACGAGTGTGTCCTGCGCATTGCTGTGTTCAGCGAGGACAAGAGCGAGTGCGCCAAGATCATTCCCGAGATCAGCCCCCTGCAGCTGAACGGCCCTCCGGGTGCTTCCTTCTTCGGTGGCCGTGCCCGTGTGCAGGAAGTGATGGCACTGTGGCCCACCACCGTGCCTCGCGATGCTGTACAGGTCGAAAGTCACATTCTGGAGGTGAAGTAAGATGGCAGAGATCTATCTGAACGATATTGCTCACGGCCGCTCCGGCGACAAGGGCGATACCAGCAATGTCTGTGTGTATGCACGCAAACCGGAATACTATAAGATCATTGAGCGCGAGGTGACCCCCGAAAAACTCAAAGCCTACTTTGGCGACATGGTCAAGGGCGAGATCACCCGCTACGATGTACCCAGCCTGAACGGCTTCAACTTTGTTATGAAGCACGCTCTGGGCGGCGGTGCCACCATGAGCCTGCGTCTGGACAGCCTGGGCAAATCCATGGGCAGTGCCGTGATGCGCATGAAGATCCACGTTGAGGATGGAGAGCTGTAACATGAGTGAACATATGGCATTGGAGAACCTGACAGTTCTCGACCTGACCCGTGTGCTTGCCGGCCCCTTCTGCACCATGATGCTGGCTGACATGGGCGCAAACGTCATCAAGATCGAGGTTCCCAAAGGCGGTGACGACACCCGCAGCTATCCTCCCTTCCGTGCCAAAAATCTGAATGGTGAGCGGGAAAGCGTCTATTTTGCCAACATCAACCGCAACAAAAAGGGAATCACCCTGAACCTGAAGGCCCCTGAGGGCAAGGAGATCTTCAAGGAGCTTGTCAAAAAAGCGGATATCGTGGTGGAAAACTACCGCCCCGGCGTGATGGACAAGCTGGGACTGGGCTATGATGTCCTGAAGGAGATCAATCCCCGCATCATCTATGCGGCGGTCTCTGGCTTTGGCTGCTACGGTCCCTACCACCTGCGCCCGGGCTATGATATTCTGGCTCAGGCCATGGGCGGTATGATGTCCATCACCGGTTCCAAGGGCGGAGAGCCCACCCGTGCCGGTTCGGCGCTGGGTGATATTCTGGGTGGACTTCATGTAACCATCGGCATCCTTGCCGCAGTCAACGCCCGCACCATTACCGGCAAAGGGCAGCGGGTGGACGTGAGTCTGATGGACAGCATGATCGCTGCCACTGAGAACACCGCCCTGAAGTACCTCGAGACCGGCAACATCCCGGCCCCCATGGGTAACCGTTATGCCGCTGTTTCCCCCTACGACAGCTTCACCTGCAAGGGCGGCAAGGTCATCATTGCCGCCGGAAACCAGAAGCTGTACGAAAAGCTCTGCAATGAGGTGTTGGAACGCCCGGACATGATCACCGATCCCCGGTTCGTGGATATGCCGGGCCGTCTGGCCAATCAGGATGCCATTGCCGAGGTCATTGAGGAGCGGATCAAGGATCTGACCCCCAACGAGGCCGCCGAGCTGGTACTGGCCCACGGCATCCCCGCAGGCCCCATTATGAACATCAAGGAGATCCTGGACGATCCCCATGTCAAGGAGCGCGAGATGTTCGTAGAGATGGATCATCCCACTCTGGGCAAGGTCACCGTGAACGGCTGTGCCATCAAACTGATGGACACCAAGCCCTCTGTGCGCACTCCTGCTCCCCAGCTGGGGCAGAACAACCGGGACATCTTTGAGGGTGTTCTGGGCATGACCGAAGAGCAGTTCAACGCTCTGCACGAGAAGCAGGTGTTCTGATCTCTGACCACCTTTACACACATTATTGAGGAGAAATCACATGCTGGCAGTATTAGGATTCGTCACCATTCTGCTGGTGCTGGCACTGATCATGAGCAAGAAGGTCTCTACCCTTGTAGCTCTGATCTTTGTTCCCGCCATCACCGGCTTCATCGCAGCATTCATCAACGCCCCCAATGTCATCATCCAGGCCGCACAGGCTGCTGCCGAAAAGGCCGGAACTGCTTATGTTGAGCCGGCCATCACGTTCGGCACCCGCTTTACCAAGGCACTTTCCATCCTCAGCGCAGATTATATGGGCAAGGGCCTGAGCAGCATCGTTGCCACCGGTGTCATGTTCATCTTTGCCATCCTGTTTTTCAGCACCTGCTCGGATGCCGGTGTCTTTGATCCTATCATCAACCGCATCCTGAAGTTTACCGGCGAAGACCCCGTCAAGGTCTGTATCGGCACCTTCCTCATCGGCTGCATCTGCCATCTGGATGGCTCCGGTGCCACCACCTTCCTGATTGCCATCCCCGCCTGTATGCCCCTGTTCCAGAAGCTGAAGATGAACCTCTGGGTAGAGGCTACCATCGTGGCGCTGGCCGCCGGTATCATGAATGTTATGCCCTGGGGCGGCCCCACAGTCCGTGCAGCCGCAGCCATGTCCGGCCTGGGCTATGAAGTCACCGGCAGCGAGCTGTGGGTGGGCATCATGCCCGCCTGGATCGCAGGCTTGGTGACCTGCCTGCTCGTCGCGGCTTTCCTGGGCAAAAAGGAAGCCAAGCGCATTGCTGCAGGCATCCCCGCGCAGGAGGTCACCGGTCTGACCGAAGCAAAGACCACCAACACCTCCAACGAACTGGCCCGCTCCGGCTGGCGCTGGTACTTCAATGTGGCACTGATCCTGGTCATCCTGTACGTCCTCGTTACCAACCGCCTCAGCCCGGCTGTCACCTTTATGATCGGCTACTGCGTCCTGCTCATCGTCAACTACCCCAGTGTGGATCTGCAGCACAAGATCATCAACAGTCACGCACAGGCCGCATTCCTGATGGTCTCCATCGTCTTTGCCGCAGGCGCATTCACCGGTGTGGTCAAAAATTCCGGTATGCTGGCTTCCATGACCGACGCTCTGGTCTCCATCATCCCCACCAGCATGGGCACCTTCATTGCCCCCATCGTCGGCCTGTTCAGCGTTCCGCTGAGCCTGCTGTTTGACCCGGACTCCTACTACTACGGCGTTATGCCGGTCATCGCCAACGCTGTTTCCGCTATGGGCGGCAACGCACTGGCTGTGGCAAAGGCTTCCATCATGGGCCAGATGACGCTGGGCTTCCCGCTCAGTCCCCTGACGGGTGCCACCTTCCTGCTGCTGGGCCTTTCCGGCCAGGACCTGGGCGACCACCAGAAGCACACTCTCCCCTACGCATGGTTTGCATCTGCCATTATGGTCGCTGTGGGCTGCGTAGCCTGTGGGCTGCTGTTCTGAGGTCTCACCAAAAGAAACACCTTCCTCCTTTTTCACCCATTCCTTCATTCTGATTCCGAAACGTATGCCGGGCGAAGTACCCGCAGCACGCCACGGAATGCGTGCAAACCAGCAGACTTCCGCCCGGTGCTCCGGGTGGTGTCGGCTGGTTTTGCCGTTTTTGAAGGATACCGTCCTGCCCTTGGGGCAGAAAGGAGTTTTCTCTTATGCCCGAGCCCATCCAGACTCCTGTTCCTGCGGCAGACGAACTGGCCGCACAGGTGCTGCTGCTGGCACAGAGTCGGTTAACTGCCGACCTGCGTTTTTTATCCTCCGCCCTGGAACAGCTGAAGCCGATCCCCGTCCCTGCGCCGGACACCCTGTTTGCCGGGGATGGCCGCTGCTTATACTATTGCCCTGAAACGCTGCTCCGCACATTCCGGGCACAGCAGTCTGTGCCCACCCGTGCCCTGCTGCATGTCACCCTGCACTTTCTTCTGGGGCATCCCTTCCAACGGCAGGAAATGGATCACCGCCTATGGAGCCTTGCCTGCGACATTGCCGTAGAGGAAGTCATCCGGGAACTGGAGATCCCCTCCTGCGCCCTGCCGGATGATGCTGCACAGGACAGCTGGCGCAGCCGCCTGCAGGATGCCTGCCCTCACCTGACGGCAGAAGCCATCTATAATTTTCTGCTGGAACGGCAGTACCCCGCCGATGTTCTGGCGGAATTGACCCAGCTTTTTTCCCGGGACAACCATGTGCTCTGGTATGCTGCGCCACGGCCCGGCTCTCGTCCGGCCCCCAACGGACAACTGCTGCCCGCCGGGGAGGATGAGGATATCACCAACGAGACCGAACTGCGCAAAGCCGACATCCGGGACGAAACGCTGCAGCAGATGCAGCAGCGGCAGAAGGAAGCCCTGCGCAGGCAATGGAAGCAGCTGGCTCGCCAGGCCAAGACTGATCTGGAGACCTTCAGCCGCCGTCACGGCAAGCGTGCCGGAGCATTGATGGATGGGTTAGAGCCCGTGACCTTTGAGGAATGCGATTATACCGACTTTCTTCGCCGGTTCGGAGCACAAAACGAGGTGCTGCAGCTTTCCGAGGACGAATTTGACCTCATCTATTACACTTACGGTCTGCGCACCTACGGCAACGTTCCTCTGGTCGAGCCGCTGGAATACCGGGACGACAAGCGCATCCGGGAATTTGTGATTGCCATCGACACCTCCGGCAGTGTACAGGGCGATATCGTTCAGAGCTTTTTGCAGCGCACCTGCGACGTTCTGCGGCAGAGCGGCTCCTTCACGGAGCGGGTAGAGATCTATCTCATCCAATGCGATGCCGAGGTGCAGAGCGTGGAGCGGCTGACCAGTCTGGACCAGCTGCATGATCTGATCCCCCGGCTGAAGCTCCGGGGCTTCGGCGGTACCGACTTCCGGCCGGTGTTCGCCTATGTAGACAGGCTGCTGGAAGAGAAAAAGCTGACGAACCTCAACGGCCTGCTCTATTTTACCGACGGCGTGGGCACCTACCCGGAAAAATCCCCTGCCTACAAGACTGCCTTCATCTTTAACCGTGACGACCACATCAGCCCCCACGTTCCCAGCTGGGCCATCCGGGCTGTACTTACCACTGACAACATCCGCCTGCTTGAACCGCAGAAGACCCGAACCGAGGAGGACACCGAATCATGGATATAGCAAGTGCAAAACAACAGATCAAAAATACCGTGCAGATCTACCTGCAGAAGGACGCTCTGGGCCGCTATCGACTTCCGCTGGTACACCAGCGGCCCATCTTCCTGCTGGGTGCGCCAGGTCTGGGCAAGACTGCCATTATGCAGCAGGTCGCTGATGAGATGGGGCTTGGCCTTGTGAGCTATTCCATGACCCACCACACCCGCCAGAGCGCACTGGGTCTGCCTGTGATCGTAGAAAAGGAATACGGCGGCAAGCACTATCAGGTCAGCGAATACACCATGAGCGAGATCATCGCCAGCGTCTACGACTGTATGCGCACCACCGGCAAAACGCAGGGCATCCTGTTTCTGGACGAGATCAACTGCGTCTCCGAGACTCTCTCCCCTGCCATGCTGCTGTTCCTGCAATACAAAGTCTTTGGTGGGCATCAGATCCCCGAGGGCTGGGTGGTGGTCACCGCCGGCAACCCGCCCCGCTTCAACAAAAGCGTCCGGGAGTTTGATGCTGCCACCCGTGACCGCCTGAAGGTGATCGAGGTTGAGCCAAGCTATGAAGCGTGGAAGACCTATGCGCTGGAACACGGTGTCAGCCGCAGCGTCATCAGCTATCTGGATATCCGTCCCGAGGATTTTTACAAGGTCGAGACCACTGTGGACGGTCTGACCGTGGTAACGCCCCGTGCCTGGGAGGACCTTTCCGAGATCCTGCAGTATCACGAGGAGCTGGGCCTTGCAGTCGGCGAGGAGCTGACTACCCAGTATCTGCAGAACAAGCAGGTCGCCCGGGATTTTGCCATCTACTACGAACTCTATCAGAAATATCGTCAGGCCTACAATATTGATGCCATCCTGCAGGGTGTGTGGGATGAGGATGTCCTCACGCAGGCACGCAGCGCCAAGATGGACGAGCGGATGAGCCTTGTCAGCCTGCTGCTGGAAGCCGTGTTCCTGCAGATGGAACGCTGTACCCTGCGCCACGATGCGCTGTGCCTTATCGTGGCCGCCCTCAAAGCCCAGCGCGGGACGCTGGATGTTCCCGGCGATGCCCTGACCGCCCTCGCTGGGCTGGAGGACAACTGGCGCGCCGAAGCCAACAAAGCCCCCTCTGCCCGGCAGAAGGTCTATCTCGATCTGCTGTCGCTGACTGCCCAATGGCACGGAGAACTTTCCGGCTCCACCCCTTTTTCCGCCCTCAAGGCCTGCTATCAGCGCTCGGTCGCCGACCTGCAGGCTGAGGTCGCTGAAACGCAGAAGAAGCTTGGCGATCTGCTCCGTTTTTTACAGGAAGCCTTCGGTAAGGGAACGGAGCTGAGCATGGCGGTAAACGATCTGACCGTAGCCCCCATAGCCACCGCATTTCTGGGGCAGTTTCTCAGCACCGATTACTTTGCAGCCAGCCGGGATCTGCTGCTGCACCGGCAGTCGGAGCAGCTGCTGCACCAGATCGATCTGACAGGACTGGTGTAAAATGGAACTGCTGCAATTTGAAGTAACCAACGCCGGAACGCTGGGCAGCCGCTGGACACCCCCCGCCCCGGAAACAAAAAAGGCCTCCTCCCTGCCCGGAGCCGCACTGGCAGCTCTCTTGCAGGAGGAGGATGACGAAGATGATTGGGGCGGCGATGCTCCCGACATGAGCGCAGAGTTTGCACGGCTCGGCCATCTGAACGAAGAGTCCGACACCGATGCCCTGCCCCTGACAGCAGACTTTGCCCCTCTGCCGGATGGCTCTCTAGCGCTGGTGCGCTGGCCCCGGCTGGCACGGCCTGCTGTGGTACCCGACACTGTAGAAGGCCGCACTGTCACCGCCATTGCCGCTACCGCCTTTGCTGCCAGCCATCTGGATGAGGGCTGCTTTGCGCAGTTCGGGCAATCGCCTATCAGTTTCAGCATATTTTGTATGCGAATGGGCCGCGCAGTCACCACCGAAACGCTGGACGAAGGCGGGCCGACTTCCGTCACACTGCCGGACAGCATCACTCACATTGGTCCCTACGCGTTCTACCACTGCACAAATCTGACTTCCATCACCCTGCCGGATGCCATTTCCGCCCTGCCTGCCGGTGTATTCGGCGACTGCAGCCGCCTTACCAGCGTCCATCTGCCGGAGCAGCTGCAGGCTCTGGGCTATCTGCCCCGCCCCACGGATCAGATCATGCCAGATGTCGGCACGTTTGCCGGGTGTCATGCCCTGAAACAGCTGACGCTGCCTCCACAGCTTAAAATGCTGGGCGCTCACAGCTTCAACAGTTCCGGTCTGACGAGCCTGACCGCCCGGGATGCTGGGTGTGAAAATTGGAGCCGTACTGTCACTGTGGCTGTGTCTGCATTTGACCACACTGCCGCACTGCTCTGGCTGGAAAAGGCCGATGTTTCCGGCCATGTGGTGGCGCGGCTGGGTCTGCCCGTGGCCCGGGATAAAATTCTGGCAGGCGATGCCAAATTCGGAGCCATCCTGCGGGTACCGGTGCTGTTCTTCACCCAGCCGATGCCTTACTTTGACCAACTGGCCCGGGACGCGTTCCGGCTGGATTTCTCGGCTCGTATGGCGCTGGCTCGGCTGGAAGCCTCTGCAGGGCTTTCCCCCGCCGACCGCCAGTGGTATTGTGCAGTTCTGGTGCAGTATTTCGACCGGGCTCCACAGTTCATGCCCTGCCCGACAGAGCAGGCGTATGCCGCGTTATTCCGTTTTCTCTGCCGCTGTGAATTGCTGACTGCTGCCGATGTCAGTGCCATCCTCCGGATGGCCGGTGCGCTCTGCCTGCCCGCCGAACTCATCAGCGAGATGATGGAGGTGCGCACCCGCCGGTTTGAAACAGTCACCGGCTTTGAGGATCTGGAGTTGGATTGATCAAAACCATAAACACTGCGTAGAAAGATGCCTAGCCTGCACCGGCACGGTACAGATCGGAAAGGGTTTGGGATTTCCCAACAAGCATTTTGCAACGCAAAACGAGCAGATGTATATACGTCTGCATTGCTTGCGGGCGCTATGAAGCCTCTCAACGTGCTTTCCAAATTTGAAAATCATTTTGCAATCAGGACCGTCCGTTTTCAAGTTCAACTTGAAGCGGACGGTTATTTTTCTGCTCAGAAAATTTCGTGTTTGCATCCGCCGCAAGCAGGGCGAGTTGGTACCAACTCGCAATTTTTTGAATCTGATTTTTTTACAAATCCGATTTTAAAAACACTTGTTGAGCTTCGCCCAAACCCGATGTTCAGCACAAGAATGCGCTAGTTTCGCACCTTAACGACCGCTGAATAAGCAAATTTCTTGGAGAAAAATTTGTTCTATGAAAATCGGCGTTGATTCATTTAATATTTCATCAAACCGGAACTATCACTTCCGGTTTTGAAGGTACCGCAGCCGGAAACCGCTGATCGTCACCACTAACCTGACGCTGGACGAGATCCGGCACCCACAGGATACCGCTCATGCCCGCATCTATGACCGCCTGCTGGAAATGTGCGTTCCGATCTCCCGCATTGGGGTCAGCTTCCGGAAGGAGAACGCACAGGAAAAGCTGGAACGCATGAAACTTTTAATCGGATAAAACGAAAACATCAGAATACAAAAATTGCCGGGTGAAAAAACACCCGGCTACAAGGATTTGGAGGTCTTCCTATGAATTTGAATCGGCCCTACATGACAGAAACTGTGAAATTCAAAAATTATACGAATAATTTCTTGCAAAAGGACTCGAATCTCACTACAATGGAGGTGGTCACTCAAACCAATGCCGTCAAGTCTCCGACTAACAGCCCGGCAACCACAAAGCTGGTGTACACGGTGGAAGAGATCGCGCGAATGCTGGCCATCAGCCTGCGCTTTGCTTACAACCTGTGCAACAGCACTACCGAATTCCGTGTCCTGCGGGTAGGCGGAAGCATCCGTGTACCGAAGGACAATTTCGATGCGTGGCTCAACCGGGCAGCTTGATAAGGAGGCAACAGTATGGCATATATTACGAAGCGTGGCAATCTTACAGCGTCCGCTACACCTATCAGGACGAGCACGGCAAGAGTTGCGAAAAATTGGAGAGCTTTCCCACCAAAGAGGAGGCAACGAATCGAAAGAATCAAATCGAGCATGAACTGGCAGCTGGCACATTCCTGATTCCATCCTCGGTGACGGTGGCAGAGTTCCTCATGGATTGGCTGCCCAAGCAGTGCAGCAAGCACAAGTGGGCACCCAAGACCTACGAATCCAACCTTTCCACCATCCAGAACCTTATTATCCCCTATATCGGCAGCATGGAGATGCAAAAACTTAAGCTCTACCACATGGAAAACCTCTACACGACCCTGAGCAAAACGCCCTGCGGTTCGTATATCGAGGGAAAGAAGCAGGAACTGACCGAAAAGCAGAAGCAGCGGTTTCTATCCGGCACGACAATCCACGAAGTGCATCGGCTGCTGGGTACAGCCTTCCAGTATGCCGTAGAATGGGGCATCCTTGTCAAAAGTCCTGTTCCTGTGGACAGCCCCAAGAAGTCCACGCAGGAGCGTACCATCTGGACGGTAGAGGAGATGCGGGCGGCTCTGGACAGCATGGACGATCCTAGAAATGCTGTTCCGTCTGCCCAACGGTCTGGCTGTGGAGCCTGTGCTGATCCGCAAGAAGTTTGAGGAAGGGTTCTATGCTAAACAGGAAAGCCCCAGCCCGCAGGCTGTACCCGCCGCAGGCGAACCGACCATCTCTATGACTGCTCTGCTGGAACTTCTGAAGAATGCAGACCCCGAAGTAAAGGCACAGCTCCGTCTGGCTCTGCTGACCTGATGCAAAATTTACCACGCATTTCAAAGTA
>OGJR01001531.1_pt1 | contig 14630 bp, 10 predicted proteins | sample 1572301 | NCBI WGS metagenome assembly OGJR01 (sample SAMEA2582083, study PRJEB24529) | metagenome | biome: Human gut stool | place: China | collected 2011 | reverse complement strand
CGGCCGCACTCAACTTGGAGTTTATTTTGTAGTCCAAGTTTCGGGGTCCAGATCATCCGTGAGGAGGACCGGGCGTTTCGTCAGGTCGGAACCGTGAACGGTCGATTAGAAGTCGACGCGCATCGTGGCCTCGATGGCGTGGTTCTGACGGCCGGCGTCACCGGCGGAGAGACCGTAGCTCATGCCGAGGTTGAGGTTCTTGTAGGTGGACATGTAGCCGACCTTGAGGTCGCCCACGAAGCTGCCCGAAACGTCGTAGTCGATCGTGTCGGTCGTGGAGGAGCCTTCAAGCGTGTAGGACGATTCCGTGTCGCCGAAGCGGCCGCGGAGCGTGACGTCCACATAGGGCTTGACCTCGAAGGTCTGGAACATGAAGGACGGGGTCTGGACCGTCACGCCCACGGGCACTTCGAAGATCGTGGCCTTGTCTTCGGACACGTCGAAGAGCTTCGTGGTGCCGGCGGCGATTTCATAGTCGTCCATGTCGACGATCGAGAGGCGGGCGCCGGCGTGCGGCGTCAGCGTGAAGGCGCCCGTCTTGAACTCGCGTTCGGCGCGGATGCCGGCGGAGAGGGCCTTGGCCTTGAGTTCGGAGGCGAGCTCGAGGTTGCCGAGCTGCATCGTCACGTCGCCGTCGGTCGTCACATAGGAGAGCGTGCCGATGACGTTCGTCTCACCGTACATGCGGGAGCCCCAGAGGTGCAGGCCGACGTTCTTGACATCGGTCGAGACGGGGAGGACGTCGCCTTCGCCGTCGGCATCACCCGACTGGTAGGAGGCGGCGGCACCGAACGTCCAGCCGTTCTTCAAATGGGTGTCGAAGCCGCCCATGATGCCGTAGGTGTCAAGGGAGTAGCCGTAGGCGGAGCCGCCCATGGAGAGGTCGTCCGTCTTGAGGCGGGCGCCCATCGGCTGGACCCACCAGCCGCCCATTTCCCTGGGCATCGTGGCGGCATGATGCTCGATCATGTCGGCCGTGTAGCCCTGGAAGTCAACCGTCATGGCCTTGACGCCGGAGATGGCGCCGAGACCCGTCACGGAGTTGATCATGCTACTGATCTCCTGGAGCGAGGCGCCTGTGGAGAGGATCTGGTTGATCAGCTGGGTGTCGGGACCCGTGGAACGTTCGCCGGCGAAGATCTTCGAGACGAGGTTCTTCGCGGAGACGTTGAGGCCGGAGCCTTCGACGGTATCACCGCCGGCAACAATCATCCAGTCGCCTTCGGAGTTCTGCTTGATCTCGAAATTGTTGCCGACCTGGTTCTTCCAGGCTTCGGCGGCGGTGAGCTCGCCCATCACGAGCTTGTCCTTGAGGGCGTCACCTTGCTCGAAGTTCTCGAAGAGCTTGTAGGCGCCCCAGGTGAGGTTGGCGCCGTCAAGCGTGACCTCGACATCCTGTCCGGCTGTGATCTGACCCTTGAGGCCGTCGGCCGTGAAGAGTGCGTTGCGGTTGAAGTTGGCCGCGTCGAACTTGAGCGTCGTGTCGCCGGCGAACGTGAGCTCGGCACCGACCTTCTCAGCGTCGGAAGTGGAGTCGGGCGTATTCGTGGCAGGGCCGCCGAAGGTCACCTTGGCATCTTCACCGAACACGACGGGCGCGCCGACTTCAAGGACGAAGGTCGGAGTGCTCGTAGTGGTCTTGGTGGTCGTCGTGTCGGCCTTGATCTTGTCAGCCATGGACGTGGCGACGTTGAGACCGAGGTAACCGGATTCAGCCGTCAGCGTGCCGTTGATCTTGTCGGTCTTGTGGATGATGACGTCGGAGCCCTTGATGTTGAGCGTGCCGTTGCCGAGCGAGAGGGAGCCGACTTCAACGCGGGATTCGCCTTCGATGTTCAGCGTCTGGGTGCCCATGGCCTGAGTAATGGCATCGAGCTTGACGGAGCCGCGGTCTTCTTCAGGCTTGTTGCCGCCTTCGCCTGCGCCTTCACGGCTGGTCACGACCTTAGACGTGGTGGGCTCGACGGAGGTCGAGGCAAACGTGATCGAGCCGATGGCGACGTCGCTGCCCGTGATCGTCTGGGTGGCGTTGGTGTGCGTGATGTCCTTGATTGCAAGCTTGTCGGTTTCAGTCTTGATGGAATTGTCGTAGGACTTCTTGAACGCCTCAAGCTGCTTTTCGTTCATCTTGCCGAGGAGCTCTTCAAGCTTCGTGGCGTAGTTGTCCTTCGTCCAGTCTTTGAGCCCGAGCTTGGTGATGTCGATGTCTTCAGCACCGGAGTCAGGGAGGTCGTTGACAGCCCTGACCGCAATGCTGACGAAGCCCGTGAGCGTTGCAACCTTGACGGACGGCGTCACCTTGAGGACCGTCGAATTGAGCGTGAGGCTCCCGAGCGACAGGGAAGGCGTATAGCCATGGTCGTCGAAGCCGTTGACCTTGTTGCTGGAAATCGTGAGCTGGGCGTTGTTGTAGACCGTGACGGAGCCGAACTTGGTGACATCCCAAGAACCATTCTGTTCCGTTTCGGCATCGCCTTCGGTGCCGGTCTTGGAAGTGGCGTTTTCTACTTTCCAGTCGGCCTTGTAGCCGGAGAGCGTGACGGTGCCCTTATGGTAGTCGCCGTCGTCGATCTTGCCGTCCTCACCCTGCTCGAAGGCCTGAGCCTTGCCGAAGATGAGGGAGGCGCCGGAGGCGAGGTACTTGTTTTTGTCCTTGGAGAGGTCGAAGGAGCCGCCGTTAGCGAAGGAGCTCACGGTGAGGCCCTTGTTGACGGTGAACGTGCCGCCTTCGGTCACGGAAACGAGGTTGGCGATGGTGGCGCTGGTGCCGGCATCATAGTCGTACACAAGGTGGTCGGCGGAGAGGGTGCCGGCGGCACCGACGGTGACGGCATTCTCCTTCTGGGCCTTGATGGTGCCCCAGGTGGACTTGCCGTTGATTTCGGCATTGACTGCATCGGAGGCGATGGTGAGGCTGGAGCCGCTGTCAAGAGCGCTTTCGGCGTTGACGAACTTGCCGCCGGTCTTGAGCGTGACATTGCCGTAACTCACGCGAGCGCGCGTTTCGGGCTTCTTGTCGTTTTCGCCTTCCTTCTTGTCGGCTTCGGTCTTGAGCTTGTAGCCCTTGTCGTTGTTCGTCAGGGTGGCGTTCGTGAGCGTGATGTCGCCCATGACGACGGAGGCGGGGGCGGCATCAAGGTCGGTGTTGTCGGTGGGGCCGTTGATCGTCACGTTCGCCTTGGCGTTTTCTGTGCCCGTGCCCGTGACTTCGATCTTGCCCTTGGCGTTGTCAAAGCCGCCCTTGACCGTCAGGTCGGCGTTGGTCTTGAGCGTGCCGGTGTTGACAAGGGAGCCGTCGACCGTGATCGCCTTGTTGGCTTCGATCGTGCCGTTGTTGACGAACGTGCCGCCTTCGGAGATGTCGAGGCCGACGTTGAGCGTCAGGCTGGAAAGATTGTTGGTGAGCTTGCCGGAGGTCTTCTCGTCCGCGCCCTTGCTGATCGTGATCTTGTTACTGCCCTGGTCATTGATCGTGACCTTGCCGGAGGCGTTCGTAAACTTTTCGTTGAACTTCTTCGCCCAGGTCTCGTCCCAGGTCTGTTCGTTCTGGACCGTGCTCGCGACGGTTTTGTTCTCGGTGCTCTCGGCGGCGCCGACGGTCAGATCGACATTCGTTTTGGGTTCTTCGTTGTCGCCGGCCATGGCGCCTGCGGAGAAGACGGCGAGCGTGGTCAGGACGGCCGCGACGAGCGGCTTCCTGGAGAAGGTGGCGTTGCTCATTGATTTATCCTTTGTTTGACGATCCTGGTGTCGTACATGAGTGGCAAATACCCGCAAGGATACCAAAGACAGGCGTTGGGAAGAGCGCCTCTCTGGGGGCGCCTTGACCTGCATCAGTTGCAGGGACGACCAAAACCCTTGGAAGGGTGGTGATCCTGCTCAAGTTTCGGGATGCCCCTCTCGTGGAAAACCCTTATGCAGATCTCCCGGGAAGGGCAGGGGCGTCGAGAAGGCGGGTGCCGTCGGCGTTCAAGCGCATTAGCGCAAATGTCTGTATCCTTTCGTCATCATGGAGAACGGACGGCAGGATCCCCTTATATATAGTGGTCGTCCGACGAAATCAGACTTAGGAGACCTGAAGATGGGACTCGACTTGTACGCGGGCACCTTCACCCGCTATTACACCCGCAATTGGAAGACGGTCGTGGAGGCCTGGGCCGAAGCCAACGGCGTCGACTTCAAGCGCACGGAGGCCGAGGACGAGGAGAAGCTCTCCCCGGAGGAGGTGCAGGAGATCGTCTGTGCATGGCGCGACGAGATGCTTCAGGCGGTGACGCCTGAAAACCAGCTTCCCGAGACCTGGGAGGAGAGCAACGACAAGGCCTACTACACGGACAAGCCCGACTGGGATGCCTTCGGAGCGATGCTGCTCGTAACGGCCGCCCACACGTACGAGGAGACGATTCCCGAAACGCTCGAAAAGGGCTGGGACTTCACCGAGCATCCGCTCATCAAGCGCCTCGCCGAGGACCACGAGCACGTCTACTCGCTTTTCCGCAGCGTGATGGTCTGGGTTCCGATCACGAAGTCCACGATGGTCTTTCGCGGCCCGATGCCCACGGGCAATGAGGTGATGATCGGCACGCTCGGCGCGCTTGAGCAGGAACTCGAGCACATCAACGAGATCTGCTGGCTCGCCAAGGAGGAGACGATCCTCTCGTGGACCGAAACCGAGGGCTATCCCGCCAAGACGCTCAAGGACGTCGAGACGGGCGCCGAGGATGGCAAGAAGGAGACCTACAGCACCGAGTCCCTCGCCAAGTTCGCCTTCTCGATCTTCTGGCGCGCCATGAAGTTCGCCAAGGAAAAACGTACGCCGGTCCTCTTCGACTACTAAGCCGACTGCCGACCCAAAACAAAAGTCGATTCCGAATGTTCATTCGGGATCGGCTTTTTTTTTATTCATTCGGGATCGCCCAGATGGGGCGACGGTGCTTTTGGACATGGAGTTTTCTCGGCTTCAGGAATGGTGAGGCTTAGAAAACGGTCTTGTGTGGTAAATCAGCAACAAGTGCAATGAAGTGGAAGGCAACAAAAATACCATTATATTCCAACGGTTTAAGTTTTCTGGGGGGGGGGGTTCCCCGCCTGTGCGGGAGACATGAAATCGCGGAAACTTCGCCGCACATTGTGCTACGGCACGGTTGTCAAACATAACAAGAGGAATGGTGAAATGAATTCTACATTCAAGATTGTCTTTAACAGGGCGCGCGGCGCCATGACGGTTGTCAACGAGATGACGAAGTCCCATCAGACGGGCAGGAAGGCCGCTGTGGCCGTTGCTGTTGCAGGTGGTCTGGCGTTTTCGGTCGGGGTTCATGCAGCGGTCTCTGTTTATGTTGAAGGCGCAGGCAAGGACATTACCGTCACAGAGGCGAATATCATCTCCAACTTTGATAATCGCGTTGTTGGCGGTTGGAACAAGTGGAGCGACACCGCTCAGCAGGCTGCGCTCAACAACACGGTGACCGTTCAGAGCGGCAAGTGGAACATGGCGATCGGCGGCCACTATTCCGGCGACAGGGACAAGGCCATCACTCATTCGGTTGAAAACACGAACGTCGTGATCAACGGCGGTGAGGTCTATGCCGTGGTCGGCGGAACGGGCGGAAGCGACAATCTTAAGGTCGCCCGCAGCAACAAGAACGCCGTCGCAAGCGTGACCATCAACGGCGGTTCTTTCGGAACCACTGATTACAAGACCGACTGCACGGAGCTCTTCGTACTGGGCGGCGACCTGATGAAGCACGGGGGCTCTTATAGTGGCATTATCGACGCCGAGGCCGAGTCGGAGATCGGCGCCACCCACGTCACGATCAAGGGCGGCACCTTCAACAGTGCCGTTGTGGGCGGCAGTGCAGCCATCGTCTACTACGGCAATGCCAACAAGGGTGCAAAGACCACGGTCGGCACGACGAACGTGACGATTGAAGGCGGCACGTTCAACCACGGCATTGTCGCCGGCGGTCTGGCGTCCGGTCACAAGACGCATTCCTTCGTGAAGGAGGCGAACCTCAGCATCGTTGCCAAGGACAAGGCCCTCGTGGTCAAGAACAGCATTTTCGCGGGTGGTCTTGTCCGTGACGATGCTTATGGCAATCCCGCCGACAGCAGCTCCACGGTTGGACACGCCACCGTCAGGGTCGAAGGCGTCAAGGTCGAGGGCGGCATCTACGGCACCGATGCCACCCTGTCCATGGTGGGCAACAAACAGGGTTGGATGTACAGACCGCTGTTAAATACTGACGGTTCCGCGGCCACGGTCCGGACCGACATGACGCTCGTGAACGTCACCGCCACGAAATCGATCCTCGGCAAGGATTCGACGCTGAACGTCCACGGCAAGGTTAAGCTCAACGAACTGAAGGCCACGGACGTCAAGATCTCGCTCTTCGACGCGCCTGCCAACACTCCCAAGGTCCAGACTTTCGCCGACGATGCTCCCCAGACGGGCACGCAGCTCAACCTCGACAAGCTGACCGGCACGGGCAACAGCTTCTACTTCGCCACCTCCGACGCGTCCGTCAATATTAAAGAGAACGGCAATGCCGAGTCCGAAACCAAGCCCCTGATCGACAGCATCACGGGCAGCGGCTCCGTGAACGACGACGTTGCGGGCGATCTCAATGAGCTCGCCTCCATGATCACTGTCGGCGACAAGACCGGTGCCGATGTTCTCAAGAACACCGATCTCAAGCTCGAGTCCGGCGACGTGTTCGGCGAAACGACCGGCACGCTCAACGAAAACGGCGAACTCGAGGACGTCAAGACGAGCGTCAACATGAACAACGTCCGCATCGCCGAATTTGCGATGAGGACCCCGATGCAGATTGCCCGCATCGAGTCGAACGACCTTCGCAAGCGCATGGGCGACATTCGCTCGTCCGAAGGCGCCACCGGCGTCTGGGCCCGCTATGACGGCGGCCGCTTCTCCGGCGGTGAGTTCGAGAACAAGTTCAACAAGGTCCAGGTCGGTGCCGACACGGCCCTTGCGGCCTACGGCTCCCGTCTCGGCCTGTCCTTCAGCTACACGCAGGGCGACGCCGACATGTCCGGCATCTCCGCCGACACCGACGCCTACAGCCTTGCAGCCTACGGCATGTGGTTCGGCGAAGCCGGCCAGTTCGCCGACGTGATCGGCCGCGTGGGCACGGTGGACACGGATCTTGCCACCCGCACCTACAAGACGAACTACGACCAGCTGATGCTCTCGCTCTCGGGCGAATTCGGCTGGCGCTTCGACCTGACGGACACGTTCTACGCCGAACCGTCCGCTGAGCTCACCTATACGCGCGTTGACGGCGAAACGTTCAAGGCCAACGGCAACACGCTCGGCATCGACGACTACGACTCCATGGTCGGCCGCATCGGCGCGACCGCAGGCCTGAACTGCTCGCAGGGCCGCGGCGGCGTGTACGCCCGCTTCGGCGTTGCGCACGAGTTCATGGGCGACGGCAGGTTCACGGCCGTGAACGCCGCCGGCACCGCTGCCGATCCGATCGAAGTCGACGGCAAGGACACCTGGGTCGAGTACGCCGTGGGTGCGAACTTCAACATCACGAAGCAGACCTACGTCTGGGCCGACCTTGAGCGCACGTCCGGCGCCGAAGTCGACGAGGATTGGCGCGCCACCATCGGCGTTCGCCACGCCTTCTGATGTCCGACTGACGCCGCAGGCATGACGTCCGTCATGCCGCGGCGAAGGCTGCCATGACAAAAAGGGGCCCGCCCTCTCATCAGCCGATGAGAAGGCAGGCCCTTCCTTTTTGCGTCTTGAGTTCCTTCCCGTTCTCATTCTCCGTAGAGCCATTCGTCGAGGTCCCACCACAGTTCGAAGAAGACGCGGGAGAGGAGGGCTGCGTCGCCGTAGGCGTCGTGGTGTCCGCCTCGAGCGCCGAGTCCGTACCATTCGAGCAGGGCGTCGAGCCCGTTGCGGCGGCGCTCCGACGGAATCGCCCTGGCGAGCACAAACGAGTCGACGATGGTGCAGCAGTCCTCGAACCTGGGTGCGCCGGGACGCGCGGCCTGAAGCTCCCGATTGAGCCAGAGAAGGTCCATCGTGCGGTCATGGATCACGACGGTCTTGCCGCGCACGGCCTCAAGCAGCTCGTCCGCACGGGCCGCAAACTCCGGACAGTGCTCAAGCTCGCAGTCCTGGATGCCGTGCACGCGCCTTGCGCGAGCCTGGGAGCGGCGGTGCGGGTTGCACCGAAAGTGCAGGCCGCCCGTCACGTTCTGCTCGACGTCCGTCTCGACGAGCGCCACCTCGATGAGGCGCCCTTTGCGTCCGCCCGTCGATTCGGTGTCGAGAAAGACGAGGGACTCTGCTCGGTCGAGCGCCGCATGCACGCCTTCGAGCCTCGCGCGGCGCTCCGCCTCCGACGTGAGAAGGTCGGGATTGAAATGCGTTCCTGAATGGAAAAGGCTCTGGCGAAGGGCCTCGCCGTCGTCCTGTACGGGAAGGCGGGCAAGAAGCTTCGAGAGTGCGGGCGAGAGCGGGGCGGGAGGGACTGGACGGGCGGCGACGGGATGCCTTTCGGAAGGCAGAAGCGTTGCGGCAGAGGCGTGCGGAAGGATGACGGTCATGGCGATGATTCAATTGATGATGCAGTTGTGCCATGTTAGGCGGCGGTGCGTCAGTTTGTGACGCAGGAGCGCCTCTCCCGAACCTCGTTCTGGTTGCGTCACGAGTTGACGCATGGGGTCCGATACTGAAGAAAACGGAGGGGGATCCGCAGGGGTCGCCATGTCAGGGCCCGCGCTCTCCTCATGAATCTGGAGTCAAAGACATGGAATACACCGCCTACAAGTTCCAACCGTCATTTATTGAGGAGCGTCTCAAGAGCTATAAGTCGAACCTGATGAAGTTCAAGGGACACGACGATCTCGTCGGCAATGCCGTCCGCGTCATTCGGGAGAGGCTCGAGAGTGATCCGCGCCGCTATCTTTCCTACGGGCCCTACTGGTGGGCCATCAAGAAGGTGCTCGTCGACAACGGCGTGCCGCTGGGGAAGGTCGACGACGAGGAGATCAGGCTCGCCTACTCGGGCGCGACCGACGAGGAGACCATCGTGATGGCCGAGGAGTTCAGGAACGACTGCCTTGGCAACATGAAGCTCTACACCGACCGCTTCATGCTCGACGAGGAGTCGGGCAGGTGGTGGAGGCTTCGCGATCCCGACATGGCCGCGGCGGGCGCCATGGCTGCGCCGGACATCATCGACTACCTGCGCGAGTTCTGACGCAGGCCCCGATGCGGGGGCTTCGGCGGAGGCGGGCGCCCTGCACGACGGGCGCCCGCGGTCGTTGCGTGCACGTGAATTTCGGGCTCCGGCGCTCTGCGGCGGGTGTTTTGGGGATTCTCCGTCTTTTGGGTTAGGAAAAGACATCCTTCGGGATGTGTGGAATCGTTGCGGGCTGTGTCATAATCGAACGCGTATGTCCCGCAAAAGGGCGCCACCGTCCCCCGAGGGCGTCCGCCGGCAGCGGGATCCTGACAGAAGACAGAATAGAAAAGGAAGTCCAGCCGTGGAATTCATCCTCAATCCGATCGTCATATCGGTCGTCGTGCTCTGCGCGCTCTGCCTTGCGCGCGTCAATGTTCTTCTCGCTCTGATTGCGGCCTCTCTGGTCGCGGGTCTCACGGGCGGGCTCGGCCTCACGAAGTCGATGGAGCTGCTCTCGGGCGGCTTCAGCGCCAACGCGACGACCGCGCTCTCCTACATCCTTCTGGGCACTTTCGCCGTGGCGATCGCGCACACGGGCCTCATGCAGATGCTCGTGCGCTGGATCGGTGCCAAGATGGGCGGCAGGCCGCTTGTCTTCTGCTTCGGCCTGGCGTTCATCGCCTGCCTTTCGCAGAATGTGGTGCCCGTGCACATCGCCTTCATTCCGCTTCTGATTCCGCCGCTGCTCAAGCTCATGAACAAGATGAAGCTTGACCGCCGCGCGGTCTCCTGTGCTCTCGGCTTCGGCCTTACGGCTCCGTACGTGTCGCTGCCCATCGGCTTCGGCCTCATCTTCCAGGGCATCGTCGCGCAGTCCATGACGCAGAACGGCATGGCCGTGACGGTGGCGGACGTGGCGTCGGTGGCCTGGATCGCCGGCCTCTCGATGGTCGTCGGCCTCGTGCTCGCCGTCTTCTACTTCACCCGCCGTCCCCGCACCTATCTCGACAAGCCCGTCGTGGGCGTGACGGAGTCCGAGGAGGAGATCCGCTTCGGTCTCAGGCACTGGGTCACGCTCGGCGCGATCGTCGCCGCCGTCGCAGTGCAGATCATGCTCGAGAGCCTGCCGCTTGCCGCGCTGCTCGGCCTCATCATCATGCTCGCGGGCGGCGCCTTCCAGTTCAAGAAGCTTGACGACCACATCGCGAGCGGCATTTCCATGATGGGCTTCATCGCCTTCGTGATGCTGATTGCGGGCGGTTATGCCGCGATCCTCAAGGAAACGGGCGCTGTCAACTCGCTCATCGAGGGCGTCGTGCCCCTCATGGGCGAAAGCAAGTGGGTCGCCGCGACGATCATCACGCTCATCGGCCTGCTCGTCACGATGGGCATCGGCACGTCGTTCGGCACGGTGCCCATCCTCGCCGTCATCTACGTTCCGCTCTGCACGGCCGTGGGCTTCTCCGTCCCCGCCACGATCCTCCTGATGACGATCGCGGGCGCCCTGGGCGACGCGGGCTCCCCCGCCTCCGACTCCACGCTCGGCCCCACGTCCGGCCTCAACGCCGACGGCCAGCACAACCACATCTGGGACACCTGCGTGCCGACCTTCCTCGCGTACAACGTGACGCTTCTCGTGGCCGGCATCGTCGTCTCGCAGTTCATCTGACGAAGATTCACGCCGGATTTCGTCGCAACTGACAAAACACCCGCAGACCGGAAGGCCTGCGGGCGTTGTCGTTCATGGCGGCGGCAAGCGTCAGAGCGGCTTTGCGGAGAGGACGTCGAGTTCGATTTCGGTCCAGTCCTTGTCCACCTCGGCGCGGATTTCGACGGGCGCGTCCTTCGTGATCATGGACCAGTCGCGGTCATGATCGAGCTCGGCCCTGATGGAGGCGCCCTTGTCGTCGGTGAAGACGTACTTGTCGCCGCGGACGTGTTCGGTGAATTTGCCGCGCAGCGTGACGATCTGGTGGTCCTTCCCGGACTCGAGCACGGCGGCGACGGTGGTGGCGAGCTCGGTGTCGAAGCCCTTCGGACCCTGGGCCTGAGGCGCCGCGGCAAAGCCCTGCGGGCCGGCGGCAAGGACGGGCAGGGCGACAAGTGCGCCGGCAAGGGCGGCAAGCGTCTTCTTCATGTGTTCTCTCCTCGGAGCGGCCATAATACGGCACGCGAAAAAAGAAAATGCGGTTTTGAGAGCGCCTTCGCGGCAGGGCGAAGGCCGTGGAAACATTCTATTGAGAAGGCTTCTCGTTTCGCATCCCTCATTTCGCAAGGAAAACGCAGAACGTGTAACGAAAGACAACCATGCGCGCATCGGGAAAACAAACTGAAAGATTCTTCGGAGGCCGGCCGTGACGGGCGCGCCCGCACCCGCCGTCCTCGTGATGGGCGGCTTCATCGTTCTTCTTCTGCTCTGGCTTGTCCGTCATCTCTCGAGGCGCAGGCGCTTTCCGCTCGTCTTCGAGGCAAGGGTCGAGCACGTTTGTGACGGTGACTCGATCATCGTTCGCGGCTGCTTCGGCCGTGTGAAGCTCAGGATTGCGGGCATGGATGCGCCCGAGACGGCACAAGCGCGCGGCCGCGAGTCGGAGAGGCGGCTTCGCGCCATGCTGCAGGGAAGAGTCGTGAAGGTGAGGAGCGTTGCGGCCGACCGATACGGCCGATGGGTGAGCACCGTGACCGCGGACGGCGTCGATGCGGGACTCGTCATGGTCGAAGAAGGCGAGGCCTGGGCCTACCGCACGTATCTGTGGGCGCTCCCGAAGGAGGCCCGCGGGCGTTATCTCGCGGCCGAGGCGCGCGCAAGGCGCGCGGGACGCGGGCTCTGGGCGGAGCGCAGTCCCGAGGCGCCCTGGCTCTGGCGCAGGCGTCACCGCACCATCCTGCAGCGCATTCTCGACTTCTTCTGGCGGATCGGACGCGCCGTCAGGCGCTTCTTCAGGGGCGGCGGAAAATAGGGGGGCTCGCGCAAACATTTTCGCATGCAGGGTGTGCGTCGCCTTTTTTGCTGCGGTGCAGGTGATTTGTCGCAGGTAGTTTGGCCTGGAGACAGGCGGGTGATTTTGGGCCAAGCTAGTCTGAAAGTCCGTCGGAAAAGGCAGCGAAAATGCACACGACAACAGCTTCCCCTTCAGGAGACCCTGCCATGACCCGCAATGCGATCGTCGACGCCCTCGGCGTCCTCAAGGCCGGCCGAATCGTCGACCTCACCCATCTCGTCCATCCCGGCATCCCGCGCTTCGGGCCGTTTCCCGCCATGAAGACCGAGACCCGCTACACGGTGGCCGAGTCGGGCTTTCACGTCGAGGAGGTCTCGTTCGTGACGCAGTACGGCACGCACGTTGATGCGCCCGAACACTTCGTCGAGGGCCGCTGCACGCTCGAGCGCATCGAGCTCGAGAAGCTGATGCTCCCGCTCTTCGTGCTGCACTTCGAGGACAAGGTCGCGGCCGATCCCGAATTCATCGTGCATGTCGACGACATCGACGCCGACGGCGTCGCGCACTGTCCGGGCTGGGGCCTTGACGCCCTCAAGTACCTCTTCGAGGAGTGCGGCGTCACGGCGGTGGGCCACGAGACGCTCGACACGGACGGTTCGGCCGACGTGCGGGCGAGGGGATTCCTCGAGTGCGAAAAGTACGTGCTCGAGTCCGATCACTATCAGGTCGAGGTCATGGCGAATCTCGACAAGCTGCCCTCGACGGGCGGCGTGATCTTCGTGGGCCTCCCGAAGTTCGACAAGTTCCCGGGCTTCCCGGTCTGCGCATGGGCGGTCGTGCCCAACGAGGACTGAGCGCGATAGAAGCCCAGAGTGCGGCTCGGGGCTCTCGCGGGCTCAGGCGTGCGAGAATATGAGAACGCATCCCGCCCGAAGGCGGGTGACGGCGGCGGAGTTCAGGCTTTGACCGCCGTTTTGTCATGCATTCGAAGAAGGAGGAAAGTCCGTGTCGATGAAGGATCTTGATGCCGCAACGCAGCTCGTGCACGCGGGCCGCGACTGGGACCCGGAGTGGGGCTGCGTCAATCCGCCCGTGGTGCGCGCCTCGACGGTGCTTCACAAGTCCTGCGAGGACATGATGGACCGCGTCCATGACGAGATGGCCTGCCGGGACGGCAAGCCCTGCTACGGGAGCTACGGCGGTCCCGCACACAAGGCGTTTTATTCGGCGATGAAGACGCTCGAGGGGCCGAACGCCGCGGGCGCATGGGCCTTTTCGACGGGCCTGGCCGCCACGACGACGCCGCTCTTTGCGTTCGTGCGGGCGGGCTGCCATGCGCTCTTTTCGGACTCGATCTACGGACCCACGCGCGAATTCGCCGAGCAGATCCTGCGCACGATGGGCGTTGACGTCGAGTTCTTCGATCCCGCAGCCTCGCCCGAGGCGATCGAGGCCATGATGCGGCCCGAGACGACGCTCCTCATGATGGAGAATCCGGGCTCGCACTCATTCGAGATGTCGGATGTGCCCGGCATCGCCGCCGCCTGCCGCAGGCACGGCGTGACGAGCGTCATCGACAACACCTGGGCGACGCCGCTCTACTTCAAGCCGCTCGACCATGGCGTCGACATGATCGTGCACGCGGCCACCAAGTACATCGCGGGCCACTCCGACCTGCTCATGGGCGTCGTCGTCTGCAACGAGCGCGTCTGGCCCGCCGTCTACCGTACAGCCGTGAGGCTCGGTCAGGCGGCTTCGCCCGACGACGTCTACCTGGCCTACAGAGGGCTTCATACGATGGGCGTGCGCGTCGCGCATGCGGCAAAGTCCGCCGAACGGATCGTGCACTGGCTCCTCGAGCGCCCCGAGGTCGAGACCGTCAGGTGGCCTGCGCTCGAGTCTGACCCTTCGCACGCGATCTGGAAGCGCGACTACACGGGCGCGACGAGTCTCTTCGCCGTCGTCTTCAGGCCCGAGTACGACGGCAGGCTCGCGCCCTTCGTCGATGCGCTGAAGCTCTTTGGGCGCGGATACTCATGGGGAGGATACGAGTCGCTCCTCATCCCGTGCTACGGAACAAGGTCTGTACGCACGAGTACTTTTTCAAGAATGGTGCGCATTGCGGTGGGTCTGGAATCACCCGACGACTTGATTGCAGACCTTGAGCAGGCGCTCAAACGCCTGCGCGACTGATGGGAATGCATAACGTCAGGCATCATGCACTGCGTTTTTTGTTTGCAAAATATCGTAGCATGGGCCATAATCCTAGACTATTCCGATGTGCCGGAACCCCGTTTCCGCTATCGTGAAAATATTTCGCAAGGCACTGTCGCGAAGACCCGGAACGACGGTGACGGCGGCAATAAAGGGAAGAGACTATGACAGAAGGCAACCACGAAGCAGGAGCGACGGACGTCACCGTGCGACACGTCCGGCGCACCAGACGCATCTGCGTGCACAATGCAACCGAGATTGGCGCACTGGTTCGTCTTGCGCGCCAGCGTCTGGGCATGTCTCAGAC
>OGJR01001528.1_pt1 | contig 14644 bp, 9 predicted proteins | sample 1572301 | NCBI WGS metagenome assembly OGJR01 (sample SAMEA2582083, study PRJEB24529) | metagenome | biome: Human gut stool | place: China | collected 2011 | reverse complement strand
TGTGTTAAATATTTAATGTGATTTTGTTTTTATATATAAAATTATACGTTCGTTTTTAAAGAGCGTTGGTAGTGTGAAAAATAGAGTTAAATCATTTATTAATATTAAGAGATGTTATTGTATGAAAAGTTTATTTACTAAGGCTTTATTACTTATGCTCTCTTTGTGCCTCATGTCGTTTATGACGGTGGCTCAAGGGACGATTAAAGGAAAAATTGTTGATTCTCAAACGAAAGAACCTTTGGTTGGGGCGACAGTGATGCTGGAGGGTACTTCGGAAGGCGTAGCTGCCGATCTGGATGGTAGTTTTACCTTGAAGACCGGTCAGACGGGCAAACAAACCTTAACTTTCCGTTGTGTCGGTTACAAAGAATTGAAAAAAGAGGTGACTTTGGGAAAAGAACTGAATTTAGGAACCATTGCTTTGGAAACCGAATCCATCGGTTTAGGTGACGTGACGGTTACTGCTTCGGTAGCTGTTAGCCGGAAGACTCCTGTGGCTGTAGCTGTGATCGATCCGGTAGCCATAGAAAATAAACTCTCCACTCAGGAGTTTCCTGAAATTTTAAAATCTACACCTAGTATATATGCTACGAAACAAGGCGGAGGATTCGGTGATTCCCGGGTAAATGTACGTGGCTTCGAAAGTGAAAATGTGGCCGTTATGGTCAATGGAGTGCCGATGAACGAAATGGAAAGCGGTAAAATCTACTGGTCGAATTGGGCCGGACTTTCGGATGTTACCCGTTCGATGCAGGTACAACGCGGACTCGGTGCGGCTAAGGTGGCTGCCCCTTCGGTAGGAGGTTCTATCAATATCGTGACCAATACGACCGACGTCAAAGCCGGAGGAGGTATCTCTTACGCTGTGGGAAACGACGGATTTAATAAGATCGCATTCAATGTTTCTACCGGTTTGCGTAACGGGTGGGCGATTTCGATATTAGGTGCTAAGAGCTGGGGAAACGGTTATGTACAAGGGACCGAGTTCGAAGCGTACAGTTATTTCGGAAATGTATCCAAGCAGATCAATGACAAACACATGATCTCGCTGACCGTATTGGGGGCTCCCCAATGGCATAATCAGCGAAATGACAATCTGTTGATTTCAGAATGGCAGAAACATGCCAATAAATATAAATTCAATGCTGTTTATGGATTCGGACTGAACGGACAGCGGAAAGTAGCCGGATATAATAAATTCCATAAACCTCAGATTTCTTTGAACCATTACTGGACGATCAATGAAAAATCCAGTTTGTCGACAGCCTTATATGTGTCTATCGGTCGGGGAGGCGGTTATCGCGGACAAGGAAACAGTACTTATAAAAACAGCTGGTATGCTACGGCTTTGGACGGAACGTTGAATACGCAATTCCGGGCTGCTGACGGGACATTCGATTATGCAGCCATTTATGATTTGAATATGAAGAGCGAGAACGGTTCGCAGATGGCGATGTCCAATAATATCAACAACCATGAATGGTACGGTTTGTTATCGACTTACACCACTCAGCTCGGTCAGTATTTTAATGTATACGGCGGTCTCGACCTGCGGTATTATAAAGGAACCCACAAAGCTGTCCTGGTGGATCTTTATGGAGGAGATTATTATGTCGATTCGGAAAGCCGTAAAAATGTAAAAGCTGAAAATAATGCGTTGGCACAAGATGCGAACTGGAAGAATGAGAAGTTGAAAGTCGGTGATGTCGTATACCGGAACTACGATGGTTTTGTTACGCAGGAAGGAGTATTCGGACAAGTAGAATTCAACCGGAATGCCCTGGCTACATTTATTGCCGGTTCGGTATCCAATACGATGTATTGGCGTTATGACCGTTTCTATTACGACAAAGCACATGCAAAATCAGGTAAAGCCGATTTCTGGAGTGGGACGGTCAAAGGAGGTGCCAATTATAATCTGGATGAACACAACAATGTATTTGCCAATATCGGTTTTATTTCAAAAGCTCCTTTCTTCGCATATGCCGTGTTCCTGAATAAGGAAAATAGCAACGAGCTGAATAAGGATGCTGTGAATGAAAAGATCTTCTCTGTAGAATTGGGATATGGTTTCCGTTCTCCGGTATTCACCGCTAACCTGAACCTCTATCGTACGGCCTGGATGGATAAGAGTATGGGAGCCAGTGTCACTTTTCAGGATTCTGACGAACGGGGACGGATCAATATGACGGGGGTAGACGCTTTGCATCAGGGAGTAGAGCTCGAGGTAACGGTGAAACCTGTGCGTAATCTGGAGCTGACAGGTATGCTGTCATTAGCCGATTGGCGCTGGAATAGCAGGGCTACCGGTTATCTATATAATGACCAGGGAATACCTTTGACCAAAGATGGGGTAGTGACGACAGAAAAGAGTAAAGAACATGCGAAAGTGGATGTCGATTTGAAAGATGTGAAAGTCGGCAACTCGGCACAGACGACTTTTGCTTTCGGAGCCAATTATCAGGTGTTGAAAGGTTTGAGATTGGGAGCCGATTATACCCATTGGGCTCGTAATTATGCCAAATTCAAGCTGCAGGGAAGTGATTTATCCAAGGAATTGGGTAAAACGATGAAATATGATACTCCTTGGAAAATTCCGTCTGCCGGAAGTATGGATGTGAATATGAGTTACCGTTTCCCGCTCGGAAAAGTTTGGGGAATCATTTCGGCTAATGTAAATAACGTATTGGATCAGGAATATATTTCCGACGCAGAGGACGGTACGACACACGATTGGACGACAGCACAGGTATATTATGGATTTGGCCGTACTTATTCCGTACGTTTCAAAATAACTTTTTAAAGATAGTAATGAAGTTTATAATTGGAAAAATGATGAAGAAAATATATATCCTCAGTACAATATGGATGGCTTTCATCGTGGGGGCATGCGATTATAATGATAAGAATTTCGATGGCCTGGATGATATCGTGAAGCCTGCGAATGTGGTAAAAGAGAAATATACCTTGGTTGAAGCGGATTATGCGGCTATCAGTGACAATAGTACGAATAAGAGTATCGCTAAAAAAGAAGGTACCGATAAGGCGTTAGCTGCAGTGAAAACCGATTTGTACCTTAATGAAACGGTTCCCGGCCCGACTTATCTGCCGGCATTTTTGGCGGCTAAGTATTTTACTGCCGATGAAGGTTCGAGTGTGAAAGTAACTTATAGTTACCGGGAAAATAAGTCCGAATTACTTTCAGCCTATTCTTCGATAAAATCCTATAAAGCTGGGAATAAGGATTATCGGGCAGCACACGGAAACGCAAAGTTCGTGCCTTACCTCAATGAGAATACAAAAAATAAAGTGGCCGATCTATTGATCAACGGGTATGAAGAGCCCGAAGAGGGAGATGTCGTTTTAGTCGAATATAGATATAATGCACAAAGTAACAATACTTTGGAGACCCCACAACTTTGGGAGAATTTTGAAGATCTCGGGACGGGTAATTTGGCCCGGCTGAAAGATTGGGGATCTGAAAAAGATTGGTTCGTCAGCTCTACAGGAGGCACACAGTGGAAGGTGACTGCTTATAACAACAATCAATACATACAGTATTCTGCTTATAAGACGGAAGGAGAGTGCGAGGCTTGGATGGTTACGCCGGAAATGACGGTCGGTGCTGACGATAAACTGAGTTTTGATGTTTGTGTCGGAAACTGGAATGCCGATTGTCTTACGGTATGGATTTCGGAAGATTTTGACGGTAAGGACGTAAAAAAGGCAACCTGGACTGATATTACTTCTCATTTTACTATTCCGAGTGCACCCGCAAAAGGATACGGTAGTTTCGCTTCTGCCGGTACTTTTCCCCTGGCACAATACGGTGGTAAAAAGGTGTTCGTTGCTTTTAAATATTTAGGCGACGGAGTGAACAAAAAGACTACGACTTATCAGATCGACAACGTGATGATCGGTTCGAAAATTCCGGAAGGAGAGGGATTGAAAGCAGACGTGGCCTTCGATTTGAAGGTGTTCGACGGAAAGAAATGGAATAATGCGGATAAGAATGTACTTGTTTTGTCGGTACAGGACTATAAAGAAATGGGACAAAACCAGTATTGTTTCTCCGAAAAAGTTCCTGCTGCGGATTATTTGCCGAATTATTTGGCAAAGGTAATCGCTTATCCGGTAGATCAGGAAAACCGTGTGGTGGTTTATCGCTACAACAATGGCAAAGAGGTGAAGAATTATAGCGATGAATATACCTATTCCGCTGCGACTGGCAGATGGACGCTGAATACCCGGATTGTCGACCTCACACAACAGTATGTCTTTGCCGGTGGTGTCTGGAAGTTTGATCCGAGTATGACAATCACGCTGGAAGCTGTCAAAGGAAATGCAGAGTCGGCTGCTTTCTATCAGGCTATCGTGGATTATGTCGGAAAGACTTTCGGTTCCGATTACTATCAGACGCCTTATACCAATGCCGAATTTTATTACGGAGCTTCTTCTTATCAGAATAACTTTAGTTTTTATCCTTATTCTTGGAGGGAAAGTAATAAGGCCGGAGCTGCCGCGTATCAGCATCTTTCGGATGAAGAGCTGACTGCACTGATGTTCGAACGTCTGCCGGAAGCGGTTCGGATCGGTTTGGAAGCTATTTACAGTGATGCCGATGTGGTGACGGGCGTCGAAGTGACCTATACCGTCAACTTCTCGATCTATGGGATCAATGGTACGAAAGATACGACGGTGTATACCGTTAAATATGTGGTGACCGGTAAAGCTGAATTCGAATATGTCGAAGATTCTTTGAAAGCAGTCGGGTAGAGCATGGCACTTTCAATCATAAAAGACGGGACTCGTGATGAGCCCCGTCTTTTGTGATTCATTCTGCGGAGTGATGAAGTAACTCAATGGCTTTCGTACATGATTTTATAATCCCGTTTTTTGCCTGCCTGAAACCAGGCCTCCGGAATGACTTTCCAATCGTTGCGGCAACGCGGAGTCAATACTTTCTTTTCTTTAATGTATTCCGTGATATAGTAACGCACATCTTTGTCCCAGATTTTTAGTATCCGCTGATTGATATCCGCTTTTGTCCATCCTACTCCTTGGGTAAGATGCCCGCCTCCTCCGTTTCCCCGGTAGGAATTGATTGCAACGGTGTAAGTGCTGTCGGCATGGAAAGGGCGGCCGTCGCTCAGGGAATGGATTTCTACCCGGTTGCCGGGTTGCCGGCTGACGTCTACTGTGTATTTGATTCCGGCTGCACATGAATAGTTGAAATAGTCGGCGGCTAATACATAGTGACCTTTGGGGTTGCGAACGATATTTCCCTGTTCATCCTTTTTGAAATTCAACAAATGATCTTGGGCAGAAGTCATGGTGTTATATTGCAGTTGATAAGCATATTCCAGGTAGCGGTCGATTTCCTGTCCGGTGAATTTCATCAGGTAAAGTCCGTTTTCGTATTTATAGAGATTGAACATGTCCCGGATGGTAATCTCGCCTTGGGCGATTTTAGCGTCCATTTGCAGGACAGTACTGAACGAAACGTCTGCCCGGGTTTCCCGGAGTTGGGCATTATGTATGAAGTCGGTAAAAGCCGAAGGACCGAACAGGCCTTCCCGCCCCGATAATGTTTCGGTAAATTCGCCGATGGGAGTGTCGATATAGGCTTTCACCTGATTCAGGGCCGGTGTGAATTTCCGGAGATAAGCCGTATCCCGTGGGGCTTTCGCCGGATCGATCAATTCGGCGGTATAGGTCTTGTCGTAATGTCCGGCGTGCCGGGTCAGGCTGACGGTGATCTTGCCTAAAGCCCGGGCATGCGAACGGGCATCCACGATCAACACTTTATGTCCTGCGTCGTTTGTGATTTCTTCTACCTTTTCCTGATGATCATGGCCCGAGACGATGATATCGAAACCCTCTACTTGCCGGGCCACTAACATCGTGGCATTTTCATTGCGGGGAGTGTCTTTGTTTTCACCGGCATAGTTGTAATTGTAACCGGCATGAAACAGGCCGATCAGCAGGTCGGGGTGTTCTTTTTCCTGAATCAGAGGTACCCATTTCCGGGCCGTCCCGATCATATCTTCGAATTCGATACCGTCCCACAAATGCTGGGGAAGCCATTTGGGAATACCCGGGGTGATCATTCCTAAAACGGCTATTTTGAGTCCCTTGCGGTGGAGTACGGTGTAAGGTTTGAAGTAAGGTGCTCCGGTTCGGGTATCTATTGCATTCGCTGCTAGCCAGGGAAAGTGAAATTCTCCGGCCACTTTATCATAGACCGGATGGCCTGCCTCGATATCGTGATTGCCTACGGCAGCGGCATCGTAACCCAGATCGTTCAGGACCTGGGCGGTAATATTGGTCTGAAGGGTATCGATATAATTGAAATAATAGTTGGAAGGTTGTCCTTGAAGGATATCACCCCCGTCTAATAGAATATACTCCCTGTCACCCGCTTTACGCTCTTCCGAGAGATAACCGGCTACCCCGGCCAGACTGTATAAAGTAGGGCGGTTTTGCTTTAAATCGAAGTCAAAAAGACTACCGTGTACGTCGGTAGTACAGTAAATGGTGAGTGTCGCTTTGTCCGGCTTCCGGGTACAAGAAATAAAAAAACAGACGACCGAACAGATACACCACAGAATGAAAAATAAACGTTTCATGTATAAATCGGATTTGATATTAATGATATGGATAAAAAACATGGCAATGTATAAAAAAAAGTTATACTCCCCCCTTTTTTATTCATTTTTTAGGGTTAAATTGCAGCTCTAAAATCTGAGTTATGAGTGGTGTGTTAAAGAAAGCTTGCTGGCTTTTGCCTGTATTGTTTGTGGTGAGCCCTGTGTTGGCTCAGCAAGGTGGTGGTATACAATCGGCTGCTAATATTGAAAGTCATATCTCTTTCATGTCGGTATTCCGGGGATTACTGGGGATTGTTTCTTTGTTAGCGATCGCCTGGTTGTTCAGTAAAGACCGGAAAGCTATTTCCTGGAAAGTGGTGGGGATCGGTTTGGCGATGCAGTTGGTATTGGCTGTCGGAATTCTTTATGTCCCGGCTGTACAGGCTATCTTTGAATTTTTCGGTAAGATCTTTATCCGTATTCTCGACTTTACGCGGGATGGAAGTATTTTCTTGTTGGGGGATCTGATGGATACCACCAAAGCGGGATATATCTTTGCTTTTCAGGTGTTGCCTACGATTATATTCTTTTCGGCTCTGACCTCCTTATTGTTTTATCTGGGCATTATTCAGAAAGTGGTTTATGCAATGGCTTGGGTGATGACTAAGCTCATGAATATCTCAGGGATGGAATCGTTGTCTGTGGCCGGAAATATCTTTTTGGGACAGACCGAAGCTCCGCTGATGATTAAAGAATATCTCGACGATATGAGCCCTTCCGAGATTTTTCTGGTGATGACCGGAGGAATGGCGACGATAGCCGGAGGAGTATTGGCTGCCTATATCAGTTTTTTAGGTGGGGAAGATCCGGTACAACGGTTGATTTTTGCCAAACATTTACTTGCTGCTTCAGTGATGGCTGCTCCGGGGGCTGTGGTTTTCGCTAAAATGTTGGTACCCCAGACCCGGCAGGTGAATAATAATATTCAGATTTCTAAAAATAAGGTCGGTAAGAATATTTTGGATGCCATATCCAATGGGGCGGCCGAAGGGGTGAAATTGGCTGTCAATGTTGCCGGCATGTTGTTGGTATTTGTGGCTTTTATCGCTTTTGCCAATTATCTGTTTACAAAATTCGGTAGCCTGACGGGAGTAAACGAGTGGATTGCTCAGGTTACCGACGGACGAAGTAAAGAACTGAACTTACAATTTATTCTGGGATATGCGATTTCTCCGTTGATGTGGCTGATCGGTATCGCTCCTCAGGATATGATCCATGCCGGTAGCCTGTTGGGGCAGAAGATCATTATGACCGAATTTATCGGATATGTCGATTTGGCCAACCTCAAAGCTGCCGGAGCTTTTGCTCAGACAAAGTCGGTCATTATGTGTACCTACTTCCTTTGTGGATTCGCAAACTTTGCTTCGATCGGTATCCAAATCGGCGGAATCGGTGGTTTAACTCCCAAAAATAAACCTCTGCTGGCTCAGTTCGGAATGCGGGCATTGTTAGCAGGCACACTCGCTTCTTTATTATCGGCTACTGTTGTCGGAATGATTATCGGTTAAGTTTTTTCTGACCAGATGGGTAGCCCAGAAACTGGGTATCGTACACAGCATGATCCAGACGAAAAAAGCCCGGTAACCGATCGATTCTTCGATCCAACCCGATATCATACCGGGGAGCATCAGGCCTAAAGCCATGAAACCGGTACAGATCGCATAATGGGCGGTTTGGTGTTTGCCGTTGCTGAATAGCATCATAAAATAGGTGAGGGAAGTGAATCCGAAACCATAACCGAATTGTTCGATGGCGACGCAGCCCGATATGATTCCTATACTTTCCGGTCGGGCGAAGGAGAGATACAGATACACGATATTGGGCAGGTTCATGGCAATGGTCATGGTCCATAGGCAGGACTTCAATCCCCGCCGTGCCATAGCGATTCCTCCGACAATTCCTCCGATCGTCAGGGCGATGACGCCGATCGTACCATAGATAAAGCCGACTTCTGCCGTAGATAGGGCAAGCCCTCCGGTAGCCGGAGTATCCAGCAGGAAGGGAGAAGTGATTTTCACCAACTGCGCTTCGGCGAACCGATAGAGCAGGATGAAGATCAGGGCACTGACGATGTGTTTCTTTTGGAAGAAAGAGGTGAAAGTACCTAGAAATTCTTTGAACACTCTTCCGGCAGAGGCTTGTTGAGGTGGAAGGGTACAAGTATCCCGCCGGGGGTGGGGTAAAAACAAATAGTGATAAACGAACAGAAGGGCAAACAGGATTGTCAGCAGGTAAAAAGTCAGCGACCAGGCTTGGGGGATGGCTGCGGTTTCCGGCATCTCCCTGGCGTAGCGTTGTTCGAGCCAGCCGGCGAACATTACCAGTATACCCTGGCCGAAAATAACCGCAAAACGATAAAAAGTATTGCGGATACCGACGAAATAAGCTTGTTTTTTTTCATTTAACCCTAACATATAAAATCCGTCGGCAGCAATATCGTGAGTGGCCGAACTGAATGCCAGCAACCACATGAAAGCCAGGCAATACCGGAAAGCCAGGGGGCCTTGGATCGTCAAGGCGATTCCTGCCAATCCTGCACCGACCAGGATTTGCATGACTACGATCCACCAGCGTTTGGTTTTCAGCAGATCGACCAAAGGGCTCCACAATGGCTTTATCACCCAGGGAAGATTCAAACCACTGGTATAAAGGGCGATATCGGTATTCGACATGCCCATGCGTTTGAATAGAATGACTGCAACGCTCATGACGACGACGTAGGGAATACCTTGGGCAAAGTATAGAGAAGGCACCCATTGCCAGGGAGAAACCGCTTTGTTTTCTGTTTTCTTATTCATACATTTTTATTAACTCACACCCTTTGAAATAATGTTGTAAAATGGCCTTATAATTATAGCCCCGGGCTCCCATCACTGCGGCTCCTATCTGACAAAGCCCGACTCCATGCCCCCAGCCTGCACCGTGGAAAGTGAATATTCCATCCTGCTTTTCGACGATAAATGCCGAACTATATAGATGGGATTCTGAGAAAGCTTTCCGGATGATCAATTCTTTACCTATGACCAGCGTCTTTTTGTCTCCGGTGATTTTTACACGGATCAATCTGCCCGATACACCTCGCTCGATGGGCTGAATATCCCGGATCGTACCGAAATCGATACCGATTTTCCGATAGACCAATTCCGATAATTGTTCGGCCGGATAGCTGACTTGCCAACGGAAAAAATGCTGGGTTTCCTGGTCATAGTCGTTCAATACCTGTGACAATATTTGCCGGTCGGTTGTATGGCAGAAAGCAGGCGGGAAAGAAAGGATCCACTTCCGGGCTGTCTGTTCATCCCGTAAGTCTCCGGTTTCCAAATCTTCGGGTGCGTCTGTGATCTTATCCAGATAAGGATGTACTACCGGTTCCCAGGTATTGTCGAAGCGTTCGGTGGCTCCTCCGCAGCATTTTGAAAAACGGGCGTCACAAATGCTTCCTTCGTAGGTAAGTACTTCTCCCCGGGTAGCTTCCAGCGCTTCCCGGACAGCAGGGGTATAGGCTTTACTGATCCCTTGATAGCGTTGACAATGATCGTCGGCGCAGACATCGAAATGGGCATGGTCTTCCCGGTCGTACCAGCGAATGTATTCTTCCTGATCCACCGGGCAAGAGCTGTATGTGCCCCGTACTGTTTTGGCTTTATCGATCTGAGCGAGCAGCCAACTCCGGGAAATAACGGCGTGGGCTTTCAGAAATTCAGCTGACGAGGTGGCACGCATTTCAGAAGATATCACACTGAGTAGATAGTCTTCCAAAGAAAGGATATTTATCGCTGTCAGGTGTTTTTGTTCGTCGATGATTTTTAGCTTCCCCTTAAACTTTTGATTTTCCTTACGTTCCCAATGAAATTGAATACCGATGACGACATCGGTTAAATCGAAGTCGGAAGTCGTGTCGTCTTCCGGTTCGAACGTCAGAGGTAAAGAAACCGGTTCCCGATGATCTGCCTGACTTAACAGGTAACCGTCCTCTGTTTGCCGGATGTTATATGCTCCGGTATATTTTTTTCCTGTAGTCCGGCAGGTGAAAATTCCGTTCAGCCGGAAACAGATTTCCGGTGAAAACAGGATACCGACTTCCAGTTGTGGGAGGTGTGAATATTTCTGCATAGGCAAGGTTAACTTATAATCGGATTAATTCTTTTTGTATCGCTTCCCAGCTATCCGGGCCGGCGGTTACCTGACTGAACATATCGGTCAATAAACCGGCTGAATATTTCCGGAAATCTTCTTCCCGGGGAGAAATGATCAGGCCGGCCATATCGACACATCCCGGACTGAACAATATTTTCTCCGTTCCCTCTGCATAAAATTGCCGGGGACGGCGTGTGCGGCGGGGAAAAAGACAAACGGTCCATTGACAGTTGTCGAACCAGCCGAGCAGGTTGATCATCGGTTCTTCTTCGAACGGAATGGATCGGCCGATGATTTCCATGGTCTGCCGAAAGAGAACCGAAAGGAGATGGGAGTCGGAAGCTTGTAAAAGGATCACTTCGCGAAGATAGTCCTTTAATATAGAAACCGAATAGTAGTCTTTTTTTACCAGATAACGGCGGAGCTCTTCATTGGCGGCATCTTCTTCCAAAGGCATAAGATGCCGCGGGCACATTTGAAAGTGAAAATGGTCCGGGGCAGAAGCGCCGCAAGTGGGACCGTTATAAAATAAGGTATACCCCTGAAAATCGAAAGTGAGATCCAGCAGGTCTTCAAATCGTCCCCCGATGCATTGAGGTTCATGGTGGCGGGAAGGTACCGTAAAATGACGTTCGAAAATGGGATAGGGATTTATAAAAATAGAATAACGATCGTTGTAACGGATTCCTTTTTGCGCTTCCGGCATATGCTCCCGGCATAGAAAACATTTCCGGTTCTGTAATGTCCGGACATCTATTCTGGCATTGGTAGAAATCATTCTGGCTGGATTATACTGGATCCGGAGACGAAAAAGATCGAATGGAATATCCCGGTAGACGGCTTGTTGCAGATCGGTATAATTTTTTTTAGCCAGTTCGAATTCCTGAAGTTGGCCGTTATAGAGTTGAAGTAAATCTTTACTATTCATGAAATTAAAAATTTATTCCGGTTATTTCCCGGAAATTCGGGCCTGGATTTCCAGGGTCCTGATTTTGTCTTTATAAAAATTATAGTTGTTCAGTTGCTGTATGTCCAGATCGTGATCTGAATTTTCTTCCCAACGCCGGCATAAATACAGGGGATCGTAAATACGGGCGATGGGGTATTTTCGTGAAATGGCCAGGGCGGTTGCGTAGTCTTCGCCGTAGCTCACATTCGGAAATTTGATTTGCCTTAACACGGGAGTGTAGAATGCCCGTGGTGCGCCGAGCCCGTTTATGCGCAGGGCATTGTTACGCCCGTTGTCTGGAGTCCATTCCCGGTGGGCGATAAGCCCTGGCGGAATTTCTTCCAACTTGAAATCGACCATCTGATAGCTACCGATCACCATGGCACAATTCTCCTGATAGAAGGTGTCGACGATACGTTGTAATACATGACAGTCCTTATACAGATCGTCGCTGTCGAGTTGTATGGCGAATTTACCGCATTCCGGTAATAGGATCGCTTCCGTCCAGCATCCTCCGATGCCTAATTCGGTGGAAGCGGGGATGTGATGAATCAGATTGGGGTACCGCCGGGACAATTCTGTCAGAATCTGACCGGTGCCGTCCGTAGAGTGATTATCTACTACAATGACATTAAAAGAAAAATCAGTTTGTTGCTGCAAGGCCGATTCTACAGCTTCCGCAATGGTACGTTTGCGGTTTCTGACGGGAATAATCACAGAGGCTTCCCGGGCGAAATTCTCCTGTCCGAAGTCTATACGCTGAAATTCGGGAGCTAACCAGGCTCCGATCGCCTGGAGGTGGGCTGTACAAACGGCTTCCATCTCCAACTGCACTTCCCGGTTGGCCGGATCGACATAATCGAACTGTTTTTCACCGGATAACCGCAGATCGGTGGGCTGTACGGTATAAAGGGTTTCCGGTATATGTACGATTTTTCCTAAACGCGAAATACTTAACCTTAATTCGTAGAGAGCTGCAAAACGGTAATCGGTATTCATTTGAGCGACTACTTGCTGAAAACTGTCGTTACGGAATAATAATAGTTGCCCGAAATCAAAATCGTTCCGTATACTTCCGGTTTGATATTCCAAGGTGGGATGGTGTATTTTTTTGCCTTGCCGGATTTCCTGGTAATCACTGTAAAACAGTGCTCCGTCATTACTTTCGGCTATCTGGTACATGCGCCCGATTGCATAAGGATGCAGCTCGATGGGAGAAGTACCGGTATAGAAAAGGATATAATCCGAATCTGCCTGCCTGGCTATTTGTTGTAAAGCAGGGGTGTCGGTAAAAGAAGATACGACAGTCGTTTTTACTGGTTCGGGACTTCGAAAAAGTTCTTTTTGCAGTAAGAAGGTATGAATTGAATACATATTTCCGGAATTTTTCGTTCAAAACTATAAAAAATAAAAATCAAAACTAATATCCGGTGAGACAAAAAAGTAAATCCACTATAAATTGGAAGAAACGGAGAATTGAAGTTTGCTCTGTTTCCTCCATTGTTCTCAGGAATGGTTCATAGAAGTCAGTACCCTTCTTGCGGGGGCGCCTTCTTGACGGAACCGGAGTGGCCCGTTCGGCCGCTGAAGTAGTTGTAAAAAAATATCGCAGGGGCCATCGGCTTTATGAACTGATTTCTACGAATTTTCTGCCTCTTCGTCTGTATGACCGGGTAAGCGTTGGAGGCATCGGTCGATCACCTCATAGCCGAATCCGCGGCTTAATCCGAAGCGGATCAGTTTGGCTTTTCGTTTATAAGGCTCTTCGCCGGCCAGGGATTTCATTTTTTGTTTTAACAGAGTGAGACAGGCTTCCTGATAGGTATCGGTATCCAACGCTTCTAATACTTGGGAAATGAGGTCCGGATCGATTTTTTTACGATGGAGCATAAGGGCTATTTTCTGTTTTCCCCAATGGTTGAACCGGAACTTATCTTCGGCATAGGCTTGGGCATAACGGGCATCGTCGATGAATCGATGCTGATGCAGAAAAGTCATAATCCGGTCGATTTCTTTTTCAGGTATTTCCCATTTGACCAGTTTTTCCTGGATTTCCCAACTGCAATGTTCTTTTTTACTGCAGATAGCGGCCGCTAAGCTTAAGGCTTTCTCTTTATTCATCTCTATCCGATATTAGTTATGCCGATTTCCTGTTTGTGCCGGCTTTTCACTTTTCACCATTCGTTCTTTCCCATAAAAATCTTTTCGTAATTCGATATTCCGGTAGCCATATCGGGTCAGCAGGGCTATCGTTTCCTGGCCGAAGGCTTCGTTGATTTCGAAAAATAAAAGTCCTTGAGGGTGTAAGTGGGTCAGTCCGAATTCTGCTATAGCCCGGTAAAACAGGAGTGGATCTTCGTCGGGGACAAATAAAGCCTGATGAGGTTCATGATCGAGTACTTTGGCTTCCATCGTTCCTTTTTCGCTTTCCCGGATATAGGGGGGATTACTGACGATCAGATCGTAAGTGTCCCAGGAGGCGGTTTGGGGGTGTAGGATGTCGCGGAGAAGGAATTCCGCTTTAACGCCGTTCAGTATTGCATTTTCCCGGGCCAGCTCAATCGCTTCCGGAGAAATATCGACCCCTGTGACGTGAGCTCCTTGACACAACCGGGCCAGGGAAATTCCGATACAACCGCTTCCACTCCCGACGTCGAGCAGGCGGTTGCCCGGCTTGAGCCATTCTCCCACCCATCGGACCAATTCTTCGGTTTCCGGACGGGGGATTAAAGCCGAAGGGGTTGACTTGAATCTTAAACCGGCGAACCCGGTTTCTCCGAGGATATACTGTATCGGAGAACCGGATTTCAATAAGCGAACGATTCCGATAAATTTATTTATAAAGCTTTCCTCTAAAATTTCGTTTTTTCTAAGATGGATGTCTATATTTGTATAATGCAAAACC
>OGJR01001512.1_pt1 | contig 14837 bp, 16 predicted proteins | sample 1572301 | NCBI WGS metagenome assembly OGJR01 (sample SAMEA2582083, study PRJEB24529) | metagenome | biome: Human gut stool | place: China | collected 2011 | reverse complement strand
GGCAGTCAGCGGCATAAAGAACTCGTACTTGGCGGGATAAGTGTCCCACGCGGGGGCGGCCCCCTCGTCGTTGCGGGCTGTCTGCACTTGAACTACCGTGGGGGGCGTAGATGTCTTGGTGGCTTTCACTTCACCGTCCAACTTCTCCGTTACCGTCATGAGGTCGCCGTCGTCGTCCGTCACGGTGTATCCGACCGCAAACGGTGCGTTTTGTTCGCCGAGGTCGGTTGCGTCGGTGGTGATAGTGGGGGGTGTGTCGGGCATGACACTAGCGTCATCGGAAACCTCAAGCCCAGAGGGCAGAATAAATGCGGGACGATCATAGGCTAAATTGGAGGAAACCATCTGGCCCAAATAGCCGCTGGAGCTAACGTACTGAGCGACGTCGGATCTCTCGAAGGTTGGAGAGCGGAGCCACCATGTGGTGGCGCTGTTGTCTGTGTCTTTATATGCGATACGCTTCGATTGTACGTCATTACTGTCGTCATTGGAGAAGTACGCCAACCGCACGCCCTCTTTGGGGAGATAGCCATTGCTACCAGTTATAAAGCCAACCTCATAGCCGGATAACAAAAACACTTTTGTGCTCAAGCCGTTGGAACCTGTCATCAGGCTGCCGCCGTAACCGGTGCCATTCTGGTACGGAATTTTCACTTGTTTGACGACATTACGAATGTCTGTATCAACCACGCTGAAGAACGTGCTGTTCAGGTAAGCGTGGATGGTACTGTTGGCGTAGTCGTTGGTATTCGAGCTATGCCACGAGAGTTCATTTCCATGGGTGTACTTCATCAACACCCACGTGCCATCGCAGCTTGCATCGTAGATGCTGGTGTCTGGATTGCCCTGCTGCACGATGAGGAAGTCCCTCAAGGTGTCGTTTACCTTGATTTTGACAGTGCTGCCCACCGCCATATCCCCAAGTTTTGCCATTGCTCATCCCTCCTTAAAACTCCACCCTACACAGGGGCTTATTCCACACGCCTTCCAAGGCCACCCCATCCAGAGTGTCAAAGGTCGTCATAAAAGTGTTACCATCCCCCGGCATGCCAAGAATAACCTCCAGCATCCTCAGCCGCATACCCACGGCAGCGGCATCTGCGGCGGCATCTGAGATGGTGAGGGTCTTGTCGATCCCCACTCTGATGGCGTTAATGCGGTCGCCAACAGCTTTAGCGTCCGCTGGAGCGCCGGAGATCGTTAAAGTAGCATCAGCGTTGATATATTCTTTTGCCTTTTCAGCAGCCGCCTCCGCAGCCAATCGGTCTCGCTCTACAGATTTGAGCCAGTCTTCCTCAGTACCTTCAAACCCGTGTTTTACGGCAATCTGATAGGCGCTATAGGGACCGATAACGACTTCTCTATAATTTTTCAAGACAACACCACCTCCAGATTCCCATGTCCATCGTCACGCATGGTTACATTATCAGCGACACTGTCTGCGACATACAGAGTCAAAATTCCGCTATCGTTATTATCATCCAGCCAAATCCATCCTTTTGTGGCGATAGTTTGGTCGGCTTTTTCGGCAGCCTCTTGCGCTTCTCTCAAGGAGTCCAATGCTTCAGCAGCACTTTTGGCGGATGCGGCTTCTGATGCTTTAGCAGCAGTTTCACTTGTTTTGGCAGCGGTTTTACTATCAGCCGCAGCATCTCGGTGCTCACGAGCAGTATTCATAGCCGTTTGAGCATCATTCATGTAAGTCTGTGCATTACTTTCTGATGTAGCGGCATTCTTGGCACTTACTGCCGCCGCATCCCGACTTGCCGCTGTGTTTGCAATACTGTCATTCGCTCTTCGCTCAATATCCGCGAATCGTGAAATCATTGTTTCAACAGCGGTGGGGTCAACTGGCGTTCCTTCTCCGGTAGTATTCAGACTATTCTTAATGGGCAATGTAGCAGGAACAGTGTTGAAATCGTAAGCAAATTTCGGCTCGTCATTTTCAGTCTCGATACTATAAAACCGTACTGAAAACACTAAATCACCGGCATATTTGGTGGCATCGCTTAAAACAGTCCAGCCAAAAAGTATCTTTCCTGGAACAGTATCAATATCCACCTTAGTGATAGGGAAGAAGCCCTCGTTTACATCACCATTTGGGCCAACGGATCTGAACTGAATAACACATATCTCGTCACTCAAATCATGCTGGTCAAAATAACGGTCGATTTCGAAATAGACCGTTTCAGCGCCATGGTCATTTACGACACTTAAAAATGAAAAATCATCAGGGATGCTTATGGTTCTGCTATTAGCGTCGATAATAAATCTTGGCTCATCAGAGGGGAGCATTACAAGTTCTTTTAGGTTATCTTGGTTCTGGATGTCTTGTAGGCGCTGCATGTATTCATGAGAAGAAGTGATCATGAATTATCGACCTCCTTCAGCATCTGAACATTGACTTCTGACATCTGCACTACGCCCTGATAAAGAGCGAGTGTCTTATTATAGATGTCCGCCGCATTCCGATTAAATTCTTCAAGCATGGCGATTTGAGCCTTGAAATTATAGATGTCATTTTTGATATTCAGTGCAAAGCAGCCGGTTGACAAAGCAATAGTTTCTGTGGCAGGGTCAATACCCATAATGCTAACAGAACAGGGACCATCACAAATCTTGACAGGAGTTGCCATGTCGCACTCGTAGTTGTAATAGTTGGTACTTGTGCTGTTGACCTGCTTGAGCCCAACGATATCCAGATGATTTTTCTGGTCTTTCAGAATCAGATAGAGCCGCAGTTTGACATATTTTTTATCAAGGAAGAAGGTGATCTCATCAAGACTGTATACCTGCGACTCTGAAAATTTAGTAGCCTTGAAACCTTCATTTGAATAGATAAGGTTCATAAACACCTCCAATAAAATAAGCGCCCATCGCTGCATAGGATGAGCGCATAACACATTATAATAAATAGTGGAGTTAGCCACTATCAAAATAATCCATTGTCAACCTCCTCGTCATCGTACCAGATGCCCGGGTTGGCGATCAGGTCGCCGGTTCGCTACCCCACTCTCTACGCAGGGCCTCCAGTGTAGTCTGCATAGAGCTGTTTCCTGCCGCCGCACCCTCAAACAGGGTAAGTATGAGGGTTTTGGCTGTGTCCGTAAATCCCGGACCAGCGTCACCTTTATCGCCCTTGAAATCACCATTGGCGATACCATCCTTCAATTCTTGTAATTTACTAATAGCCACCTTTGCAGCATCGATAGCATTTGCAGCATTTGTGGCGGCAATATCAGCATATTGGGAAGATATGTTAGCACTGGATTCGGCTGTTTTTACGGCTGAATCAAATTTTGCCGTTATTGATTCCACTTCTTCAGCTTTATAAATAGGAGAGGAATTGCTGGTATTGAGCGTGTCAAGAACAGGCAAAGACGCCTCTAGTGTATTAAAGTTGTATTTAAAGGTCGAAATATTTCCGATACTTTCAATGCTATAGAATCGAACCGAGAATGAAACCGTAGCCGCCTCGGCTGTCACAGTATTTCGGATTGTCCAGCCAAAAATTATTTTTCCGGGAATGGTTGTAATATCAATCTGAGTAACAGGGAAGAATCCTTCGCCAAGTTCAACTCCAGTAGATCCCACCATTTTGTATTGGACGATACAAGTCTCTTCGCTTAGATCATGATCGTCGAAATAACGGTCAATCTCGAAGAAAATGGTTTCTGCATTATGATCACCTTTAACACCAAGAAACTTAAATGCCGCAGGAATCGTAATGGCACGAGTATCAGCGTTGATAACAAAACGAGGCTCTTTCTTGGTATTGATTGACAACACAGAAACGCCGCCCATATTTTGAATATTAGCAAGGCGTCTCATGTAATCTTCTTGCGTAGTGGTCATTTTATTCCTCCTTTCTCATTTTTATAGCAGCTGCCTTTTGTAACTCGAAAAGTTCAGCAGCCGATTTTTCACCAAGAATATCAACTACTTCGTTATATGGCATATAAATCACGCGCGGCTCAACGTCTCCAAGCTCGATAAATCTTTTGTTTGCATAATAGTACGAGGCAAGAACACGACCTTTGTGTGCGTAACAAATATTGGTACTGCGATGATCCGGAGTGTCAAAGCATTCATAGTTATAGCCGGAGCAACCGCCGCAACCCATCGCCACTGGGCATTCAAAACACTCTTTGGTTGACTGACTTTCTCGCGTAATAGCGTCCAACATAATCTTGGTATCCTGCTGATGCTTTGTTTTGTACAGTCCATCGAAACAATTACCGAGGCACATCGGCGCGGCTTTCTCTTTGCCGACTGAAATAGGAGCATAGCGAATACACGGATAAGCTTTACCGTCAGGGGCAAAAGAAAGCATTGAGCCAGTGCCACCACAGTAATTGCTATTATCGTTCGGAGACACGGGATGTCCAGTATCGTCGTTCAACATTGTAATATAAACGTCGCTTTTATTCTCGATAAGCCAATCAGACAAGTCTTTTAACGCGAAATAAATATTTGAAGCGTCCTCTTTTGTATAGACTGGCTCATATGCGAAGTTGCAGTGAATGATTTTACAGCCCTCGTTAATCATCATCTTTACGCTGGGGCAAATATACTTAACAGAATCAGGCACAAATGTCATTTTCGAATTATACCAGCCATACTTTTTTGCATCCTGAAATGCCGCATATGCCTTAGAAAAAGACCCGACGCCATTTACGTCAATGCGAAAAGCGTCATGTAATTCTTGGATTCCATCAATAGAAACGGTGATACCCATTAAATTGTGATATTTCATAAACAAGTGTTGTGCTACTGGAGTAAACCAAAGTTGTCCATTGGTAGCGAAACTGATGCGAGACATAGGGGCAAATGGAATATTCCGTTTCCAACACTGTTCAAAATAATAATCACAAATATGTTCAATTAGTTCGGCCTCAAGCAGTGGCTCTCCGCCAATAAAATCCAAAACAAGAGCTTTGGTTCGATGGGTAATAAAATCGCCATCATCTTTTTCGTATTGGTTTAAGAGATAATCTACGATTTTTTTACCAGTGTCAAGAGTCATAGCTTCGCATTCTTTGCAATGCTCATAGCAATAAGAACAATTCAGATTGCAGGCCCCAGTCACTTGGAATGTTACATTACGAACGGTTTGGTTGTTAAAACCATCAAGAGATGGGAAAAGCTGGCGAATATGTTCGGCGTAATCGTCCATCCGTGTAAAGCTTTTTACCATTCGCACTCCACCTCCTGTTTGTAAAAATCAAACTTATATTGCGCTGGAAGAAAACCGAGCAAGTTATTAAACAACGTGTTTTTGGCATATGTGAATTTGACCCATGCGTTTTGATACTCGACACGATAGTCCTCAATTATTTTCTGTAGCGTCTCTGAAGGCATTTCAGAATAACTTTTGCACATAACGGCCAACATGGCCTTATAACTCTCTTCAATATAAAATAAACGCTCGATGGATTCAGAGATTTCTCTATCGAGTTCAAAAGTTTTTTTAGTCATATAGCCCCTTTCCGATACGATAATTGTCAAACTTCTTTTCAATATCTGGGAACTCTCCCTCAAGCTCCCGCACTTTTCCCATAAGGGCAATGAACAAATGCGCACGAAAATCTTTCTCGGTTTCAAGAGAGCACAAAACAGTGTTTGCCACGATATACATAGCCTACTTCTGTTCGTCACTTTGAGGGGAGATAGTAAGAACTTTCTCAAGTCTCTCAGACGAGATCACTTTAGTATTTGTAAGATGTTTTTCGGCGTTTGGATATACCTTGATTGCAACAGCATATGGGTATAAGATTTTCTCTGCATCAGATAATTGATACTTACAACTAGTGGCCGCGAGTTTGATAACGCACTTGACATAACTCAGCCATCGAGAAAAAGGAATTTCCTCCAACTCTGGGTTCTGTAGACAGGACAAATACCCAAGCCAAAAAGGGAAGGTAAACTTTTGAGGATCTGATTCATAAGGAACAGAAAATCCGCCTTCGGGGATTGGCTCCATTAACAGAAAATCATAAAGAACTAGGTTTCTACGATAAGCGGCATCTGTCATAAAGGGGCATTTGACAAAAATTTTTTCTACAGGTTTATTGCTGTTCATTTTTGCACCTCCTTTAATTATTCAGACCAACACCACAATTCCCAGAGCAATGGGTGCCACATCCGTTACCAGTACACCAACCCTCACATCCCGTGCAACCGTGGCAACTGCCTTGACAACCGTTCTTGCAACTTCCCTGACACTGGTTTTCACAAGTGCCTGAACAACCATCACAATCACCGCTGCAACCAGAACAACCACTCTTGCAAGTTCCAGAACAATCACCGCTACAACCGGAACACCCAGAATAACAAGCGGAAGAACACAATCCTGTGCAACTAGAACGGCAACCACTGGAAGATCCGGTTAAACTCTTAGACGATAAATCATTGATTTTAACAAGGCAATCTTTCAGCGTTTGTGCATAAACCAAAGATTCTTTGTCAGGAGTTGGGGTGTTTCCATCGATAGCATTCAATGGAGTCGTGATTTTCTGAATATGCTCGTATGTGATAAATTTTCCATTCGCCGGAGTTTCAGAAAACTGCCACGATGTTCCCTTGTATGTAGAAATAGAACCTGAGCTATTCGCGTTAGAACGACGAGTAATCTCAGTGTTGATGAGCTTTTTTAACGAAGTAAAGTCTTCTGGACTAATCAGTCCACCCTGTTCAGCCATAAAATCACCCCTTTACTCGCACACGAATGCGACGCTCACAGAATAAATCATCGCCCTCTACTGCGTAACCAACAACAATATCCGGTGAGACAACCTCCCCGACCTCAACAGCACGACCAATCCCGGGAACCTTAGAAGGAACAATCAGATCACCGGTTTTGACCTTACCAATCACTCGCACGCGCACACGGCCAGCGAGAGATACCGGAATATATTTATCGATATTATAGTCGTCCAGAGAGGAACCATTGCTCGGTAAATCTCCACCAATGAGCATTGCGTATTCATCCGTGTGAACACCAACCACTCGTTTAGAAGTGTCGTCAGCTCGGACATACCGCTCCGTCTGACTATCTGTGTCAAGAGCAATAATATCGCCCGGCTGAGTCGTACCACCACGCGGGAACAGCTCCGCATAGTCATTATAAACAGCGCCGTATGCTTTGCTAAAAACAGCCACACCGGAGTTGTTGACGTAATAATTAGTAGAGCCGAAAAACAACGTACCATTCATAATACCGCCAGAAAGAGGAAGGGCTCCAAGACTGATACAAGCTTTGATTGCTGTGTCGCCACCCGTACCGCCACGTTCAATCGGAATAATACCAGACTGAATGTCGGCAGCGTCATGTTTATGACTCTCGGTAGTTGTTCTTAACTCTTCAACAGAAGCACGAATATCTGCATGAGAATGTTCGTCTGTATTGTGAGTTTGAATTGTTTCATCAATATAATTTCTGGCGTCAGCAATATCATCAGCATAATCTGTAAAGTCAGTGGGCAAAGTCCCTTTCAGTGTTTTTAAGTCTTCTACAATCTGCAGACTTTCATCGCGCTTCTGACTGGCAATGTCACTGCTCGCTTTAGCCGCGACCTCTGATTCTTTGGCTTTATTTGCGCTGTTCTGAGCGGCATCTGTAAATCTTTTAATATACGACTCTATCGTACTTGTGAACATTCGCTCTACAGCCATAATAGAATGCTTCAAACGATTGATAGTGTCGGCATTTATCAATGCATTTCGGAGACGAGGATTTGAATTCAGTACAGCTTGTGCGTTAGTGTAATTGCCATTTTCCATCGCAGCACGATATTGATTTGCCGCGCCGATCAAACTAGAAGAAATATCCTCAGAGTTCGTCCAATTATCACAGCTTGCTGGAAAGTTTGTGTACTCAAGGTCGGCATATTTCCCGTCTTCGTTTAAAATCCAATCACTCAAAATTTTCCCTCCAATCAATATTTGTTTTTGACAATATAAGGATAATAGGGCCAATAACGGCTCATAGTAACCGTCATAGTACCATCTCCCAGCGAAATATCTATTTTCTTAATTAAAAAATCGACGGGCTGATTTCCGGTATTGATATATTTGGGAGTATACGAAATTTTCTGATTAACATCTAACCATGGAATCAGTACGCATTCTACAGTTACGTTATCAGTCAAACGGCTAAGAGTCCAGTGTTTGTACTCAGCACAGTTCATGGCAGATTCATTAGTCGTATAATTTTCGTAGTCTTCTCCGCTCAGAATCTCATTGCGCCGCCCAAGCTTTTCAATAGTAAACCGAGAACTATTTATCCAATCAACATCCGCTGCGTTTGACAAGCAAACATATCGAATGTACTTGCAATTTTCAGCTTCTTTATCCTTTTCCTTCTCTTCATCAGTGGGTTCCTTATCAACAAGCTTGACCATAACGTGGATTTGTTGTTCCCCCTGATAATAAAAGTGCTTAGTATTAGAATCATATTTAACGACAATCACAGTGTCTTCAGGAATGGTTGTCCCATCAATCAAGACATCGTTTCCTTGATCGTCAACATTACGAGCATACAAATCGTATGTTCCGTAACTCAATGATTTAGTAGACGTTGTAAGATTTCCGTTTGAATCAGCAGCCTGCACAGTTAAACGGAGCGAGACAAGAATTTTTACGTTCTTCTTGAAGCCAGTTGTGGGAGTGGTAAAAGCGACCGTCAATTCAGAAGGAGAGTCCTCCATAGATGTAAAAGTTGCGTTTGCAGTAACTGTAGTCGTATCGCCACTAACAGAAAAAGTTGTTTTGTCTTTCGCAGAAAAAGCATCGTATTCAACTGACGCTCCCCACAGCTCGACACAATTACGAATCTGGGAATAATCGTATGTACAGTCTTCGGAAATGACGAGATCTTCAAAATCGGAAGCGCTCATAATTGTCAAGGCATCATATCCGGTAGGAATCTCAGAGCAGATAAATGTAGTTCCGTCAAAATACATCTCAAATGGATAATACAAATCACGCAGTTCAGTAAGTATCTGCCAGATAGTCGCACCAGTATCATATTCAAGGTCATACGGAACACTCCGGTTCCAATATCCAACGACGCAATCCTCCATACCACTCAAGCGAAATGTTTTTGCGATCGCGTTACCAATGTCTGAACCAACAGGTATTTTTGTTTTCTGGCCTGTTAAAGTACCGCCAAGCGTTCCATCGAGCTTTGCGACTAGGTCTACGCATGAAATACTAAGGATATGTTCAGTGCTGCTGTATTTGAAACCGTTCTGATTGAAAGCGTACACTCCTTGAGAATACCAGTACAATTTACTGTTAACTGACTCCATACCGATATAAAGCCTTACATATTTATTGGCCTATTCATCTCCGAGCATAGAAGAAATGTCTTTATTCCCCTCCAGATATATAGAAGCAGAAAAGGTCCGTCGAATATCTGCGTCCGAATCGATAGAGATAGAACCATCAACAGTCAAACCTTCAAGTGAATTTAGAAGATTCATATCAGTATCCAGTAATTCTATCTTACAATAGAGATGTTTAACACGTGTTTTAAGCAATGCGAGCTCTGCTTGTGAAGGAGTATAGTTTTTCATGGCACACCTCCATCTATCGTTATGATGTCGTAACAACTACAGAACATGTGGCAATCAAATTGTCCATAGTCGCAGTAATTGTTGTAGACCCCGGGGAAACTCCTTCAACCACGCCTTTATCAGTGACAGTCGCAATTTTCGTATCCGCGCTCTTCCATATGACAACATTCTGAGAAGCACCTGATGGATAAGTTGTATACTCTAACTTGTGATTGTTGCCAACACTGAGCGTAAATTTGCTCTCAGTTAGACTAAAGCTTTGAGCAATAATGCGAACTCGGGTTGCAGATGCGATAATTGTGACATTGCCATAAACAGAAGGAATATTGATTTCGTGACTTACTTTACCGGTAGATTCATCAGTACGCTTAATATAAGTCGTGTTTGTGACATTTAAGCCGCCCATAAAAACAACAACGCCACTGATTTCGTAGTCTTCAACAGGAGAAAGAGTAGCGGTATATGGTTTACCTTCGAAAATGGTAGTGTCCGTGTTGTCTGAATCGACATAGTAGAAATTGTTCGTGATATTGTAGGTTTCTTCTCCGGTTCTACCTGTCATCACGTTCACAAAACCATTATTTAGCATATCATTGTCATCGTTAACGCTTCCAACCTCCGTAAAGTCAAAGCTTAAAGTAACCTTGTCAGGATGTTCAGAATTCGAAGATTTGACGTTGCCATCAATAGCAATCATCCAGATGCGGCCATCTTCAATTTTCAAAATCTTAGTACCGCCATTCGTGAGCCAATCAATCATATCTTCACGATACCAATGACTATGCGCCACATCGAAAGTATCATTTTTTAGATACCGAATAGCTGTACCAGAAAAAGAGCCTGAAGTGTAGTTTGATTTGCCTCCGAAAAATACGAATGGATATTTACGATTTAAGGTTGTCACAACAGATGATTGACGATTTCGATCGGTTTCAGTGATTGAAGGGTCGAGCAAAATATGATAACTTACAGTTCCATCTGTGATGATAGCTCCATAAAATTTACTTTGAACAGTTGTCTTGATATATGGGAGCTCTGTTCCATCACTAAGAACGGGTACTAAAGCGTACTCGTACTCTGTTTCTCGCCCACGTGCAAAATAATCGTTGTAAACAAAATTGATGTTTCCATGTCCGGCAAGCTGCTCATAAAGCAAGACCCACGGTTTTTGATCTGCCCCGATTTCGCGGCGCTTCAACTTGATTTCGTGCAGATCCGAGCCATATTCAAAGTTGGAGCCACCAAGAGTTTTTTGATTAAAATCAGCAAAGAGCAAAGTATCTTCCGTCCATTTCATACCGGAATCATAAAAGGTAGAGAACTCGTCAGGAGATCCTGAAAGATAGACACCGTCGTAAATACCATTTTGAATCACAAACCCTGCCAGAGAAGGATTCCCAGCACAAGGGGAGGCGTCAGAGCCAGTTCCGAACAAATCGTATCCTAGAAAGTTCATTCTTCCACCTCCCTAATCGTAATATCATAAGCATTATCTTTATGCTGTAGGCAAATCAGCACGTCCATACTGGTTCGTTTCATGTAGTTACTGTCAATAAAATAAACGTCGGAATATGCAAAACCGCCATCCTCGCGAATGATTTTCAGCATAGCATAAAAATATTCGGACTGGTTGGCGGGAAGATAGCTTTCGTAAGGAAGTTTAGAAAAAGCTCGAATATTAGTGGAAATAACGCCTCTATATATCATTCCATCCTGATCGAACGAGAATTCTACAATATTTTTTCGAATAACAGGACGAACCTTGAATGCCATCGCATAGTCTTTGACATTATAGAACTCCATTTGATACGGAATATCGAACGTGACTTTTTCACCATGAGTCAAATCCACAGCATAACCACCAGATGATGTTACATAAGAAATCTGGTCTTTTGTTATTCCAGAAATATCAGCGAGATGGCTTGAAATAGCAACATATCCGTCACTTAATTTATTCTTACACTGTAAAAAAGTGCCTCCTTCTGCGCTCGCATAATATTTTGTTTCGAACTGAATAAAGCCAGTATCCAAAGAATAACCGTTACGAGTTGTGCCGGTTCCGCGAATATAAAACACAGTTCGATTATCCAAACCGTTCACTGTAAAAGACGCTCCTACAGCTCCATAGAATACTGCAGATTCTTTAATCAAATTCTTACTTTCATCGTATAGATGATACTGGTAGGTACTTAATGTTTCACCCTGTACAGTTACATACTGATACGATAACAGAAACAAAATTGAGGAAGTAGGGATAATATTTTCCGTATTAGAAGAAAGCCCGTCGAAGCTCAATATTGGTTTTTCTTTGCACCAAAGAGGAATAGGGTCACTGAAATCCCCACATTCGTCTTCACCAGAAAGTCTGACCTTGACGCGAATAGTATAGTTGCGAGACTGATTGTCGAGCCAATCTGACGAAGTAATTCTATAACCATAACCAAGATTAGCAGTGAAACCAGTCACAGCGTTTGTAACACTTCCGAGCAACTTGTTGGTCATGCTGTCATACACTTCATAGCAATACGTGGTCGTTGCCTTTTCCAGCGCGGCAGTCTTCTCTGCTACATTGTCTTTATCATTCCAAATCTTTCCCTGAACATCATGCATAGCCCAGCCGACAAATGTGCTTGTTTTACCATAAGTTTTCTTTAGTTCGGCCTCACTCCAACCAGCGATAGCACTGACATCACAGGCAGACAAAGGAGCACCATCAAAAGTATCTCCTTCAACCGCAGCAATCATCTTTTTGACAGTGATGGCGCTTCCACCAACCGTCTCTGAAATTCCTTCCGCATCAACGGACAAGATGTTTGCAGCCACAAGGCCATTGGTCATAGCAGTTGCTTTCGTTTTGACATCAGATAAATATTTTGAAATCTCAGATTGAGTGAGCGGAACGAGTTCACCATTGTCCGTCTGGAACAGAGGAGTGTACGCCACCTGTAGACTGCCCATTTTATCATCACACCCGAGAACGGTAGAATAGTCGCCCTCAGAAATGATGGTTTCGTTCGCATTCATCTCGTTCACGAAGGTCTGATACTTTGCAATATTTTCAGCTGTCCATACAATTCGAGCACGATTGAGATTGTCAATATTCCCATAGGTCTCGACACCACGGCTTTTAATAGCAGCGATAGTAGTCTTCTGCTTCTCAATGGCCTGATCGTATGCTTTTTGAGCATTATTATATAATGTACCGTCATAGGTGGTTGCCACCTTAAAATATGCAGTAGTCCCTTCGTTTGCATCAAAAACAGAAATGGGGGACAGTATAGGTTTCGCCAAGGTAGAATCACCTCCTAAAATTAAAAAGCCGCACTTGCAGGGTTATCCGTCATTGGCGGAACTACCTGCATTTTGCGCGGCTTAGAGTTTATGAAGAATCAGCGTATTGTAGTTGCTTTGAGCAGCAGTTACCGCAACCCGTTCTCCAACCTTGAAGAACTGACTGGATTTAATCGTGTATTCCTGTCCAGCAGAAGTTACGATGTATTTTCCGTTGCTGGTTCCTGTTACAACACCAAAGAAGGTCTTGTCAAACGAAGCATCCTCAACAACACGTCTGGCAGTATCGCAAATCATCTTCGCGAGTTCACTGACAGCTTTTCTTGAATCAGTCATTTAACGCACCTCCTTATCGTTTACTATATTCCTGATAAATCGCATTAGGCAGACCCTGAACGATTTCACGAGCCAGACCATCAGCGTCTCCAATCGGCTTCTGAACATAAATGTCGCCAATGCTGATAGACGGAGCCTGACTGCGATTCTGAACATTTGCGGTAAGACCGCCGTTCTTTGCAAGCTGCCTCTGGAACCATGCATCAGGATTACCGCCCAAATCAAAGAGCTTAGATGTAATATCAGCAGGAACAACGCCGTCACCAGTCTCAAGATAGGTATAGCGCCCAGCTTCAGGCTGGCGGACGATAAGTTCCTGGCCCTTCTCATCAACATTATAAGTACCAGACTTGTTAATGCTGCGAGAACCGGTAGCTTTCTTACCTGTGATTTTATCGACTTTGTCTTTAACCCAATTCTTTGCCGAATTAGTCTTCTCAGAGACGGCCTCTTTGATATTGTTGTAAGTCTCTTTCACTTTATCAACAATTTTTTCAGCAGTCTCTTTGGGATGAGTCACTGCGTCTTTAGCTTTAGACGCGACTTCCTTGCCTTTGGTGTACGCATCTTTTGCAGCCGCCGCAATCTCTTGAGCCGCTTCCTTCGGATGAGTGACCGCCCAAGTGACTTTTTTGCCGGTCTTGACTGCGCTTTCAACTGCTGAAGCAATCAGTTCTGCCGGATGAGTGAGTAGATGCAATGCCTTTTGAACCATGTTCGGGTCATTGGATTCATTGTATTTTGTCAGCTTGTCCACAGCGGAACCGAGAGAGTGCTTGTTTATCCACGCACCAAGCTTGCTGTTGGAAAACTTCTCGAAGAGCCCTTGGATAGTTTTCTTGACCTTGCTAAAGCTAAACGATGCAGAAGGTCCAACATTGGCATCCATTGAATTGCCATAGTAGCCACCACCGCCAGACAAACCAGGAGCCGGAGTGGTATTCATGGTGTTTTCAACTTTTGGTAGCCAACCAGATATAACATCGCTAATATTTGACGTATCTGCATTGTAATCAGCAAAAATGGTCTCAAACAGCTTATTGATTGCAGTAGAAGCGTCCGTAGACATGTCGGGAGACAGGGAATAGAGGTTGTCCCATCCATTCTTATACACGCTACCCATGCGCTGGAACATTTCAGCACAAATAGTTTTGATTTGGTCGTCGGTTAGATTCTTATTGCCAAGGGCAGAATCCATCGAATTAAAAATCATGCTGCCCATCCGGTCAAAGATGGTACTACCGATGGTGTCAATCTGCTCTTCAGACAGTCCGGCATTTTTGCCAAGCCGCTTCCACACTGTATCAAACTTATCACGCAGACGCTTCATCTGGTTGTTTGCCAGACTCTTCGTAATAGATATCAGGTCACCCTTGGTTTTGGCATTCTTCAGGTCGTCAATAGGCAGAGAACCGACCGAATTGCTGGATTCTTTCATGGCATCAGATAAACATCGGTGTACAAGGGGTACAAACAAGATAAAATAGAAATGAGGGGCGATAGAGCGGAAATGTCAGATTTTCCACTCTATCTGAACACGGTCGCTGGTGGCCTTGATCGTAGAGATCAAACCATCGGCGGCTTTTCTTTTGTCGTCAAAATCTATGCTGTCCCAGTTGTCGAGATAATAGG
>OGJR01001501.1_pt1 | contig 14936 bp, 7 predicted proteins | sample 1572301 | NCBI WGS metagenome assembly OGJR01 (sample SAMEA2582083, study PRJEB24529) | metagenome | biome: Human gut stool | place: China | collected 2011 | reverse complement strand
ATCATATTTGGAATACTGCAAAAATACCCTTATAAAATGATTTTATAAGGGTACATATTTGTCATTTAATGGTAATAAAACATTCAGAACACCTTAAAAACAGAGTCAATCATTTACAAATGCACTTCCCCACCAGTCATCATTAGGTTCCCAGCCCTTTCTCAACATATTTTTTCTGTTTTTCTCCTGCTGTTCCAGAGTCTTGGTACGCCAGTTCTTTTTCACAGCTGCTTCCTTTTTCGGATCATACAGAGGGTCTGCAATAGGTTTTCGTGCACCAACCTCATCCAGCCATGTCATCAATTCAGCTTTAAGTTCATTTACCTTGTCTGGATACCGTGCATTTAAAGACTCACTTTCCGACAAGTCGATTGCAAGATTATAAAGCTCGCAATTTTTGCTTTCATAATAGTAAATGAGTTTCCAATCTCCCTTTCGAATTATTGAAGAAGGTTCTCCACCCTGATTACCATAATGAGGGTAATGCCAGAACAAAGAACGCTCAGGACAATAGTTATCTTCCACAACAGGTAAAATACTGATACCGTCCTTATGTTGTTGTGGCTGCATTTCCAGTCCGGCATAATCCAATATAGTGGGATAAAAATCGGTACCTATAATAGGAACATCACATACTGTTCCCGCCTTACACCCGCTATAGTACATCAATGCAGGTACACGTATACCTCCCTCCCATTGTCTTCCTTTGCCACCACGCAATGGCAATTGAGAAGAAGAGTAAGAGTCTCCCGATGTCACGCCACCATTATCACTGGTAAATATCACTAAAGTGTTATCATCCATTCCCAAACGTTTAAGTTCATCCAACACAATACCTATAGCATCATCCATTTCTTTTATTACTCCTGCATATACAGGATTATCCTGTGTCTGACGGACAGGCAACGTACGATCCACTTCAAACCCTTTTTCGGATATACCCATTTTTTCAGCCTTCTCTCTAAAATAAGCCCAATTCTTCTTTGTAGTCTGAAGAGGACCGTGAACTGCGTAAAATGAAAGATATGCGAAGAAAGGCTTATCTGAATGCATTTTCTTATGCTCACGCATAAAGTTTACGGTCTCGTTACCAAGCCTGATAGACAGATTCTCACCCTTTGGTCCATCCTCTAATTTAGGATTTTTATAAGGCGAAAAATACCCGCCTGTAGGACTTCCGGCACTCCATCCTCCTTTATTAATCATGAATCCGTGGTCCTCTGGCCATGACCCTTTATCCCCCAAATGCCATTTTCCTGCAATAAAGGTTGTATACCCATTGTCACGCAGACATTCCGCTATGGTATATTCCTCAGCAGGAAGATTCCATACATAGTCAGCAGGAAGAAGTTTACTGTAATGTTTCTTACTTCTCCAGTCTTCACCCGATTTCGCTCCAATCCAGTCGGTAATACCATGACGTGGAGTATATCTTCCTGTCATAATACTGGCACGCGAAGGGCTTGATACCTGACACGATGCATAGGCATTCGTAAATTTGATGCCAGATGATGCTAGCCTATCAAGGTTCGGAGTCTCATAATATTTACTACCCATGCATCCCATATCCATCCAGCCGTAATCATCGGCAAGTATAAACAGTACATTAGGACGCTGAGGTTTCTTTGCTTCTGCCTGCAAAGTGCCCGACATTACAGCTGCTGACAGAAGAATACCATTTACAATTTTTTTCATATAATATAATTTTAATCTACAACATCAATTTCACTGATGGCTGGTTTAAGATGCCCACCATAAACTTTTAACTTTGCTTTCCCAGATTTGTCAGTTGCCTGTAACACTACGACCAGTTTCCCGTTGAACGTACGCATATAGTCTGAAGCAAACGAAGTATGATCTGTAGGATCTCCGTTACATACAGCTTTCAGCGATGCAGCTCCTTCAACATCAAAAAACAATAGATTATCAGCTCTTGGACATAAGTTTCCATCTTTGTCTATCACCTCTACCGTAACAAATGCCAGATCCTTTCCATCTGCTGATATCTCACTACGGTCAACAGTAGTCCTTATTCTATAGGAACGTCCTGCCGTCTTAACCACTTGAGCTTCGGCCACACTACCATCCTCCTTATATGCTACAACTTTAATTTCACCCGGTTGATATACCACATCATTCCACATCAGCCTATATCGTTCATATTTACTGTTATTGCTTTTCTGGCGTACTCCCATGCTCTTTCCATTAATAAATAGTTCTGTCTTCGGATAATTAGTATAACAGTAAACTGGTACTTTTTTACCTACATGTCCTTCCCAGTTCCAGTGTGGCAAAACATGCAGAACCGGTTTTTCACTCCATCTGCTCTGGTAGAGATAAAATCTATCTTTCTTGAGTCCGGCCAAATCCACAATACCAAAATAAGAACTACGAGCAGGAGTCCCTTCATTATAAGGAGTAGGCTCACCCAAATAATCAAAACCTGTCCAAACAAATTCTCCAGCTATAAAACCACACTCATCCTGCTGTAAAAACTCAGTATCAGGAGTTGATGCCCATCCGGGATACTCCAAATCATATGATGAAACATGATAATCATCATAATAAGCACTTTTCCATTCTTTCACCGGGAATTTATATACCCCACGCGAACTTACAGTCGAAGCAGTTTCACTTCCATAAATAATATAATCCGGAAATTTTTCATGTTTATTTTTATAGTCGTTAGGTTTGTAATTGAAGCCAACCAGATCCACTTCATCTGCCAGTCCATTCTTTATAGCATCATTATGATTATTGAATCCGGCAGTTACCGGGCGTGTAGGGTCTTCTCTGTGACATATCTCTGTCAGGAAGCGAGCGGTTTCAGCACCTTTAGCATCCTTTTGTTCTCTTATTTCATTACCTATACTCCACATAATAACCGACGGATGATTACGGTCGCGGTGAATCATCGCCGTAAGATCTCGTTCTGCCCACTCATCAAACAAAATGTTATATCCGTTATGGTTCTTTCCGATACGCCATTCATCGAAAGCCTCAACCTGAACAAGGAATCCCATTTTGTCACACAACTCCAGAAGTTCCGGTGTAGGTGGATTATGTGAGGTACGTATTGCGTTACACCCCATCTCCTGCATTATCTGCAACTGACGTTCTAAAGCACGATAGTTTACAGCAGCACCTAAAGGTCCTAAATCATGATGAAGACATACACCTTTAAGCTTTACATTCTCTCCGTTCAGGAAGAAACCTTTATCCTTATCAAACTTGATACTTCGAAAACCCATAGTAGTATTGTACGTATCGCACAACTTGTCGCCAACATATACATTCGATACAACTTTATAAAGGTAAGGATTCTTCACGCTCCACAATTCAGGGTTTCTTACAGATAGTTTTTGTTTGAATATACATTTGTCACCTTTTATATTTTCCGTTGACGATGTTTTCGTTATTAGATTCCCCTTTTCATCCATCAACAATGACTCAAGACGAATCTTGACAGCGCCACCGGTTTTGTTGACCACTCTCGTCTCGAGATTAATTTTTCCCTTCTTTTCAGAGACATCAGGAGTAGTTACATATGTGCCCCAATGGTCTACACTAACAGGCTCTGTCACAACCAGACGCACATTTCTGTAAATTCCCGCTCCCGGATACCAGCGTGAAGATTCCGATTTGTTCTCCAATCTTACGGCAACTATATTTTCACCATTAAAATTCCATACATCTGTTATATCAAAAGCAAAGGAAGAATAACCATATGGCCACTCACCGACAAATTCACCGTTAATATACACCTTTGAAAAGCTCATTGCACCATCAAACTCAATTCTAATTCTTTTTCCCAGCATATCCTTACCCGACTTTATTGATGTACGATAATACCCAACGCCAAAAGCCGGTAGAGCTCCGGTTCTGCCTGTACGCATTTTGGGCACTTTATCTCCGTCTTCGAGAACCTGTACCGACTGCATATCAATACGCATGTCAAATGGTTTATCAATAGCCCAGTCATGAGGAACAGTAACACCCTCCCATAAAGAATCATCATAATCCTTTTTCACAGCATCTGCCTGCTCTCCAAAATGAAACTTCCATTTCTCCAATAGAATCTGTTCACGTGCAGAAACAGATACCGACAATAATCCAGATAAAAATAGAATAAAAAGACTTTTCTTCATACAAATAAGTATCTAGTTCAAATTAATTAACTCAATAACTCGTTTTTATAAAACTATAGTTTATTTGACTCCATAAATCTTATTTCCTGAAAATTGTTTCTCAAAAGGTCCTGGCAAAGGTTTCTCTGCCATTCTTGGATTTCCTAAGAAATCACGGTCAAGAATAAAGCCTGAGCCATCGGGGTTTTCATATATTGCCTCTGGAATCATTGCCTGTCTCAAAGTTGATGTTGAAACTGCTTTAGTATTCACTTTTCTCAATATATCATCATTTACATTAAATTCAAAATCAACACGGCCTCCGTCTGGAATCATCTCAAACTGCCAATTTTCATTATCAGCTTCAACAGCTTCCTTCTCAGCCCTGAATGAATACCCCTTATTCAAATACACATTTGCTGAAATAGAAACAGGGAATTTATATGTCAAAAATTCCTTTGTATTATTCAGTTTCTGTTTCAATGATTCTTCATACGTAGGATAGCTATTATATATACTCAATCCCTTTTCTTTTGAATTGTTTTTTAGGAATATATTATTATAGAATCTCACGTCTCCACCATTATTACTGAAGAAGCCTTTCACTTTAGTTGAATGTGTAAAATGATATGGGGTATATCTTATTTCAGATGTTCTCAATTTAACACGACCTTTAAACAGATTATTAAAGCAGGCAACTCCTTGAGAGTCGATAAGAAGTCCTTCTTTCGACAAGAACACATTGTTATAAACCATAATTGGACCATGATTTACTTCAAGAAACAAATCCTGAGCCTTGGAATCAGTAATCAGATTATTCGAAACCTGAGCCCCCTGAGCCTGCCAGTCAAGCCAAATTCCCCTTTCTGTATCATGAATGAAATTATCTCTAATTATAACATCTATTGCAGCATGTAGTTTAATACCAGCCGTTTCCAATCCCTTAGGCACATCATATTTATTTATATTATAGATATGATTATTTTCAATTACACTGAAAACTCCCCCAAGATGCCCAACAATTCCTGCCTGTCCGCAATGATGTATGGTATTGTTTTTAATCAGATGTGATCCAATATTCTCTTTATTCCATCCCAAATCATAAGCCATCAGAATAGCCTCTATTTCTCTATGGAAACCATGTTTGGTATAACCTTCACGCTTAACGTACTGAGACCACATGTTATGTCCGCTTGCATATTCCTTACCCAAGCTTATGCCTGAACATTTTGAAAACGAAATTTCACAATTCTCAATAATCCAACCCTTACTCCAGTTAGGACCTATTATTCCCTGCTGCTCTGCTGTAGGAGGAGCCCATTGAGGAGATGCCTGAGAAATATTAAGACCACCGACTGTTATATAATTAACACCTGTTGTTTTAGGGAAGAAGCATGCAGGTCTTACGTTTATTTCAGTCAATTCCTTATTAGGGTTTCTACCGCTGAAATTAGCATATATTACGGTATTCTCCTTATCTGTTTCAACAAACCATGTCATTCCTTTCTCAATCATCTTGTCCTTAGCCAAAACTTCTACAAGTCTATCACCATCAATATACACCTCCCCCAGGTGATAATCATGCCCTTTCGTTAACCAGTCACCTTGAAATTTCCTTTCATAAGGATTAAAGTCTCCAAATCTTGAATTTTCAATTTCTACTTTCCATACATTACCTCTGTACCTTTTCCATCCTTTAATAACATCTGATCCCTTAAGATACACTTTTTCTCCTGGAGCTGACATATAAACTATACGTTTATTATTATTGATTCCCCCATTGAGAGGCGACACCCATTCTCTATAGGTACCTTCGTGAATAATCACTGTATCGCCTGCTAATGCAAGTTGTGCAGCCTTAGAAACTGTGAGAAATGGCATAGCCTCGCTACCATCATTAGTGTCTGAGCCATTTACTGCCACATGAATAACTTTAGCATGCATCGTAGAGTAGAAAATAAAAAATAATACAAACAAACTCAGATTTTTCATATACAAGAATTTATTGTTTTTTTATTTTACATATCCTATCGATTTAAGAAAATCGACAGTCATTTCCATTGTCTTTTCATAATCATCTTTATTAAAAAAGCCATGATCTCTTCCTTCGAAAATATGCAAATCGCAACGTCCGCCTTCCGCTTCACATCTCTGTTTGAATTTCCTAGACAGTTCAGGAGTTATCAATTTGTCTTTGGATCCTACGAAAAATATAGTAGGAACAGGATCCTTCACATTTTCACTCGGAGAAAAATCAGGATAGAAATCCTTTATATTATTATGTGCATATCCTTCCTTAGAATTATCTAATACAGGATTGAACAAAACCAGCGCATCAGGTCTGCAATTTATGCTTTTATCATCATTAGGGTCGTTAAACTCAGAACAATAACATGTGGCTGCAGCCAGGTGTCCTCCGGCCGAACCTCCCGAAGCGGCTATCCTAGTGGTATCTACATTAAAACGTTCTGAATTTTTATATACATAGCGCATAGCAGACTTAGCATCCATCAAACATTTATCCGGACGAACTTTATCAGTACCTTTCACTCTATAATCTGCAATAAAGCAAACCATACCTTTGTCGCTGAGAACTTTTGCATGACGCTCAAACTGTTCCAGATTTCGAGACCTCCATCCACCACCAAAAAAGAATACAATAGCCGGTCTTTTATCATTATTCTTTATTCCAGATGGAGAATAAATCTTTAAAGTCAAATCCCGTGTTGGAGTTTTTTTATATACCTCTTTAGTAACATTCTGTGCCTGAGTTTCTGCAATACTTAAAATAAGTACAACCACGGCGAATAAGCATTTTAACATTTTCATCATACTTCTAACTATTTAAAAATTATTATTATAAAATCAGTATTTATCTCAAAAGGTCAGTATACATCGCTTCAAAAGTAAAAAATAATGTTCTAAAGCTATTATTATGCCTTTTAATAAAACGTGCCCGCATTCAAATTAAAATACGCCCGCGTTTTATTCACTTATTCACATCAGAAGATATAAGGCTAATATCATGTAATGCATTAAAGTTTAAATAACTAAAATGAACCTGCATTAATGTATACTTTTCTCTTAAAAAAAAGACAAATTTCTTCTATCTAAATTCTGAATTTAAAAGCTTGACAACATACATTTCTAAAATTAAAAAATTACTTTTTTTTCAGCGGAATTGTTATGATATATGAATCATTTTTATCATAAACGGCAAGAGACATAACCATAGGAATGTTATCCTCGATAAAGACAAACGGGCGCTCAAGGCGCTTGGGATAAATTACTCTATCAGAGAATTCAACACGCTTCTTCATTACTTCATAATCTGATGCCTTTTCCCAGTTAATACCATCAGAGGAAGTCATCATCCCTATATATGTATGAGCATGAAACACAGCATAAAATCTGCTGGTTAACTTGTCATACCACATAGATATGTCTTCTGTATCCCAGTCATTAATAACAGGTTTTGGCTGAAGTTTAAAACCCCTATCCGGATAATCCGATATGGCTACAGCCTGGTTTCTCTCAAATTTTTTGGTACCAGGTTTATCACCTTTAATTATCATATAATATTTATTATCTGACCCCTTAGTTATTGCCGGATTGACCGCCAATGTAGTGATAGGACCACACGGTTCTATTAAACTTTCTGGATTTACAATCCATTTACCGTCAAGACTATCGCTAAACGCAACAAATGTACGCTGGTTCTTTCTCAATATATTCCAGTTTTGCTTTTTTGATAATCCTTTTGCTGTTTCACGAAGTTCATCATCTGATATATCACCGTCCATATGTGTACTTATAAAATAAAGATAATATTTACCGTCAAAATATTTAATCTTAGGATTGTGCGCTGTTATCATATCATCTTTACTGTAATTATCACGCTCAAAATCCAATACAGTACCAACATATCTATAGGGGCCAGAAGGAGATTCTGATACCGAATGCGCTACAGTAGAATGCGTCAGCCAGCCACGGAAGCCTCGAGATTTATGCCATCGGGAATAAAACATATGATATTTTCCATCAGGACCTTTGATTATTGAGCTACACCAATTAAAATAATCAGTGTCATGGAAAACATTATCTTCTGAAACACTCTGAAGCTTATCTGAAAGTTTTATCTGAGAGTTCCGTTCCGACAGAAAATCCTCGGGGAAATATATATTAATGATTCTTGTTATTGCAGCACGCACAGAATCTGCATATTCTTTTGTATAGCCACCATAATACAGTTTGGCATAATACCTTTCATTAAAATCCGGTTTAGCTTTTTCGCCTTTACCCATAGTAGCATCCAGCCTTGGAGTGTTTGGATAAAAAAACCTTGCATGCTTTCTGAATTCATCCAGATTTTTAGGAACGACTTCATCACGATAATGCACAAGTCTGTTATAAATTAACCTTGAAGGTTTCAGACCGGCATAATTAATAGAATCCTCCAGAGCAGCAGGTGTAGGAATTAAGTCCTTTCTATAATTTGTTGCAGGCTTTATACCCCAAAAATGAACCAGAGGACGCAAATCACATCCAACGGCCTTCGACATCCGGAATATACGATAATTTACAGGATCGTCATTCACATTCTTAGCATAATATCCACCGTTTTCTTTACCGACATTATCGTTATACCAGAATTTACTCAATGCTTGCCAGCCAAACAGGTCGGCAATCTCAGCATACTTGGCATATCCACGTTGTTGATAACTCATCTGATTACCCTGTTCATTAGCTAAGGAATAATTAAAACTCATATCATATCCATTTACAAACTCACTTGTAACAATCCAGTTACGGGCAACTTCATCACGTCCCAACCCCTTATTTTTACCGAAAGAATACCCCAAAGCATCATCTATAGAATACCCGAATTGCTGGTTTGCAGCTGCTACAAAAAGTAAATTCACCAGAGCCTCGGTCTCCCCCCTGAACTTTGATATACAGCAGGCATGTCCTAACTCATGCAAAGCAATGTTTGCCTTCGGTGATACTGCCCCACCCTTGAGGATATAAGATGAACTGTTATTTCCTCTGTAATCATTATATGGATTATAAACATCGTTAGTCTGCGGATAACCAGGGAAATTAGCATTCCCACGCATCTGCACATCCACCTGCAAATACAGTAATGACTTATTCAATTCCAAAGAGTTCCCCTGCTCATCGCACAAACCTCTTAATTTTTTAACAACATCAGCAGTCTTCTCCCAGTTATCCATACATTCCCGAGCATCATCAAAGTCATACACCCAGTCAGTAGGTATATTAAGCAAAATATTATCCGATACAAAATCAGCCCATGGAGCCGGATTATTCCTTTGTAATTTCCATTCTTCATCTCCCATCCTGTCATGTGAACGATAAGAATAAAAAGGTGAGCGGATGGCATTGTTAATTGTAATTGTTTTCCAACCCAATTCCATTTCATAAGGAACCTGTATATATATACCTCCTCCCAATGGTGTAGAGACAACAACATGTGTAGAATCTATCGGATAATTAAGGGTTACACGTCCCAGTCGTTTCAATACAGGACGTTTTTTAGAAATAATATCCCAGGAATGTGAGCCAACCAATACCGAAAATCCTTTACCAACCATTTCCTCCGGAACTTCAATAGTTACAATTGTACCAGGTTCAACATAGCAACCTGTTGGACATCTTGCCTCCAACTCCGACACCATAATAGGAGTTCCCCAATATTTGATATTTGAAACATTTACCTCGGTATTATAAGATGTTCTCCCTTCAAGACGTTTACCGCATTTTCCCGGGAAATATTCTGATGTAAGGAATCTATAACCATCTATTATATTTCTGAATTTCAATACAGCTTCAGGTGTATACGCATAATCCAGTATAGCCTGCTGCAAATCAAACATAAAGAAATCTATATCATTGCTCTTACCATTAATTTTTGATAATGGCACTCCTTCTCTGGTTCTTTCATTAATAAATAACGGACCGTATTCCTTATTCGTTTCATAGAAAGCTACTACTTTCATTGCAGATTTTAAAACTTCAGCATCTGTTGACAGCAAACTATATCCGTTTCTGATTGTTTTAACTGTTTTGTGCGGAAGCGATTTTTTCTTCTCAACCATACACTCCATAACAGTACGATATGCCTGTACTGTTGAATCACATATTATTTTAGAAGCAAGGCTCTCAACGAGAAAGAAACTGATTATTAAAATTATAAGCCGAATCATATCAAAGAATTAATGTAAGAAGACTATGTCATTTTGTTCTGAAGGTAATCTTTGTTATTGACCTTATGGGAATATCTATAGTGAATTCATTATCGGATGTCTTATTTGCAATTGAATGAATACCAGTAAACTCCGAGTCATCAGTCCATTGAGTATATTTTACCTCTCCATCAATAATGCCATCCTTAACATTGAATACATAATCATTAAATAGTTTTCCAGGACCATTATTATCATTGAACTCATTTCTGATTTCATCATTGTACTTAACGTTTATCACAAACAAGTTAACTTCTCCATCATTCCTGATAAAAGCCCTTGTATGTAGGTTTTCATTAAATACAGGATCATTGTTAACTGCCCAATTCGTACCTTTCCAGTTTGTTGTATAATCAGCTGGATTGTCATGCAATATAGCTTCACCATCATGATCAACAACTTTGATTGGCTGCGAATTATGAACCGCCAAAGATAGTTCACGGATAAGAGACGCACGTAAATTCGTTATCTTATTAGGATAATCCCACCACATTATATTGTCAACTCCAATATCAGTATGGTCAAACAATGTGCACATAGCCATTTTTGAATGTCCCAACATATCACGTCCGAATTCTTCATTTTGATGCGATCCCCAATGAGGCTCTGTGGCCCATATCTCCATATTTCTGTTCATTGCAGCTGTAACATCGGAAATAAGTTTCTGATTTGCCTTATATGTATGATGACGAGGATAATAGTGCGTGCCATATATATCCATTGTACTACAGTCCTCATCCAGTTCGAACAATTTATACATAAAAGTATTGGGGGTAAACCCTTGTGGAGAAAAACGCTCAGGTGCTATAAATCTTGGTACATATAGCCCTTCATCGGTTATACGTTTCTTCAGTTTTTCTACAATTTCAATATACTTGGCGGCATCAATATTTCCTCTACTGTATTCAGGTTCATTGTCTATTCCTAATACATGTACAGTAATGCCATTCGCTTTCATATACTTCAAATAAGAAATCAACATCTCTACATACTTGTCCGCATTAATGCTGTTTCCTTCTTTCATCCAGTCCGGGAAAGAAGTTTCTCCAGACAGCTTTTTACCGGCAAAAACCATCAAATCCGGATTATACTTTAAAGCGTTCTTTACAGAAGAAATAAGTTTCTTATAGTCATCAGCTTTTATATCATCCATACCAGGACCATTATGTCCTGTATATTCTCCATTTGCACCATTACCATGAATAGGAATACGTACTCCATCCAACATATCTACTCCAAATTGCTGTTTGGCATTACTTTCATCATTTAACGATACCTGAGAATATTTCAAATCAAAAAATAAATGTTTGATATACCTACCATACTTTTCCCCAAGATATATATTAGCATAAAAGGGATTAACCTCCTGGCCTTCATCATCCCCATCCTCCGTCTCTTCTTCTTCAGTCTTTATAATAACTTCATAGACACGTTCTGAGGTTCCTGTATAAACTCGAAATTTTTCAGTCTTAGACCAAACGCCTATCCTGGATTCCGGTTTCGGTTCTACTTCAGCACCTGGAGTCAGTTTATACTCAACCGATGTGATAAGTTTTCCATCAGTTATTTCCGGTATATAAATCCTGTTAGTCTCATTATCTATTTCACAGTCAAAAGTCTTATTAACAGTTCGGACAGCGAAACTTAAAAAGCGTCCGTCCTCAGTCATATCTTCGTTGTTGCTACAAGAAGTCAAGATTAACAACAAATATAAAAAAATATATTTCATAACTCGTATATCATTATTATCGTCCGCTCCACCATTACAGATGGAACGGACTAATTTTTTATTCAAGACCTATAGCCATAATCTTGTCACCATACTGACCAATAGTAGATTCCTTATAAGCCTCTACACTTCCGGCAGGAACATATATAGCTTTGAGGGTGGTTCCATCGCATATATTGTCCGGCTTATTGGTAGGAGGAACTGTTGCATGAAGTTCCAGTTCAAAGTTACCGGATTTCATTTTTCCTCCAAATGCCAGTCCGCCTATCTTGGTTATTGTAGCCGGGAGTACTACTTTATTCTCTATAGAAATACATCCATTAAAACAATCATAACCTACATTATAAAGTTTGGACTCCGTACCTATCTCAAGACCTGTCATATTCGACATATTCTTAAATGCCCCCATGGCCATATTAGTTACTGATTTAGGGATACGCAATGTCCCAGTAAAGCCGGAACATCCCATAAATGCATAGTTCTGTATTTCATTAAGCTGACCATTTTCGGCAAAAACAATCTCATTCAATGAAGTACATCCATTGAAAGCGTTCGAACCGATTATTGTGATTTTGGGCGAAATGACTACTTTTGTAATATTTGTATTTCCTTTAAACAGGCTTCCAGGAACAGTAGATGTATTGAAATACACCTTACCAGTCTGCGAAGTCTCATCATATTCATTATAATAAAGAGGGAACTCTGCCTTTACCGTAGATTTGTATTCAACATAGAATTCAGTAGGAACAGGTTCAGGACGTTCAAGTTCATCTGCCTTAAAATTCGAATAATATTTACCAAGTTCTGTAAGATTATTCTGTGAGTCGAATAAAGCGGAAGGCCATCCTTCTGGATCATTTGCTCCAAATGAGAACCACGCATAGCCCAATACATATTCAGCTCCTTCCAAATAATCAAGTGCAGACTTCATATAATTTAAAACCCTTTCCGCAGTATATCTGTTATCTTCTATAGTCTCCGCTGTTCTATCTGCAATAGCAAATTCGGTCAACAAAATAGGACGCTTATATTTATTGTATGTATTCAACAATTTCTTCTCCAAATTAGCCACACTACATGAACTCACATAATCATGTACGCAAATGAAATCAATTCTATAACCAAGCTCTTCTGCGCGTGTCATAAATTCTTCAAACCATTTACCGGTAGGACTTGTAGCCATAGCAGGACTTCCCAAAGGTACTCCCAATGATTCCAAATAAGGCCAAAGTTTTAAGGCCTCATCTACCGTCATATTAGATTGGTCTTTAGTATCAGGTTCATTGAATGCCAACACTCTATCAACTTTACCTTGATTAATTATATTCTGTAAATATGGTATGGTCTGATTTGGAGTAAATCTACCCCAAGTCATTGGTAAAAACTTGACGTACAATGGCTGGTCATCATAGTAATCTTTCTTCCATGTATAATTCCAGAAGCCATTCAAAGCCACAACCTTGCTCATCATGGTCTTGGCTGCAACCCCTTTCTTTCCAGGCAGTTTCAAACCATCGTAATTCATTTCTTTGAAAGACAATTTTACATTAGGACCCTTATAGAGCTTTCCGTCTTCAAACACTGAAGCACCGCCATTGAAAGAGCCTGTGAAAACTGAGCAGTCATAGGTCTTAAGTACAAGATTGAAAATTGAATTTCCCTGATATTTAGCATCGTCCAGACTCATGAACATATACACATCCTGGGAGGTTGTATAAGTGTTCTTTGGAGAAAGCACAACATTGTATGAAGATGACGAAGCGGTTACTGCAGTTGGAGCTGTTCCTTCTCCTGCAACCTTGCGGTTTGCAAAGACTGTTCCACTATCATTCGTTATCTCAAGCGATTTAAGTTTCTTGCCATCAGTCACTGCAGACAGGTCAAGAGTAAGTTTTAAGAGTGCGAACTCATGACGGAAATGAACCTTGTTCACCGACTCGATAGAGAAGTTATCTACTGTTGCAGACATGGCATCATAACCTTTAAGGTCGGAAAGAGGATTCTCATAATCCATAACCCGGCTTTTGGCTTCCAGAAGAAGACATCCGCTATTGTGATATACAAGTACATCGTCGCAGCCATATACCATAGTAACGGACTGACCACCGAAACTTTCCGGCACAACACCTGTAAAAGACGCAGTCTTGCCATCTTCGCTTACCGACTGAGCCACAAGAGGATAGAAACCTAATTTATCTGGTGTATAAGTTACATTACCTATCATCTCATTGAAATGGATTTCCTCCGCTAAAGAAGAATTTGCCTGAGGTATCCCGGCATAAATCACATCGCCTATTTCCCATTTCACGTCTATGGAACCGTCCGCAGCATCGCTATGGTTCACTCGAGACTGGGCAGAAGATACATCTACACTTACACGGATCATCCTGATTTCCGAAGAAGAAGTGCCCTCCATTACTTCATCCTGACAAGAAGTGATACCTAACAACAACAGAAGAAGGTACGATACGGATAATAACATTCTATAAATATGTTTCATAATCTCATCAATTTTAATGTTAGAATTTAAATCAATACTACTTAAGTCAACGAGATGAGCCCCAGTCCCCACCGTTCTCTATATCATCAAGCGAACCATCACCCCCGCTATATGACGACATATCAGTTATCTCAAAAGGTTTATCCACAGCATATCTGGCAGCCTTTATAGCATCGGTCCTGCTTCCATCTTCGTCGATTACAGGAGTAGTCCACTGATTACTGTCAGTAATACGATAAGTATTATCCTCAAGTGATGAATTGAACTTATCTTTTATAAGCATTTCGAAAACCACACAAGCTGCTGCATAACGT
>OGJR01001480.1_pt1 | contig 15104 bp, 8 predicted proteins | sample 1572301 | NCBI WGS metagenome assembly OGJR01 (sample SAMEA2582083, study PRJEB24529) | metagenome | biome: Human gut stool | place: China | collected 2011 | reverse complement strand
TCCATACGTTTCATTTGTAGTGGAATTCGGTCCACCAATGGAATGATAAGCCTGAAAAAGTATATAATATATTTTGAATAGTTATTATGTCCCACTTCTTTAGATTTACGGCTTCCCCTATAATTACACTCCTACTTTCGTACCATTTCCCGTTAAGGCCGACAGGCTTGTTGTAATAGGTGAGCTACTCTGTAGAATAAATTGAAATATGTTCGTATATCTCACTCCCAAGGTTTGAAAATAAATCCCAAATCGACCGTGGTTATCCCTGAGCCTTCGAGCAAAGCCGGCAACCTGTCTGTAACATCTTTTGTAAAACTGTTCCCATATTGTGTTTTCCCAACTTTCAGGCTACTATAAACTCCTACCACAACGAGCTCTTGGTGTTTGTTACCACGAAGATACCTCTCTTTAAATATCATAAGGCTGAATTTCCAATCGGTATCCGTTCTACTATACCAGTCATATCAATATCATCCATCAGAACCACTTTGGAATCGGTCTCTCCTTCATTTACTATGGTTACAAACTTCTTAAGGCCATGAGCTCTATAGATATTATATATTCCATCAACTTTCTCAATATCAATAACAAAATTGACAGAATTATCATTTTCAGTAATTTTGTATTCTTTAATGTACCAAGTAAAAAAACATTAATAACTAAAGAAAAAGAGCATTTACCATACACGTAGCAACGGCTCTTTTTCAATAAGTTCATAAAGAAATCAACCGTTATTTCTTCAAGGTAAAAAACGTCAAGCTCAGAGAAGGAAGCACCACTTCTGATCTGTTCTTCTTCAATGAAACTTCAGGAGCAACCCCTTCGGCAGGAGTGTCAAGATTGAAGCTTCTCTGAGTTATTGAAGTATATACGTCCGAAGTATTATCGAGCGCAATACTTACTTTCTTTTCGTTCTTGCTCAGATTAGTTACAACTATAGAGACTTCATCGTCGTTTACAAATGCTATTGAACTAACATTTTCGTCAACCAAAGAATGTTTTGTATTCGAGAAGAACTTATCAATAGATGCAAAGGCAAATTCCTTCATTGTATAGTAACCGATTCTTCTCACTCCGTCTGTACCTTTCACACAATAAATGGCACGAGTCTTACCTTCCACAGCACCCGAGAACGGCTCGAAGAAAAGTTCGCCCTGATAACCGGCTTTGTACATATCCATTTTGTTGATGTATCTTTCGATACCCATCTTCATGGTTTCCTCTGTATCACCTATTGCGTCGCCAATGAAACCATAGGTTGACTCATCATCGAATGCCGGCTTACTTATTTTCTTTGTTTCAGTAGTGAAATTTTCATAAGGGTAGAACTTACCATAGTTATGTGTGGCAAAACCGTAATACAAGGATTCCTTCTTCTTGGAAGCCACAGTCTTTACAAAACTGGCACCTTGGTTAAGTCCCCAGCTTGCAGGGTCAGTAATAAGAGGCATAGGAACATTCCTGCTTTCACATTTCTTCTTCAAAGCCTCAATTATCTTTATAGCTCTGTCTACAGTAACAGCTTGAGTCCATTCCTTAGCTGTACTGAGATAGTTGATAGTAAGATTCTGTTTATGCATATATTCCAAATAGTCGCAAAGGAAATCAGCATATTTGTCTGTATCAAATTTGGTTGTAGGTTTATTATCACAAATCCAATCAGGTAGATTGTTGGCTCCACCATAACCGTTGTAGTCACTTTTCATTGTAGCCCAGAATTTAATATCTGGATTTGCCTCCTTGATCATCTTCATGGCTTTCACGTGATTATCGTAGAAATCCATAGTCTGAGTACCTTCTGTAAGTTCCTGTTTCTTGTCGTATGATACACGGCAAGTGTTAAAAGGTATATCCTTGAAACACCAGTCAATGATTTCTTGCGAATTTTTCATTTGGAATAAGAAACCGGCAGTTCTTTCGATATCAGTTCCTACAATCAGGATTTCCTGTTCCTTGGAGTGAGGCGATACAGAAATCTGGAAATTAACATCAGTCAATACAATAGTATATGCTGTAGAAGCACCATTAGGGAATGAAACCTGGACTTTTTCCTCTATATCCCATTCTCCCAAAAAGGTTTCCGGCAACGGATATATAGTCACTCCATCTTCCAACTGATAGTTTACGTCAGTTATAAGCTGACCGTACTCAACTTTAGGAATGAGAATGTTCTTGTTTTCCTTATCTATTGTAGCTTCTATCTCCTCACCTTTATAAGTAACGCTGAAGGAAACAAAAGCATCTGCATTTACGGACAAGTCCGCACTATCATCCTTACAACCTACCAGGCAAAAGAAAAATATAACGATATACAGTAGTTTCTTCATTTTAGTTATTCTTTTAATTTTAACGGAATATGATTTGATATATTCAGTACTTCCCGCCGATAACATATGAGTACAGAGCAGGAAGTACTGGAGTACTGACTAAGGAATACTTAATTAGAGCCTATAGCTTTAATCTTTTCTTTGTATTGACTTAAGTTCGGCAATGCTTTATAAGCATCGACACTTTCTGCGGGAACATATATTGCCTTCAATGTATTTTTAGGAAATGCATTAGTTCCAAAAGTAGAAGGGACAGTTGTGGCATGTATTTCTATTTCGAACGCGCCTGATTTCTTCTCACCTCCAAATGCCAATCCACCAATCTTGGTTAATGTAGCCGGAAGTACTACCTTATTGGCTATAGAATTACATCCATTAAAACAATCATAACCTACATTCCATAAGCGAGACTCTGTTCCTATCTCAAGACCTGACATATTAGACATATTCTTGAATACAGCCTGAGCTATATTAGTTACGGAGTTAGGTATTACCAAAGTGCCAGTAAAGCCGGTACAACCAGTAAATGCATTATTAAGTATATCATTAAGCTGACCTTCAGGGGCGAAATTAATTTCAACTAATGAAGTACAACCATTAAATGCGTTTGCATTAATCTTTGTAATTGTAGGAGAGAAAGTCACACCTATTATTTTCTTGTCGCTTTTAAACAAATTAGCAGGAACTTCAGAAGTAGAGAAATACACTGTACCTTCCTTCTTCTCAGCATCGTAAAGATGTGTCAAGAATTCAGCTTGTGGAACCAACTGTTCGTCTGCTTTATACACAATATAATATTCTGTGGTTTCCGGTTCTTCAGGATCTACAGGCCAGTCAGGGTCTTCAGGATCTTCAAAGTTTATTTCTGTAATATCTGCCAGGACCAAATTGTCATCTACAGTCAAGTCCTGCATAGCCTTTTTCCCCTCAGCATTTGTGAAAGTGACAACAACACCTCCTGAGAACAAATTCTCAGAAGAAACTACGGGAATACTATAGCTAGCATCCTTGGCAAATTCACCTTCTATTACTGCATGGCTATAAGAAGAAGTTGAAGAAGGAACAATGCTTCCATCCTTTACATTAAGATAAAAAGTACCAGCAAAAGGAATTCCAGATTTATTCTGAACAGAAATACTCTTTACATCAGAAGTATTTTCAGCTGTCATCTTCAGAGTCACTTTCTTGTCAAGGGCGGTAAAAGACACTACATCGTCTGACGAATTATTGACTTGTGCATAATATATTCTTGAACTTTGCGAAGAAGCCTCTACTGCCGATATGCTGGCTGGAAGATTCAACTGCACTATTCCGTCGGCAATCTTCATGTCCTGACTATAAGGATAAACAGCTATATAGCTTTCGCTTTCCACCACATTACCCTTGAATCCTGCTATTGCAGCCGGCGATTCTATATCTGTAGAAAACTTGCTATTCACTCCGTAAGTATCAAAGACACTGATTATGTCGGTATTGCTCCATTGCTTTCCGTCGGGTAGCTGGGCTTCGAAGTTCAGTGTAATGTTATCTCTTTTTCCAGGATAATCAGTAGGATATTCTTTCACGTCGTCACACGACTGGAAAGATGCAGACAACAAGAACAATCCAAGGAACAGCTTGCCTAAACGCAAGCCGTTACCTGATATTTTATTATCATAATTAAATCTCATAATATTCTTTTATTTATAAAGAAACTGAATTTTATTTCCACTCTTCAAATCTTAATTCTCTGTAAGGATCCTGACGGCGTGTCAAAATTTCATTTTCCACAGAATATATCTTACCATTTCTTTCGTACTTATATGATATGTTGATAATCATTTTAGAGTCAAGATTTTCTTCATCGTAAGAGTATTCGTAAGTACCATTACCTTCAAGCAATTTCACACCGCCTTCAGCCTGCGACAGAGTAACTGTCTTGTCATTATTCAAAACAAGATTCATTTTCACATCAGTAACTCCGTTTACTACATCGTACAATACATCTCCCAAGCCATACAGACATAATTCGTTGGCTGATATTGTTACCAATTCTTTAGTTTGGTTATCATCCTTGTTCTTGAAAGAAATAATGTCTGAAATAGGTGTACCATCTGAATTGAATTCCTGAATTCTTCCGTTATAAAAATAATCACCGTGATAAGTACTGATATACTTGATGGCAACTATAGAGGTTTCCTTACCTGCAAGAATGGAATCCAAAGAAGAAGACTCAATCTCGAAAGGCAGAGCATAGTATAACTTGGTAGAATTTACATCCTCGTAAAACTTGTCAGTAAAACTTATGGTAACATCTGCAACTGGAATTGTAGACTTTGAAACCTTCATTGTACTCTTATCTGAAAGGGTATAGTGTGTTTCGGGCAATATATGCAATCCTGTACCCTCAAGAAGTTCTGGATTAATCTTGAATTCAGCCCAGTCATTCTTGTCGACACCACGCTTACCGCCAATTGCGCCACCCACTGCTATTGTCATATCACGGTCAGCTATGACTGTACGCAATGGTTCCTGACTGCTAAATCCTATAGAAGAATATTCATAGTCATTAATAAAATCTTCGTAACAAGAAGTAGCAGAAATCATTATCATCAAACTGTATATATAATGTCTAAGTTTCATAATCTTATTCTTTTAATTATTTCCAACCCAAGTTGTTTATTAAGTTAGGATTCTTTACGCATTCCGAGTATGGAAGCGGTGCATAATAATAACGAATATCATCAAATTTATATTCAGTTACATTGACATCTGTGTCATATGTAAACGTTTCGTTTTCGTTCTTAACTACCTTCACACCTTTAATCGTTTCATTAAGCGGCATCAACCATCTTCTCAAATCGTAATAACGCTGGTTCTCGAATGCAAACTCCAAACGACGTTCGTTCAATATAAGTTTCCGGAACAAGTCCTTGTCAGCAGCCATTTCGTCAAGATAACCTGTATCTTCTATTCCTCCCGATGTTTTTCTTACCATTTTGATTACATCATAAGCTGAATATTTACAAGTAACGGTCTGACCTGCATCATTGACATAAGTTCCTTTCGCTGTAGGTCCGAATAATTCGTTAGACGCTTCTGCAAAATTCAAGAATACTTCAACCTTTCTCAAGATAGGATTGTAATGGTTAGAGTTCTTCTGTGTCATAATCTCAAGCATTGTTTCCTGTTTAGAAAGGAACTTAGCAAGGTAATATCCTGTTTTAGAGGAGTTCCTGTTGAACATTATTCCGTCATTTCCACTCTCGGTGACATCAATAAGATTACCGTTAGTACCAAACTTGGCTCCATGATAATATATAGTATTATAGAAACGCAAGTCACGTCCTTGGTAAGGATTACTTGCATCATAACCAGAAGCAGCCCTATCGATAGGATAGCCATTTTGCATAGGATATGCATCAACTAGATTCTGAGTAGGTACATTGGCTGCATCACCCAGATAATATGGGGTGAAATGGCGGGTTTCCATATCTTTGGTTGAGAAATAGAATCTAAACAGGAAATCGCCCGGTGTAGTATTGCCTGCATCTGCAAGTTCTGTAGGTTTCAGTGCATTGAACTTACTAAATGTTGCGTCATTCAACAACTCATCAGCAATCTTAAGCACCTGCATCCAGTTAGAGTCATATTTTTCCTTATTCACTATTGTGTATCTGTCCATACCTTGCAAACTGACACAGTCGTCATCCTGATAAGCAGGAGAGGCAGCATATAGCGCTACTCTTGTTTTCAGGGCATGAGCTGCAATTGAAGTAGGTCTACCAATATGAGTCTTTCCGAATACAGCATCATCGTTATTCTGATATGCCTTAGGCAAATTCTCTATGGCAATATCCAAATCGGCAAGAATCTGGTCGGCACATTCGCGATATGTATTTCTTGAATATGAACTAATGTTGGCAGCCTCCTCTTCTGTGACAAAGTGCATTACCAGAGGATAACCTAAAGCAGCACCACCCTGTGCCGATTTACCGCCATAAGCCTGAAGCAACTGGAATCCCCAGTAAGCTCTTAGGAAATGAGCCTCACCCATAAGTCTTTGCTTTATGGCAGCATCCTTTTCAGTATCTACCCTGTCGTAAAGTGTATTTTCAGTCAAACCGTTTTCAAGGAATGAATTTATATACTGGAACTGATTGAAACAAGAATTCCAGTTATTCAAAGGATAGTTATAAGTAGAAAAGTCTCCTGATACTAACTTATATATAGATGAAGAATACTTGTTGGTAAGAGCATTGTCTGTAGCGGCATCCAAAAAGTTTCCATTGTAGCGGTCAGGAACTTTGCTTATAGCCTCGTATGCATTGTACAAAACACCTTGAGCCAATTCGGGAATGGTCCATACATATCCATCATTCCACTCACTGGTAGGCTTTTCACCAAGATAATCACTGCAGGATGCAAGCAATCCTAAAACAGCGCATGAACATAAGTATCTATTAAGTTTCATAAATTGCATAAAGATTTAATTTTAAAAAGTTAGTGTCACACCTCCTGTTATTGTTCTATATACAGGGTAATTGGTTACACCTGCATTCAGGGCTTCAGGGTCTAGATTCTTCTCGGAAGAAAGTACAAACAGGTTAGTTGCTCTACCAAATAATTTTACCTTCTTAAGAGCATTTCCACGTTTAGTATTGAATGTATAGCTCAACTCTACGTTTTTAAGTCTGAAGAAATTAGAATTTTCAAGCCAGAAAGTGGAGTTTACAAAATTGTTGTTTCCTTCAGTAGTAGTAAGTCTTGGATAAGTTCCTTCAGGATTGTTAACCGGATGATAACGGTCAAGAACTACTTCAGAATATTTGTCATTACCCTTAACCCAATAATAAGAATTGCTTTTCATTGTGTTTACACCAAGCTCTGTGGTGCCGAGCATATACAATCCCCATCCCTTATAGTTAAGATTTACATCAATACCGCCAGAAAATCTCGGATAAGAGTTTCCTATCATCTTCTTGTCTCTGTCGTCAATAATATTGTCTCCATTAATATCAGCATATGCAATATCGCCTTCCTGATAATCACCAATCATCTGTACAGGTCCGTCAAGAGCGACATTCTTTCCGAACAATCCTAAAGCTTCATAACCGAAGATTGCATCAGTAGGTTTTCCTACTGCCTTAATATCTTCGTCAGGGTAATTAACTTCATTCCATTTTTCAAGTTTGTTCTTTGACCATATCATGTTGGCTCCTACCTGATATGAGAAGTCTCCTATACGGTCGTTCCATGAGAGTTCTACATCAATACCCTGGTTGCTCACTGCACCCATATTGTACACACTGGTAAATGGTCCGAGTATTGAAAAATACTGTGAGCTGTTAGAACCGATAATGTCATCGCGGTATTCATTGAAATAATTTACTTCAGCTTTCAGACGGTTCCTCAAGAACATAGCTTCTAATCCGATGTTCCATTCTGTTGATTTTTCCCATCTTAAGTCTTTATTGGCAAGACGAACAAAGTCGGTAGTAAACGAAGCCGTTTTGTTCTGCTCACCGAATGTCACATTACTACCTTTCTGCCATGCAGTAGAGTAAGTAAGGAAAGAAGTACCTCCATCATAACCCAAGATACCATAACTACCTTTGAGCTTAAGGAAATTAATCCATTTGATATCCGACATGAAGTCTTCATTAGAGATTATCCAACCTGCACCTGCAGCACCTGCAAGGAAATACTTATTATCGGAATAGAACTTATTGCTTCCCATAAGAGCCAGATCTCCTTCTATGGAATATCTCTTATTATATACATAATTAAGACGAAGGCTGGTATTGGAATTCTTTACATCCTGTGCATTCCCCTTGACTTCCTTTTCGTAATAGTTGTGAGCAAGCATAGCATCTACATCATGCAATCCGAAAGAACGCTGATAACCTACATTTGCTCTCCATCCTAAAGTCCGTCTTGTTTCATCCGCATCCTTTGACTGGTTAGCCTGCAAAGATTCTTTCTTCATCTGAAGGAAAGAAGGTTTGCCATCTACTATACCTCTCAGTGCGTATGTAGGATATGTATTGTTCTGTCCATGCTTGATATAGTTATAGTTCTCGAATGTGATGAAAGCACTTGCAGACAAGCCCTTTACAAAACGGTCGAGAGTAAAGTCAAGACCAATATTCGTCTGGCTTACTACATATCTTTCGGAAGTGAAACCACCGTACTCCATCTGAGCATACAAGTTGTTCGGCACAAGAAGGCTTGAACCGAAATATGGAACACCGTCTTCTGAAGGCTGCAACCCTAATATCTCAGGGGAAAGAGTCAATGGATATTCATTAGGACGTGTTGTTGACAATGCTGAATATACAGATGAACCATCAAGTCCACTCCAATCTCTCATCTCCATTCTTACAGAACCATCTGCAATGATACTGAGATAGTCAGTAACCTTTACATCAAGATTACCTCTTGCATTCAGTCTGTTCAAGTCAGGTCTTTCGCCTACTTTTTCGAAACCGTTACCGCCAAGGTAGTTTACAATCATAGAATATCTAACCTTATCGCTACCTCCATTCATATCGAAAACAGCTTTACGGTACATGCTATGGTTCTGGAGGAAATAGTCATGGAAATCTACATTTGGAAATCTCCAGTCATTTATGCCAGCAGAGTTCTTGTATCCTTCAAGATCAGCCTGAGAATAGAAATCAGGATATCCGTCGTTATTTCTGGCTTCGTTGTAGAGTCTGGCATAATCATATGAGTTAAGGTAATTCGGACGTCTTGTTCCCATCATGACCCCCATCTCTGCAGAAGCTTGGATAACCCTTTTATTGGCCTCACCACGACGTGTAGTAACAACAATGACTCCATTTGCAGCACGCGGACCAAACAATATCTTGGCTGTGGCATCCTTCATTATTTCAATTTTCTCAATTTCTTCTGCAGTTACGTCATTCAAGTTTCTTTCCAAACCGTCGATAATGGTAATAGGGTTGTTTCCATCTTTACCATGAAGACCTCTGATATATAAGGATGAAGAATTGTTTCCCAATCCGTTTACTGTCGGAGTAGCAACCAATCCGGCAAGTCTTCCCTGAAGTGCATTCGACAGGCTGAAATCCGGATATGACGCAAGTTCCTCGCCTGTAATAGATGAAACTGCACCTACAAGTTCCACCAGTCCTGTTGTACCTCCATCCAGGCGTTCATGCGTATATTTTCCTGAAGACAATAATTGTATCTTTTTCATCTTAATGACTTTAGGGAAGGATTGTGATGCAAGATTTATCACCACATCTTCGTAACCCATAGCTTCAACAAGAACAACACCATTAGCCTTCGACTGGACGTTTGCAATACCTTTATTATTGGTAAAAGCAGAAACAGCACCTTCGTGAGTAAGAATCTCGGCTCCTACTATAGGATTATTGCCTTCATCTACCACCACTGCCTTGTAATTCAGAATCATAGCAGTTTTTGTAGTTTTTGCTTTCTTCTTATTATTTTGAGCACAAACCGGCTGAACAGCCCCTGCAAACATTGCAAGCATCAATGCTCCTGTATATAGTTTAAATTTATTCATATTTGATCTGTTTTAGTATCAATACAATTACCAACCGGGGTTCTGTTTAAGATTTTTCATTGAGGCAACATCCTCCATAGAGAAAGGATACCAGTAGTTTCTCATTTCGAAAACCCTTCTCTCACCAGGAATTTCCTGAACCTTGTAAGTGAATGTAAGTTGAGACTTATCACTTATTGAAGCATGATTAGACTGTTTAGGGGTTGCAACAATTCTATTTACGGGACCCAAAACTTCATGTGCAGTCATCCATCTGCGAAGATCGAACCAACGATGAAACTCAAACATAAGCTCTACTGCGCGTTCTCTGCGGTATGCCTTTCTGAATTCATCTGGATTATTGTAGATATCTTCAGTCAAATCTGTTATACCGGCTCGTCTGCGAACTACATTCAAAGCATCTACTGCAGACATTTTACAACCTGGAATTACTTCTGTTGCACTACCTGTAGCTTCGAACGAGGCCTCTGCAAAATCAAGATAAATCTGAGCAACGCGAATATAAACTGTTATGAATCTATAAAGTGTTAGCTGATTCTTCAACAAATCTGCTCCTTCCCACCAGAATTTCTTGCACAAGTATCCAGTCTGGGTCTTTTTATTAGTATACTGACTTTCTTTCCAATAATTGCTCATATCACCACCTTCATACGTTGTAATATACAATGGTTCATCAGTCTTTGTAGCTCCCCACTTCTGTCCACAATACAATATATTGTTATTAAAACGTGGATCACGGTCCTTATAAGGATCATTAATAGAGTAGCCTGATTTAGGATTATCTATAGGATAGTAATTGCCGTCATCACCTTTCTTCTCAAACAGGTCAACCATATTCTGTGTTGGAGCACATACTGCAACGGCATCTTCACCAGTCTTAGCTGAATACTGATTACTAAGCCAGAAAGAGTTTATGGTATAGCTCACATTTGAAGCAGTCCTCCTGTTATACCACAGATATTCCGGCTGTGTAAAAGGAGGTGCAGTCCAGTAAAACAAATGCTGATATGTTTCAGACTCAACACCTTTGGTGCACATCAGATAGTTTCCACATTCGGTATGTGTTTCCATATAATCCAATACAGCTTGCGCAGAAATAGCTGCCGTCTTTGCGCGCTCCTTGTCATAATCCATAACTTTTGTCTCTTCGAGACCGTTCTGCATCAATGGACTTGCATCATATAACTGAGCCATTGACTTGAATGCCATAGCTGCAATCTTGTTCGCCCTACCGGTATTGTCTTCATCCCATGCATCAGGCAGCATTTCAATTGCTTTTTCTATATCCTCCATCATCCAGTCGTGAGATTCATGATAGGTCATACGAGGTAAATCATCATCACCATCACCAATAAACATTTTATCAAGTTTAGGCATACCTCCATATCTCTTAATCAGTTGGAAATAGAACCATGCACGAAGGAAATAAGCCTGTCCAAGGATTTCAGTCTTCTGGTCCTCTGTTATATTTACAACCTTATCAATATCATTGATTACACGGTTAAGGATTCTTATTGATTTATATGACCTACCTATTGATGTATTAGTACTGTTACCAATTTCAAACTGGGTTATTGATTTGTTCAGCCAGTTTCCAGAAGTAATTGTTCCTATAGCAGCCGCCCCGTTTGACACAGCAACCATTTCATCAGAGAATGTACATACATGGAATCTGCCGTTGTCCATTTCATCTCTAGACACATAAGTATCAAGAAAGCTGTAGGCTCTATCCATATAGCCTCTGATAGACTCGTATGATTTATAGACATCACTCTCGACCAAGCCCATGTCAGGCGATTTGTCGAGAAAATCTTCACAAGAAGTCTGGGTCATAGCCAGTCCCAAACTACAAATTCCTACAAGAAATATATGTTTTATATCCATATTCATTTCAAATTATATTTAGAAAGACAATCTCATACCAAAATTATATCTGCGAACTATAGGATAAACATTCTGTCCACCTGTTTCAGGGTCACGTCTTTTATCAACCCCCGAAAATGTAAACAAGTTTGTACCATTTACATATAACTGACAACTGCTAATATTCATCTTCTTAATCCACGATTTAGGGAAAGAATAGTTCAGTTCCAGATTTTTAAGTCTGATATATGAATAATCAGTATATGTGAAAGTAGATGCCTGAGCATTATAGTTATTGGTAATATGTGGAGCAGGTTGCATAATCTCTGTACAGAACCGGTCTGAATATGTCCATCTGTCCATATCAGGCTGAGCCTGGATATTTCCTCCGGGGAAGTCCCACATAAAATTATTAATTCCATCCTTATATACATCTGTAGCAGCATATAGCATTGCATTGAAGCCAAATCCTTTATATGCAAATCCAAGGGTCAACCCATAAGTTGTAAGAGGATAGCTGAGATGCTCTACAGGTGCTACATCCTTAGAGTCAATAACACCATCGGCATTATAGTCTATATAAACGAGATCACCGGAGGTAAGCCTGTCTTTTGAAATATTATTACCCATGCTTACCTGCTGGTAATTGAAAATATCGTCAATAGTAGCAAAGTTTCCTGTTACAAGATATTTGTTTGCTACTCCAATAGGCTTGCCTGCTAGTTTCAAGTAATCTTCATATTTATTTGGGTCGTCACGGAATACTACACGGTTTTCACTGCTGGAGACATTGAACTTAACAAAATACGTGAAAGCCTTTCCTATCTTATCGTTCCAGTTTACATCAAGTTCAAAACCATGATTCTTTGTTTCTCCGATATTCATAGAACCTACACCTATACCCATCCATGGTCCAATAGTTCTTTTCTGCATAAGAATACCTGTACGATTTTCATTGAAAAGATCCAGATTTAAACGTAACTTGTTGATGATAGTCATTTCGATACCAAGATTCTGCTTTACTGCAGTTTCCCATGTAGAATACGGATACGCCAATGTTCCTTCTGCATATAATGGTCCGAAGTTTACATTCTGATTCATACCAAACTGAACATTTCCACTGGAAGAGAAAGTCTGGATATAGTTAAAGCGTCCCGAATTAGCATCACTACCGACTTCACCATACGAATATCTTACCTTCAGGTTTGTAAGCCATTTTTCCTTTATTTTTTTCATGAAAGGTTCCTCCGTGATTCTCCAACCGATAGAGAATGAGGGGAAGAATCCGAAACGCTTGCCGAGAGCGAACTTCTCGGACCCAGTATATGCTGCATTGACTTCAGTAAGATAACGTTCTTTCCAATTATAAGTAACACGACCTACCCAGTCTTCCGAATATGACGGGAAGTTCATTGTAGAACCGGATGAACTGTCGGATATTTTACGGTTAAACACAGCCAATGCTGTCACATTATGGTCATTGAAACTGCGTTTATAGTTCATTGCTATTTCGTAATACAGGTTTCTTCCATAACTCTTGAATGTATCATTTGTTACACCTACCGGAACATTATCAACAGCCTGCTCATCCTGAAATCTTTTATCAAGTATAATAGGATAACTGATTGTACCATCTTCATTTATGATAGGATTGGCATAATCATAAGTTCTGTGGTATCTAACGTATGCATTTACATTAGCCTCAGCATCATTCACTTCCAACTGGCCTCCTCTCATTATCTTGGTTTGACGATTTGAAGAAGTATTATAGGATACTGTAGCTTTCACAGACAGACCTTTGGTAATAAAGTTCAAATCCTGATTCAAAACAACGTCATAGAATCCCTGGAAAGTCTTATACATAATCTGCCCTCTAAGATTAAGGTCCGCTACATTATTACCTGACCCTTGCCTACCTGCTCCCCATTCTCCATCAGAATACTTTATAGGGAAAAGATTCTGGGCTGCGTATAAACCACTGAACAAATATGTATCTCCATCATCGGCATCTCTGGCTCCGGGCTGGTTTCTGTACCCCATCTTTCCTGCTATATTTACAGAAAGTTTCGTAGACCTAGTAATATTGAAATCAAAGTTTGTTCGCCAGTTATAACGTTTGTAGTAGAAACGAGGGTCGTATTCAGCTTGTTTCTGAATATCGTAAATGTCACCGTCATTAAGATAACCTATAGAAGCAAAATAAGCCATACGTTCTGTACCACCACGGATATTAAGGTTGTAGTTCTGCTGGAAGCCGGCTCCCTTCACCATTTCATCCCACCAGTCAACCTGAGGGAAGTAATCGTTATAAGGCCCATAATTACCGGTTCTGAAAGCATTTTCCCAAGCTGCAATAGTAGTTTGAGGAATAGTTCGATCCCACAAGCCTTCGGATGCCAAAGCTTCATTATATAAACGCATAGAAGTAGTATAAGGGGCCCATTCTATATTTGCAGTAGGCTGCTTCAAACCAAAGTTAGCACTAAAGTTCACCTTTGGCTTATCATTAGAACCACGTTTTGTAGTCACAAGAATAACACCATTTGCACCTTTTACACCATATACTGCAGTAGCTGAAGCATCTTTCAACACAGAGATTGACTCTATTTCATTGATATCAACATCGTTGAAATTACGTTCCATACCATCTACAAGACAAAGAGGTGCTGCACTACCCCATGTAGCCTTACCGCGAATAAATATATTAGCCTGGTCAGCACCCGGCTTAGAGTTAGTACTTATGGAAGTAACACCCGGCATCTGTCCCTGCAAAGCTTCAGAAACCGAATTCACACTACCTACCTTGAGCAAATCATCCCCCTTGGTAGTAGCAATGGCACCTACACTGGATGCTTTTGTCTGTTGACCGTAACCAACTACTACAACCTCTTCAATCATCTGAGAATCTTCCGACATCAAGACCCTTGAAAGATTTATACCAGGCTTAACAACAATCTGGACATCCCTATATCCAATAAAAGAAAAAACAAGCACCTGATTTTTCTTTGCAGTGATAATAAAATTACCATCAAAATCTGTGATAACCCCCTGACTTGTTCCTTTGACAAGAACATTTACACCAATAAGAGGCTCATTAAGGACCTCATCCCATACCTGCCCTTTCAATGTTATATCCTGTGCACTTACAAACTGCACAATAAAAACAGAAAGAGATATCAAAATAAAGCATTTTAACTTCCTTGTTCTCATATAAATAAATTAAAGGTTAATGTTTGATTAAAAAATCTCGTGAATAAAAAAAGTCTTTTTCCCATGTTTTCATAAGTTTTTTTTAAAGTTTATAATTAATTCCAACAATTGCAAATGTAAACATAAATAAAACATGTGGTGGGTACAAATCATTCATTTAATGG
>OGJR01001471.1_pt1 | contig 15160 bp, 13 predicted proteins | sample 1572301 | NCBI WGS metagenome assembly OGJR01 (sample SAMEA2582083, study PRJEB24529) | metagenome | biome: Human gut stool | place: China | collected 2011 | reverse complement strand
ACGCACATGCGGAGCAGGCCGGCCGCCACGAGGACGGCGATCAAAAGCGTGGAGAGTTTCTTCATGGCTGTCGTCCTTTAGCGGCGGTCGCGGAGCATGCGCTGATATTCGTCGCCGGGAGCGGCGGAAGAAGTCGTCGGCTGGGCGGAGCCCGTCGTCTCGACGGCGCTCTGGGCGGCCGTGACGCCGTGGTCGGCGAGCGCGGCGGCCTCCTTCTGGGCCTGAATCATGGCGTCGGACTTCGTGTTGTTGACGATCTTGTCGAGCGGCAGGTACAGCAGGTTGTTGCCGCCCTTGGCGTCGACGTAGACCTTGGTGACGTTCTTCATGACGTCGCGCACGGTGTCGACGTAGAGTCGGTCGCGCGTGACTTCAGGAGCCCTGGCGTACTGGGACTGCAGGGCGGAGAAGCGGTCGGCATCGCCTCGGGCGGTCTCGACGATGCGGGCCTGATAGCCGAGCGCCTCTTCCTTGAGGCGTGCGGCGGTACCTTCGGCCTTCGGGATGACGGCGTTGCGGTAGGCCTCGCCGAGGTTGATCGAGCGCTCGCGGTCCTGACCGGCCTTGACGGCGTCGTTGAAGGCGGCCTGAACCTGCTGGGGCGGCTGGGCGTTCTGGATGGCGACGCTCATGACCTCAATGCCGGAGGAGTAGCGATCGAGCATGTCCTGCATCGACTTCTTGACGGCCTCGGCGATCTCGGCCTTGCTTTCGAAGAGGACGCTGTCCATTGCCTTGCGGCCGACGACCTCGCGCATGGCGGACTCGGCGGCCTGCGTCACGGTGAGGTCGGGCTGGCGGATGCGGAAGACGTAGTCGCGCGCGCCGTCGCCCGGCTTGATGCGGTACTGGACGGTGAACTGCACGTCGACGATGTTCTCGTCGTCGGTGAGCATCAGGGCTTCGCGCAGACGGTCGGAGCGGCCGGCAAAGCCGATTTCGGTCGTGCGAACGCTCGAGACGTCGACAATCTGCACGTCCTGAATCGGCATCGGGAGATGCCAGCGGAAGCCGGCGGCGGTCGTCTCGGCATAGCGCCCGAACGTGGTCACGATGCCGCTCTGGCCTTCGGGCACGATGTAGAAGCCCGTGGCGCCCCAGGCGAGAACCGCCAGGCCCACGATCACGGACATGCCGATGCCCGCCCCCTTGCGGCCCGCAGGCAGATTGGGACGCTTGCCGCCGAAGCCGCCGAGGCCTCCCATGCCGCCGAGGCCGCCGAAGATGCCGCGGGCGCCCGTCGGGCGGTCGGCGCGGTCGTCACGACGGTCGTCGTCGCCGTAGCGGCGGGCCTGAGGACGCTCGACACGCTCGTCGTCACGATCCTCGTCACGACCGTAGCGGTCATCACGCTCATCCACATCGTCGCGGGAGAAGTCGTCTCGGCTGCGAAGGTCGGGATGACGGCGGTCCTCCTTCCTGTCGCGGCCCGTTGCGCCGTGCAGAAGTTCGGAGAATTCCTTCCAGAGACGGTCGAGATCGTCCATCCCGTCGTTGTCATCGCGTCGATCGCCGCGGCGGCGGTCGTCGCGGCGGTTGTCGTCACGTCGGTCATCGTCCTCGTCGGGACGACGGGGCGGCTCTTCGTCGGCGGAACGATCGTCCCTGCGCGGCTCCTCGTCGGAGGAGCGGCCCCAGCGGGGGTCATTGAGCGGCATATGCGTTGCTCCAGTCAGCAATGTTTGTCTTTGAATGGCGTGTCGGCGGGTCTGCGCAGGACTCTGCTGAAGACTCCCGAACTGAATCTTTTATTTTAATGACTTTTGTTGTATGCCCGACTCGCGGGCAAGCTTCTTTACAACTACCGGCCTCGCACACAGCAATCCGAAAGCGCCTTTTCATCAGTAAGATAGGCATTTCCAATCAGCAACCGGCAGGAACACCTCAAGCAGTCGCGCGCACGGAACACGTCCGAAGGATCACCAAAAGCGGCATCTCCTCCGCATGCCCAGTGGCAGAGGGTAAACGCTTAGCGACGTTTTAAGGCGTCTCCATTATGATTTGCAGGCGAGCGCGAAGCTTTCCCTTCCCGCGCAGCAAGGAAAAAAGCGGCTCAAGACCGCCCCCTTACTCCAAAACAACCAAAGGACTTGTATCATGACCCCCGAAAAAACGACCGAACAGGCCGTCAATGAAAAGGTCGGCATCGGCGCGTATCTCTCGCTCGCATTTGCCGTCGTCTTCTTCTCCGGCCTCTGCGCCTCCTCTCAGTGGTGGGGCGTCTTCGACTTCACGACCGTCAACGGCGGCTTCGGCCGACTCGTAAGCGGCGTCACCGAACAGGGCGACGCCATCAAGACGGCCATGGCCAACTTCCGAGGCAAGGGCGGCTCCGGCGCCATCGACGGCTTCATGTTCGCTCTTTCCCTCGTTCCGACGGTGATGTTCGCCCTTGCGATGATCACCGTCTTCGAGCACTACGGCGCCCTCAAGGCCGCCCGCAAGATCCTCACCCCGGTTCTGCGTCCGCTCATCGGCATCCCCGGTTCCGCCGCTCTCGCCCTCATCGCCTCGATGCAGTCGACCGACGGTGGTGCCGCCCTCACCCGCCAGCTCAAGGACGCCGGCGAGCTCACGGAATCCGAGACCAACACGTTCGCCGCGTTCCAGATGACGGCCGACGCACCGATCACGAACTTCTTCTCCTCCGGCGCCGTACTCTTCACGCTCGTCGCTGCCGACGGCACGCTCGCCGTTCCGGTCAGCCTGGGCCTGTGCCTCGGCGTCATCCTGCTCGGCAAGGTTCTCTCCGCCAACATGATGCGCCTCCTCCAGATCCGCGCCTCCCGCAAGTAACCACGAACGTTAAAAACAGAAGAAGGAACAAAAATGTCCGGACATGAATCTGCTAATCCGATGGTCACCGACGTGTTCGTGAAGGGCGCCGTCCAGGGCTGGAACATCGCCGTCACCTCCACGATTCCGAACGTCCTGATGGCGTTCGTGATCATCAAGGTCCTCAACCACTCGGGCCTCCTCACGATCTTCGGCGAACTGTTCGCCCCGATCATGGCCATCTTCGGCCTCCCCGGCGAAGCCGCCGCCGTTCTCCTCGGCGGTTGGATGTCCATGGGCGGCGGCGTGGGTGTTGCCGTCTCGCTCTTTGACCAGGGGCTTCTCACCGGCGAGCACGTCGCCATCGTCGCCCCGTCGATCTACCTCATGGGCAGCCAGGTCCAGTACATGGGCCGCTGCCTCGGCGTGATCGGCATCAAGGGCTCGAACCTCTTCAAGATCATGGCTCTCCCGATCGTCACGGCCTTCGTCTCGCTCTTCGTGATGAAGCTGATCGTTCTCGCGAGCTAAGCTCTCCCGGAGCCCGCTCCAACAAGGCCGCTTCCGCGCCACAAGGCGCAGGAGCGGCCTTTTTCCTTGTACGTTCTGAACAGCCTGTGCCTCCGCGCACCCGTGCTATCCTGATTCGGACAACACTCTGGAAGGAGGGCCCATGAAGAACATCCTCGTGATCGGCGCGGCAGGCCAGATCGGCTCCGAGCTCGTCCCCGAACTCAGGCGCCGCGGCTACATGACCGTGGCCGCAGGCAGCGGTCGCACGCCGCTGACCGCCGCGCTCTCCGAAGGCGGTCCGACGGCCGTCGTCAACCTTCTCGACGCGGACGGCCTGCGCAGGACCGTCGAACACTACGCCATCGACACGATCTTCAATATGGCGGCCATTCTCTCGGCCGTGGGCGAGTCGAAGCCCATGACGGCATGGGACATCGGCGTCAATGGCGTGATCGGTCTTCTCGAGCTCGCACGCGACAAGAACCTCTCCGTCTTCACACCGAGCTCCATCGGGGTCTTCGGTCCCGAAACGCCCCATGATCCGACGCCTCAGGACACGGTCTGCAGGCCGAGGACGATGTACGGCATCACGAAGGTGGCAGGCGAGCTGCTCTCCGACTACTACAGGGCGAAGTACGGCGTCGACGCCCGAAGCGTCAGGTATCCGGGCCTCATCTCCCACGTGACGCCGCCCGGCGGCGGCACGACCGACTATGCGGTCGACATCTACTGGAAGGCAGTCGAGCACGGCCGCTACGCCTCTCCGCTCGCCGAAGGGACGAGGCTGCCGATGATGTTCATGGCCGATGCGCTGCGCGCCGCCATCGAGCTGATGGAGGCCGATGCCTCAAGACTCCGGCACTTCAACAGCTTCAACGTGGGCGCGATGAGCTTTGCGCCCGAGGACGTGGCGGCGAGCATCAGAAGGCGGATGCCCGGGTTCGAGCTCACCTACGAGGTGAATCCCCTGCTGCAGGGCATCGCCGAGAGCTGGCCTGACGCACTTGACGACACGACGGCGCGCGAGGAATGGGACTGGAAACCCGAGTACGACCTCGACGCAATGACGGACGTCATGCTCGAGGCGATCTCCGAAAGGCTCGGCGGAAAGTCAGGGCACAGCTCTCAGGCCTGATGAACAGAAAGCCTGCATTCATCGCGAATGCAGGCTTTCTTGCATGAAGGCGCAGAAGGGCGTCAGCGGCTATCTCTTCTTCTTGCGAACGAGGAAGTCCTCGATGTTGTCGTCCGCCAGGGCGACAAGGTCGTGTGCGACCTCTTCCTCCCAGGGTTCGGGCGCGCGCGGTTCGTTCGGATTGTCAACGCGCCACTGGTGCGCGAACTCGCCGATCGCCTGACGCAGAAGATCGAGCCCCTCACCCGTAAGGGCGGAAACGAAGACCGCCTTGGGCCGGCCGTCGGGATGACGCACGATCTCGGGTTCGAGAGCCGTATTGTCGATTTTGTTGTAGACGAGGATCGCGGGGACGTCGTCCGCCTTGATCTCCTCGAGCACCGCGTTAACCTCGCTGATCTGGTCCTCTCGGACCGACGAGGAGGCGTCGACCACGTGAAGCAGAAGATCCGCATGGACCGTTTCGTCAAGGGTGGACTTGAAGGCCTCGACGAGCTGATGCGGAAGGCCCCTGATGAAGCCCACAGTGTCGCTCGCGACGACCGTCTCCTCGTCGCTGATCCAACAGCGGCGGGCGGTGGTGTCGAGCGTTGCGAACAGCTGGTCGGCCGCGTAGCTCTTGGCGCGCGTGAGGCGGTTGAAGAGCGTCGACTTACCTGCGTTCGTGTAGCCCACGAGCGAAACGGAGAGCGTGTCGGAGCGGGAGCGCGAGCGGCGCTGCGTGTCACGCTGACGCGCGAGACGCTTGAGCTGGTCGCGAAGCTGCTTCATGCGCACGCCGATCATTCGGCGGTCAAGCTCGATCTGCTTTTCGCCGGGGCCGCCGGTCTTGCCGAGGCCGCCGCGCTGGCGCTCCAGATGAGTCCAACCGCGCACGAGGCGCGTGGAGAGATGCTCGAGCTGGGCGAGTTCGACCTGCAAGCGGCCTTCGCGGGACTTCGCGCGGGCGCGGAAGATGTCGAGAATCAGCTGGGTGCGGTCAAGAACGGGAAGCTCGATGGCGCGCTCGATGTTTCGCTGCTGGGCCGCCGAGAGGGGGACGTCGAAGACGACGACGTCGGCATGCAGCTCATGAGCGAGCTCTCCGAGCTCGTCAACCTTGCCCGAGCCGATGAAGAAGGCGGGATCGGGCTTGTCGCGCTTGGCATCAAGAAGTCCGACGGGTTTGAGTCCGTCGGACTTGACGAGAAGCGCAAGCTCTTCGGCCGAGTCCTGGTAGACGACGCGGCCGACGACGACGCATACGAGAAAGGCGCGCGTGGCCTTCACCGCGCGCGTCTCATCGATCTGGAACGTGCTTATCTCAGTTCTCCGGCACGGAGGGCATGTTCACGGCACGCGTCGGAACGACGGTGCTGATCGCATGCTTGTAGACCATCTGGGTGACCGTGTTGCGCAGAAGCACGACGTACTGGTCAAAGGATTCGATCTGGCCCTGAAGCTTGATGCCGTTGACGAGATAAATGGAAACGGGGATGCGATCCTTGCGAAGGATGTTCAGGAACGGATCCTGAAGAAGCTGACCTTTCTGAGTCATTTTGTTGTTCTCCGACCGTCTGGGCCTGTTCCTTGCGGCAGCCCATCAGTCTTTGTTGTTATTCGATGCGGGTGGATCTGAACCGGTTCCGGCAACCGCCCGCGCACGGCCGCACGTACTGCGGCACTCCCTTCTATCTTATCACCTGACGATTGTAAATATCGTCCGCAAAGAGAAAAAGAAACCGAAAAACGCGTTTTCACGGGCATCAGAAAAGACGGCGGCGAAAAAAACGCTCCCGCCAGATTCGAGGGGAGCGTTTTCGTGCACGCGGGGGCGACGACCGCCCCCGGATCTCGAGAGGATCAGCGCTTGTTGTCGTCCTTGACGAAGGGGTTTTCCTTCGTGCGGAACTCGATGCGAAGCGGCGTGCCGGCGAGGTCGAACTTCTCGCGGAAGAAGCCTTCGAGATAGCGGCGGTAGCTTTCGCCGATGTCCTCGAGGGCGTTGCCGTGAATCACGATGACCGGCGGATTCGAGCCGCCCTGGTGCGCGAAGCGGGGCTTCGGACGGCCGCCGCGGGCGCGCGGGGGCTGCTGGCGCTCGACGGCCTCGAAGAGAGCTCGCGTGAGCTTGGGCGTCGGAATCTTGCGGTAGGCCGCGGCGTGGGCCTCGTCAACTGCCTTCATGAGGTGATTGAGGCCGTTGCGCTTGAGGGCCGAGATGCGGATCATGCGGGCCCAGCGCAGGAAGTGCAGCTTGCGCTCGAGCTCGAGGTTGAACATCTCGCGGTCGTAGTCGGACATGAGGTCCCACTTGTTGACGGCGACGACGAGGGCGCGGCCTGAGTCGAGTACGTAGCCCGCAATGTGGGCGTCATGATCGGCGATGCCGTTCTTGGCGTCGACGACGAGAATGACGACGTTGGCGTCCTCGATGGCCTGCAGGGTCTTGACGACGGAGAACTTCTCGATGGCCTCGAACACCTTGCCCTTCTTGCGAAGGCCGGCCGTGTCGACGAGCTCGTAGGGACGGCCGTTGTATTCGAAGTCGACGCGGATGGCGTCGCGGGTGGTGCCCGGCATGTCGAAGGCGATGAGGCGCTCTTCGCCGATCAGGGCGTTGATGAGCGTGGACTTGCCGGCGTTCGGACGGCCGGCGAGCGTCACCTTGAGGCGTTTGGGCGCATCGGGGTCGTCATCCTCCTCATCCTCGGGCTCCTCCTCGAAGCCCTCGAGGGCGAGGTCCATGACGGCGTTGACGCCCTGGCCGTGGGCGGCCGAGATGAGCCACGGCTCACCGAAGCCGAGCTCGTAGAACTCGGCGGCGGCGACAGCGGAAAGGCCTTCGGCCTTGTTGACGACGAGGATCACCTTGCGGCCGGACTGGCGCAGGCGAACAGCGATGCGCTGGTCGTGCGGAGTGAGGCCGGAACGGGCGTCGCAGACGAAGATGACGACGTCGGCCTCGTCGATCGCAAGCTCGGCCTGGCTGGCCATGGCCTTGACGATGCCTTCGGACTTGACGGGCTCGAAGCCGCCCGTGTCGACGACGATGTAGGGCATGCGGCCGACACGGCCCTGACCGTACTGACGGTCGCGGGTAAGCCCGGGGAAGTCGGCGACGATGGCGTCGCGGCTGCGCGTGAGGCGATTGAAAAGCGTGGACTTGCCGACGTTCGGACGGCCCACGAGAGCAATGACAGGAAGCATGTTTCTGGAAAAAGAGAGGCCGGACGACGCTCCAGAGGAGCATCGACCGGCGTGGATTCAAGGCGTTTTAAAGAGCGCGGGCGCGCGGCGTCATTCGCCGAGCGACTCCTGAAGCACGTAGGCGACCTCGCCTTCGACGGTCTGGAAGACCGCGCCGTAGCCGAACTGGGCGGCGGGCGCGCGCACGGCGCCGTCAAGGCGGGTGCGGCCGACGACCTCGCCGTTGGCGGGGTTCATCATCGTGACGTAGCCCTCATAGTCGGCAACGGCCACCGTGGCACCGATGCGGATCGGAGCGGAGACCGTGCGGTACTCGAGGTCGCGGTTGACCCAGGCTTCGCGGCCGTTGGCGCGGTTGTAGGCGTGGACGTAGCTCTGGTCGTCGACGACGTAGACCATGCGGGCGTCGGCGACCGGACCGGTGACGCTGTCGACCTTCGCATTCCAGACGAGCTGACCGTTCGTCGAGCTCATGCACACGAGGTTGCCCTGGAAGGCGGCGGCGCACATGAGCTGGTTGTCGACCCACGGACGACCGACGACGTCGATGAGGCGCTCGACCTCGGTGATGCCGGCGGCCTGACCGATGACGGCGTCAAAGACGGGCTTGCCGTTGAGGCCGAGGGCGAGAAGACGGCCGTTGGCCTGACCGGCGAGGATGCCCGCGGGGGACCAGGCCATCTGGTTGAAGGCCTGGAGCGTGAGCGCGGGAGCCTGGCCCTGATAGTGCCAGCGGCGTTCGCCGGTGACGATGTCGAAGGCGGTGATGCGCGTGTCGGAGGTCTTCACCACGACGAGGCCCTGGCCGACGAGCGGCGGAACGTCCGTCTCGGCGGAGAGCGTGGCACGCCAGATGAACTTGCCCTCGGCGTCGTAGACCTCGACTTCGCCGCGGTCCGTTACGACGGCCTGATGCATGCCGTCCGTGCCGACGCCTGCGACGATGCGGGAGCCGGCTTCGGCTTCCCAGACCTTGTCGCCCGTATGGCGGTCAAGGCGGTAGAGGCTGCTGCCGCCCGCGGCGTAGACGGCATTGTCCGTCACGGCAGGCGTGAGATAGCCGTCGCTTTCGCCGACGGAAGCCGTCCAGGAGACCTTCGGGCTGACCATTTCACGGAAGTCCTGCAGGTCCGCAGGTTCGTGGCTGTCGGGCGTGCTGCAGCCGGCGAGGGTGAGAACCGTCAACGCTGCGGCGGCGCCGAGCAGAGCTTTCTTGGCAAACATCGTATTCATCTCGTTGTGTTGGGCTTCTCGCCGCAGGCAAACCACCGCGCGGCTGAATCCATGATTGTATTAGCAAAAAGAACGGCAGCGGGGACAAATGACTCGTATTTTTCATTCGTCCTGCGCCGCCGTCATGCAGGGTCCTCCTGCCCGGTCACGGCCGTGCCGGGCGGCGCAGTCCGTCATTCCGCAACAGGCGGAAGCGAGGCGAGCTTGTAGTGGAGGACGCCGCGGATCGGGCTCTGCTCGCCAGCGGCCTCAACGGCCTTCTGCCAGGCGGCGCGGGCCTTTTCAAAGTCGTTCATGGCGTAGTAGACGTCGCCGAGGCGGTCCTCGACCAGAGCGGTCTGGTCGGGAACGGGCTTGGCGGGCTCAAGCGCCTTGAGGGCGGCCTCGGGCTTCTTGGCCGAGAGCTCGACGCCCGCGAGGCGAACGCGCGCGATGGTGTCGTACTCGGGATGGCCCGACTTCTCGATCACCCAGACGAGACGGTCTCGGGCGAGGTCGAGATTGCCCTCCTGAACTTCGGCCGCGGCGGAGGCGAGCGCGCCCAGGGGCGCGTAGATCGTCGTGCCGTAGTCCTCGATGAGGCCGTCGGCGATCGACTTCACGTTCTTCGTATCGTTCTGATAGATCGCGTTCTGCAGCTGCACGTAGGCGCCGGACGCCTGTGCGGCCTGATTGCGCTGGTACCACTGCCAGCCGTTCCAGCCGGCAAAGCCGAGGCAGCAGACGCAGACGGCGGCGGTGATCGGGGTGCCCCACTGATCCCACCAGGCCTTCATTTGGTCAATGCTCTCTTGTTCTTCCAAGTCGTAAGCCATCGCTTGCGCTCCTTAAGTCAACTCGATTGAATGATTACGCGGCGAGCGCGGCGGCAATGGCCGCGGCGGCGCCGGCGAGCGGCAGGGCCGTCTGCTCGGCGTAGGACTTCTCGCCCTCGCGAAGGGCCTTGACGGAGACCGTGCCGGCGGCAAGCTCGTCCTCGGCGGCGAAGACCGCGAAGCGGGCGCCGCTCGCGTCGGCCTTCTTCATCTGGCTCTTGAAGCCGGACTTGCCGGGGTGCACCATCACGCGCACGCCCGCGTCGCGAAGCGCTTCGGCGAGAAGCATCGCCTGGACCTGCGTGTCGCCGCCCGAATGGATGACGTAGACGTCGGTCTGGGTGCGGACCGGCACGCGGCCGCATTCACGCATGAGTTCGATGACGCGCTCCATGCCCATGGCGAAGCCCACGCCGGGGGCGGGACGACCGCCGAGCATTTCAATGAGCGGGTCGTAGCGACCGCCGCCGCAGATCGTGCCCTGGGCGCCGAGCTTGTCCGTGATCCACTCGAAGACCGTGTGGTTGTAGTAGTCGAGGCCGCGCACGAGGCGGGGATTGATCACGTACTCGATGCCGGCGGCGGAGACGAGCTGCTCCATGCGGGCGAGGAAGGCGCGGCTTTCCTCACCGAGGAAGTCGAGCAGACGCGGAGCAGCGTTGACGAGCTCCTGCATCTCGGGGTTCTTCGTGTCGAGAATGCGCAGCGGATTCGTGTAGAGACGGCGGCGGGCGTCCTCGTCGAGCACGTCCTGATTGCCCTCGAAGTACTTGATCAGGGCCTCGCGGTGGGCCTGGCGTTCAGGCAGCGCGCCGAGCGTGTTGAGCTCGAGGCGGACATCGCCCACGCCGAGTTCCTTCCAGATGCGGGCGAGCATCATGATCATCTCGGCGTCAATGTCCGGACCCTCCATGCCGAGCGCCTCGGCGCCGAGCTGGTGGAACTGGCGGTAGCGGCCGCGCTGCGGACGCTCGTGACGGAACATCGGGCCGCAGTACCAGAGGCGCTGCGTGGCGCCGTAGAGCAGGCTGTGCTCGTTGACGGAGCGCACGACGGCGGAGGTGCATTCGGGACGCAGCGTGAGCTGGTCGCCGTTCATGCTGTCGGTGAAGGAGTACATCTCCTTCTCCACGATATCGGTCACTTCGCCGACGCCGCGGGTGAACACCTTCGTGTTTTCAAGGATCGGAGTGCGGATTTCCTGATAGCCGTAGCGTTCGAGAACGCCGACGGCCGTCTGCTGCAGGGTCTGCCAGACGGCGGCATCGGCGGGGAGCATGTCGTTCATGCCCTTGACGCCGGCGAATTTTTCTTTGCTCATTCTTGTCAATTATCGGATTGCCCACGGGACGATGCGCCGTAGGTCGTTTGGACGAATTCTTCAATCATAGCGTGAAAGCGGGCCTGCATGTCATCGCCCTTGAGGGCGCAGACCTTCTCTCCGCGAACGTAGACAGGAGCCACGGGGCTCTCACCGGAGCCCGGCAGGCTGATGCCGATGTCGGCCTGACGGCTCTCGCCGGGACCGTTGACGACGCAGCCCATGACGGCCACCGTCATGTTCTCGACGCCGGGGCACGAGACGCGCCACTCGGGCATGCGCGAGCGCAGGTAGTCCTGCGTGCCCGCGGCAAGGCGTTGGAAGAGGTCCGACGTCGTACGACCGCAGCCGGGGCAGCTCGTCACCATCGGGGTGAAGCTCCTGAGGCCCATGCACTGCAGGATCTCCTGGGCGACCACGACCTCCTCGGTGCGGGGCGCGCCGGGAGACGGCGTGAGCGAGACGCGGATCGTGTCGCCGATGCCTTCCTGAAGGAGCACGGCGAGCGCAGCCGTCGAGGCGACGATGCCCTTGGAGCCGATGCCCGCCTCGGTAAGGCCGAGGTGGAGCGCGTAGCTACCGCGCCTTGCGAGCATGCGGTAGACGGAAATGAGGCCCTGGACTTCGGAGACCTTGGCGCTCAGCACGATGCGGTCGGCGGGAAGGCCGAGCTTCACGGCCATGTCGGCGCTCTGCACGGCGCTCTCGACGAGAGCGGCGCGAAGGACGGCGTCGGGGGGAAGCGGATCGGAGAGCGCGTTGTTCTCGTCCATCATGCGGGCGAGGAGCGCCTGATCAAGCGAGCCCCAGTTGACGCCGATGCGTACGGCGGCGCCGTACTTCTTCGCGCACTCAATCATGGAGGCGAAGTTCTCCATGCCCTTCTCGCCCTTGCCGACGTTGCCGGGATTGATACGGTACTTGGAGAGCGCGGCGGCGCATTCGGGATGATCTGCGAGCAGCTTGTGGCCGTTGTAGTGGAAGTCGCCCACGAGCGGGACGTCGCAGCCGGAGCGGTCGAGCGCCTCGCGAATGCGGGCGACGCCGCGAGCGGCGTCGGGCGTGTTGACGGTGAGTCGGACGAGCTCGCTGCCCGCGCGCGCAAGCGCAAGCACCTGGGCGACGCTCGACTCGACGTCGGCCGTCGAGGTGTTCGTCATCGACTGCACGACGATCGGGTTCATGCCGCCGATCGTCACGACGCGGCCGCCCCAGGCGACCTTGACGGCGTGGGTCTTGCGACGGAATTCAAGGGTGTTTTCCGACACGGCTTAAGTCTCCGGGAAATACGCACCGGCCGGAGGCCGGTGTGAAAAGAGCGGCCCGAAGGCCGCTGCTCTGTTGAATCTTCTTACTTCACCACGAAGCGGCAGATGCCGTTGCGGGTGGACTTGGTGAGTTCGTAAGGCCTGCCGTCGACCGTGAGCGTCATGACGGAGGCGTTGCCGACCGTCACTCGGGCCCCGACGGGCACGTTCAGGGTCTCGCTGCCGCCCTCGGCCATCTCCTTGGCGAAGAAGCTGCGGCCGTTGGGCAGAAGGATCTGCACCCAGCAGGCGCCCGAGGTCGAGAGGGTGACGCGGCGCTCACCCGTCGCGGCGGCCTGCGACTGGGCGCGGGCCTTTTCGGCGGCCGCCTTTTCAGCGGCGGCCTTCTCCGCAGCGGCCTTCTCGGCAGCGGCCTTTTCCGCAGCGGCCTTCTCGGCGGCGGCCTGTTCGGCCGCAGTCTTCTCCTGAGCAGTCTGATCGGCTGCCGCCTGTTCAGGGGCGGGCGCCGCTTCAACTGATTCGGGGGCATCGACGACGGGCGTCTCCGCAGCGGGCTGCGTCTCGGCGCCGTCGCTCATGCTCGACCAGGCGTACCAGCCTGCGGCGCAGACGAGGACCGCAGCGATGGCGACGACGGCGGCCTTGAGGCCCGTGCGGCGGCCGGAGGCGCGCACGACGGTCTCCTTGGCGGGATCATGGTCGGGAAGGACCCCGACACTTGCGGCGCCGTAGCGGGCGGTGTAGTCGGCGACGAGCGGATCGGGTTCGAGACCGAGCACCGAGGCGACGCCGCGGATGAAGGCGCGCACGTAGACGGGCTCGGGAAGCTCGGCAGTTCTTTCGCTCTCAAGCGCGCGGACCTGCTGGACCGAAAGGCGGGAGCGGGCGGCCATGTCGCCGATGGAGATGCCCTGGGCCTCGCGGGCGCGCTTGAGCGCGGCGCCGAAGCCTTCGGCGGGGGCCGGATGCAGGACCGGCTCGTTCATGTCAGACGTTTCTTGGGCCATGGCGCTTCCTTCCAGGAGTGTTTTGATGTTCGGTGTCTTGGGCGCCGCGGACCCTCAGGACTCGCGCACGCCCCGGCGGGAGGCTACTCCCTGCGGCGGGCCGCCTGCAGAAGAGGCGCGGCCTCGGCCTTCTGCTGTGCAAGGCGCTCGGCGCGGCGGGTGCGGTCGCGCACCTCGCCCGCGAGCTGGCCGCACGCAGCGTCGATGTCGTCCCCTCGCGTCTTGCGGACCGTCGTCACGATGCCCGCCTCGTTGAGGCGGCGGCAGAACGCGAGAACCTGCTCGCGCTCGGGCTTGCGCAGGTCCGACTGCGTGAAGGGATTGAAGGGAATCAGGTTGAACTTGCACGGCACGTTTTCACGGCGCACGAGTTCGACGAGTTCGTCGGCCTGCTCAAGGCGATCGTTGATGCCGCCGAGCATGACGTACTCGAAGGTGATGAAGTCGCGCGGGGCCACCTTGAGGTAGCGGCGGCACGCGGCCATCAGGTCGGCAAGCGGATGCTTGCGGTTGACGGGCATGAGCTTGTCGCGCAGCGCGTCGTTGCCCGCATGCAGGCTCACGGCGAGCGCAACAGGGCTGTCCTCGGCGAGCTTGTCCATCTGGCGGACGAGGCCCGACGTGGAGACGGTGACGCGGCGGCGGGAGAGCCCGTAGCCGTTGTCGTCAAGGAAGACGTGCAGGGCGCGCAGAACGTTGTCGAGGTTCTGCAACGGCTCGCCCATCCCCATGAGCACGACGTTGGAGATGATTCGGTCGTTGGGGTCCGTCACGCCTGCGTCGCGACGCAGTTCGCGTTCGGCCCACCAGAGCTGGCCCACGATCTCGGCGGTCGTGAGGTTGCGGTTGAAGCCCTGCTTGCCCGTGGAGCAGAAGAGGCAGCCCATGGCGCACCCCGCCTGCGTGGAGATGCAGAGCGTGCCGCGGTCATCCTCTGGAATGAACACCGATTCGACCGCGTTTCCGTTGCCGACGTCAAAGAGCCACTTGCGCGTGCCGTCAGCCGACTTCTTCTCGGTGATGGGCACGGGAGGACGCACTTCGGCCATGTCCTTCAGCTTGGCTCGGAACACCTTCGCGAGGTTCGTCATGTTGTCGAAGTCGCCTTCGACATGACGATGGAGCCAGCGCGAGAGCTGAGTTGCACGGAAGGCCTTTTCGCCGATGCCGGCGCACCAAGCGGTGAGCCCTTCCAGATCGAAGTCGAGAAGGTTCACCTTAGAGGCGGCGGCAGACTCTTTGACGTTGTCGGTCACGAATTATTCCTCACTGTGTTCGCAGCGGATTAGCGGCTGTGAATGGAGAGAGCCGGGAAGAAGTAGGCGATTTCGACGGCGGCCGTTTCCGGAGCGTCGGAGCCGTGAACGGCGTTGGCGTCGATGCTTTCAGCGAAGTCGGCGCGGATCGTGCCGGCGGCGGCCTTCTTCGGGTCCGTGGCACCCATGAGCTCACGGTTCTTGAGAATGGCGCCTTCGCCTTCGAGAACCTGGATCATGACCGGGCCGGACGTCATGAAGGAGACGAGATCCTTGAAGAAGGGACGTTCCTTGTGAACAGCGTAGAAGCCTTCGGCTTCAGCCTGGGAAAGCTGACGCATCTGGGCGGCGACGATCTTGAGGCCGTTCGTTTCGAAACGGGAGTAGATCTTGCCGATGACGTTCTTGGCAACGGCGTCCGGCTTGATGATGGAGAGGGTGCGTTCAATAGCCATTTTGTTCTCTCAGAGAAAATGCCCGGAAAAGGCTCCGGGACGTGGAAAAACCGACAAAAGGGAGCGGTTGTGCTCCCTTTCGTACTGAACTGATGATTTTAGCACGAGGCCGCGCAATCACTCCCCGGGGCACACGCCTTTTTCTTGGTTCATCTCGGAAGTCCGTGGAACGCGGCCTTGACTTTTAAGAAAA
>OGJR01001468.1_pt1 | contig 15194 bp, 10 predicted proteins | sample 1572301 | NCBI WGS metagenome assembly OGJR01 (sample SAMEA2582083, study PRJEB24529) | metagenome | biome: Human gut stool | place: China | collected 2011 | reverse complement strand
ACTTTTTGTTTCTGATATAAAAAACCTATGAGTGGAGGAAGCACTCATAGGCGTGGTCCAATCAGAAATACTAACCTATCTCTAACTTTGAACCTTAATTTACAAATGTATGAATAAAAAGATTATTCAGCAAATTTGGCTGCCTATTCTTTTGGTTCTTGTCTGTCTTAGCACCCCCTTTACAAGTGTCTATGCACAAAATATTCGCGTGACCATTCAGTTGAAGGATGTGCGTATGAAGCAGGTTATGACCGAAATAGAAAAGCAGACACGTTATCTTTTTGCCGTTGATGACGACGTAGATGTCACCCGCTCTGTTAGTGTCAATGTTATAAATCAGCCTTTGCAGGAAGCCCTGATTCAGATGGTAAAAGGCTCCGATGTAAGCTATCAAATCAGCGGTTCGAACATCGTTCTGAAAAAACAACCAATCCAAAAGCCGGTAACGGTATCAGGTACGGTGCATGATCAGCACAAACAACCTATTGTCGGAGCTTCCATCATTGTCAAAGGTACGGCAGTGGGGACCAGTACTAACGCTGACGGCTCTTTCTCACTTCAGATCCCCCCCCCCAGTGCAACAGCTCAACTGGAAATTAATTTTTTGGGCTATGAGCCTGTGGTGGTATCTGTTGGCGGCCGTACTGTATTTAACATTACGCTTAAAGAATCCGTCGCCGAAATCGAGCAGGTGGTTGTTACTGCTCTTGGTATTAAGCGTCAGGAAAAAGCTTTGAGCTATAACGTGCAGCAGGTGAAGTCGAGCGCCATTACCGATGTGAAGGATGCCAACTTCATCAACTCCCTGTCCGGTAAAGTCGCCGGTATCACGATCAACACCTCGTCGTCAGGCGTCGGTGGGGCCTCGAAGGTCGTCATGCGCGGTAATAAGTCGATCACACAGTCGTCCAACGCTCTTTATGTGATTGATGGAATTCCGATGTATAACGTGAGCAACGGCGGCGATACGGAATTCGGTTCACGTGGTGCCACAGAAGCCATTGCCGACCTGAATCCCGAGGACATCGAATCGATGTCGGTTCTGACCGGAGCTTCCGCGGCCGCCCTCTATGGTTCGAGTGCCGCGAACGGCGCCATTATGATTACGACGAAAAAAGGTCAGGCCGGAACATTCAGCGCTTCGTATTCGAATCATACGGATTTTCTCAAACCTTTCGTGATGCCGAAATTCCAGAATCGCTACGGTACGGGCAGCTACGGGAAATCTTCGGGTTCGCCAATCTACAGCTGGGGCGAGAAGTTGACCAATGCAGCGCGTACCGGATACACACCGGATGATTTTTTCGAGACGGGTTATGTCACGACCAACTCCGTAACGCTTTCCGGAGGAACCGAGAAGAACCAAATGTTCTTTTCCGCAGCATCGGTTAATTCTGAAGGTATCATACCCAATAACCTCTATGATCGCTACAATTTCACGTTCCGAAATACGTCGCATTTTCTGAAAGACCGCCTGCGTGTGGACGTAGGTGCGAACTACATCGTGCAGAAAGATCAGAACATGACCAACCAAGGCGTCTATTCGAACCCGCTGGTTTCGGCTTATCTGTTCCCGCGAGGTGATAGTTTCGAAGCGGCGAAAATTTTCGAACGCTGGGATCCAGCCCGCAAGATTGCCGTGCAGTACTGGCCACAGGGCGAGGGTGGCGACCTGCGTATGCAGAACCCGTACTGGATCGCGTACCGCAATCCCCGCAATACAGACAAAAAGCGTTATATGGCCAACGTTTCGATTGCTTTTGACATCCTACCATGGCTGAATGTTTCGGGACGGGCCAAGGTCGACAATACTAATTCGATCTTCACGCAGAAACTCTATGCTTCATCGAATACCACGATTACAGAAGGCAGTACGCAAGGGCATTATACGGAGATCCGCAATACCGACGAGCAGATCTATGCCGACGTGATGGTCAATATCAATAAGACCTTCGCGGCCAACAAATTCTCATTGGTTGCCAACGTCGGTGCGTCCATCAACGACACGAAAAGTAAGGAATTGAGCTATCGCGGTCCGATTCGGGAGGTCGGCATCCCGAATATGTTTACCGTTTTCGATTTGGATAAGGAGAAATCCCGCCCTCAGAAATATGGTTGGCAGGAACAGACGCAATCAATATTCGCTTCAGTCGAAATGGGCTACAAATCAATGCTTTATCTGACCGTGACGGGACGTAACGACTGGGCCTCGCAACTGGCCGGATCGCCACAACGTTCGTTCTTCTATCCCTCAGTAGGTCTCTCCTGGTTGCCGACAGTAACTTTCGATATGCCTGAAGCATTTACTTACCTCAAGTTGCGAGCATCCTTTTCGTCCGTGGGCATCCCCTTCCCGAGGTTCTTGACCACTCCGACCTATCCTTACGACGAAACGAACCAACAGTGGCTGCCTACGACGTTCCGTCCGATCGAGCAGCTTTACCCGGAGCGTACCAAAACATGGGAAATCGGTATTGACGCCCGATTGTGGAACGACTTGCGACTGTCCGCTTCTTGGTATCGGGCCGACACGAATAATCAGACGTTCCAACCTACGGTGTCCACCTCGTCGGGCTATTCGAGCATGTACGTTCAGACGGGCAATGTCCGCAACACGGGTATTGAAGCAAGTTTGGGTTACGGCCATACGTGGGGCAGTTTTTCTTGGGATACGAACTTCACGTTCTCTTGGAATAAAAACGAAGTCACCGAACTGATGGATGGTTTGACCGATCCGCTTACCAACGAACCACTGAAAGACCGTCTGGAGATCAAGGGTCTTGGTAAGGCGAAATACATTATCAAGAAGGGTGGTACGTTGGGTGACCTGTATACAACTTCTAATCTCAAATACGATGAGAACGGATATGTGCAGATAGACCGCAACGGCAATTTGGTAACGACAGACGTTGGCGAGGATATCTATCTCGGTTCTGTTTTTCCCGATTATAATTTGGCATGGCGCAATGATTTCGATTGGAAGGGTGTGCATCTGGGGATTCTCTTCACGGCTCGCATCGGAGGTATCTGCTACTCGGCAACCCAAGCCAATATGGATCTGTTTGGCGTATCGGAGGTTTCGGCTGCGGCGCGTGATGCTGGAGGCATCTTGATCAATGGACGGGAGATGATCGATCCCCAGCGGTGGTATGCTGCAATCAGTTCGCAAAGCGGACTTCCTCAGTACTACACCTATTCTGCGACCAATGTGCGCCTACAGGAACTTTCACTGGGCTATACACTTCCGAGCAAATGGTTCCGCGACGTCTGCAAAATCAACATCGCTTTTGTTGGCCGTAATCTGTGGATGGTCTACAACAAAGCGCCGTTCGATCCCGAGGCGATTGCTACGACCGGTAATAATTATCAGGGAATCGACTATTTCATGATGCCTTCGCTCCGCAACCTCGGATTTAGTGTAAAACTCACTTTCTAAACAATGGACAGTATGAAACAGATAGTAAAAACAGCGCAATTTTTGCTGCTTTCGGCCGTGCTGTTCTGCGCTTGGGGATGTATGAGCGATTTTGATGCCATCAATCGCAATCCGTCGGAAGCAACCGACGAAGAACTCGGGCGCGAGAACTATAAAATCAGTACGAACCTTCGAGGATTACAGAATTGGGTCATTCCCGTTCAGGAACATAGATACCAATTCAACGAATCACTGACTGGTAACCCCTATGCTGGTTATATGGCGGAAACACCGGACGGGTGGAAAGAGAAATTCTCGACATTCAACCCTTCTGCCGACTGGCTGAAATGGCCGTTTGTAATCGTTATGCAGGAGGTCTATCCCTATTTTCGCGGCGTTGTGAATAACACCGAAGACGAAGCGGCCATAGCCCTTGCTCAATTATTTCGCATAGCAATCATGCACCGCATGACGGATACCTACGGCCCAATTCCCTATTCGAAGGTGATAGAGGATTCGTCCGAGTCGCTCACGGTCGCTTACGATTCGCAGGAAACCGTTTATATGAAAATGTTCGAGGAGTTGGACGCTGTAATTGCGGCCTTGCACGCTAACGAGCAGATGTCAGCAGAGGCGTTCCGTAAGTCGGATAATGTTTATTACGGCGACATCAAAAAGTGGATTAAATACGCCAACTCGCTCAAGTTGCGCATAGCCATGCGCCTGTCGTATATAAAACCCGACATTGCACAGGCAAAGGCCGAAGAGGCCGTCACCGACGGCGTAATCCTTGACAATGCGGACAATGCCTATATGCACGCTCCTGAAAACCGTATGGCGCTAATCTACAACGATTGGGGCGACCATCGCGTCGGCGCCGATATCATCAGCTATATGAATGGCTATAAAGACCCGCGCCGCGCCGTGATGTTCACTCAAGGGACTTGGAATAAGAAAACCGATTATTACGGCATGCGCATCGGTACCGACCCGACGAACAAGTCGGCGATGGTTTCTACTTATTCCAATCAGATCGTAGATAGCAAATCGCCTTATCTGTGGATGAATGCCGCGGAGGTAACGTTTCTGCGCGCCGAAGGCGCTTTGCGCGGCTGGGCGATGCAGGGCGACGCCAAAGATCTCTACGAAACAGCCATCAGGCTTTCGTTCGAAGAGCGGGGGGTGACCGGCGCCGATACCTATCTGACGGATGCTGTCAGCACACCACAGAAATACACCGATCCGATGGGTAATTACAGTATGCAGGCTCCGGCCAGTACGATCACGATCGCTTGGGAAGCAGACGATACGGATGCCGTCAGGGAGCGCAACCTGGAACGCATCATTACCCAGAAATGGATTGCTATTTTCCCGCTGGGCATCGAGGCTTGGTCGGAGTATCGCCGCACAGGCTATCCCAGGCTGCTGCCTGCTGTGGAAAACAAGAGTGCCGGCACAGTGAATGTCAAATACGGAGCCCGCCGCATTCCCTATCCTTCGGAGGAATATACTGAAAATCCCGTCCATCTACAAGAGGCCATTTCGATGCTTAACGGTCGGGACAATGCCGGAACGCGCGTGTGGTGGGATGTGAAATCTTTAGAATAAGCCGTTATGAAAAGAACAAATAGATTATCATTTTGGGGAACGGTGCTTCTTATGGGACTTTTTTCAGTTTCGTGCAACGATTGGACGGAGATGGAAAGCGTAACTCAGAAAACACAGCGTCCCAATGAGCAGGATCCCGAATTATGGGCTCAATACACAGCCGCGCTGCGGGAGTATAAGCAGAGCGAACATACACTTGTTTTCGCCAGTTTTGCCAACGGCGCTCCCGTTGCCACGAGCGAAAAGGACTGCTTGCGTAGCCTTCCCGACTCGCTGGATGTAGTATCACTGACCAATGCCGACAATTTTTCGGAGTTCGACAGAGAGGACCTTGCCGTACTCAAGGAAAAAGGGATACGTGCCGTTTATTTTGTCGATTACGCTTCGCGCAGTACCGAATTTGCTGACATGACCGCTTTGGGCGCTTATTTGGATAAGGTCGTCGCTCGCACTCGTGAACTGAATCTCGACGGACTCTCTTTTTCGGGGATTCCAGTTTTCGGATCCGATACCGAACAAGCGGCACAAAAGGCCGTGGCCGCGCTCTTCATAGAGAAGTTCGCCGCTGTGGCCGGTCCGGGTAAGGAGTTGTTGCTGCTTTTCGAAGGCGATCCTCAGTTCCTCGCGGCAGCAGATCGGGACAAGGTCGACTATTTCGTACTCGACACGAAAGAAACGGACAACGCTACCGACTTGAAGTTGCAAGTACTTCGCGCTCTGAATGCCGGAAATGTTCCGTCCGATAGACTGTTACTCGGGGCGATGACCGAATACGAATTTACGGACGAGGACAAGGGCACTTCGGATGCGGTCACGGCATTGACAATGCGCATTCCCGAAATCGGAGGGCAGCCGCTGGCCGGTCTTTGCGTCTATAATGTCAATGTAGACTATTTCGGCGCCGACTTCATTTATCCGCTTACCCGTACTGCAATACAGACCTTGAACCCTTCCAAATAACCGAAAGCTATGAAAAAGAATAATCCATATCTTTTAGCGGCAGTCCTACTGGCTGTAGCTTTCACGGGCTGCAAGAATGACGAATACGATAATAAATCGCCTTTCGACAATGTGGTTTACCTTAATGTTTCGGAGAACAGCGACACGCAGGTTACTACATTCAAGAAAACATTGTCCGATCTGCCGAAGACTTTTTCCGTCGTGCTGAGCTATCCCGCACCGCAGGCAGTCCATGTCGACGTTGAAGTCGATCCGTCACTCGTCGAAACCTACAATGCCCGGCACAATACGTCGTGGACGATGCTCGATGCGAAATATTACGAACTTTCAGACTCGAAGCTCACAATTCCGGCAGGCAAGACCATTTCGGATGTCGTGACCCTGAAACTAAAAAATCTCGATGGCTCGGGCGAGGCAGAAGAACTTCCCATTGACCAGACTTATCTGCTACCCGTAACGATTGCCGATGTCAACGGAGGGGTTGCGAAGTTGCACAGTTCCGCAACAGCCTATTATCTGGTCAAACGCTCCTCGGCCATTACTTCGGCGGCCTCGCTACGCGACAACTGGATCAATTTCCCGACGCTCGACAAAGCTTCGGAGGGCAGTATGTTGTTCAACAACCTGACGGCTGTGACCTATGAGGCGATTATCCGTGTGGACGACTTTTCGAAGCATTCCGAAATTTCGACGATCATGGGTGTCGAAAATTACCTGCTGCTGCGCATTGGAGACGCTTCATTCCCGCGCCAGCAGATTCAGTTCGACGGTTCGGGTGATTCGGCCCAAACTCCGGGCTTCGGGAAGTTCCCCAAGAAAGATGAAACGAAACTACTCAATCCCGGGGAGTGGTACCACATCGCTGCAACCTACAGCTACGCTACGCGCGAGGTCTGCATCTACGTCAACGGCAAGCTACAGAGTAAAGGTACTGATTTGGGCAACCCCGCCAGCACGCCGTTCAACCTTGCGGGACGTGCCTTCTACGATCTCTATCTGCAAGACCCTGTGACATATAAGGACTACAAGGACTGGGGTAATTTCCGGCAGTTTTTCCTCGGTAAGTCCTATGACGATTCGCGCCAGCTCAACGGCGATATTACTGAAGTGCGTGTCTGGTCGGTAGCCCGCAGCGAACAGGAAATTTGGGACAATATGTACGATGTCGATCCCAAAACTCCCGGTCTGATCGGTTACTGGAAATTCGACGAGGGCCAAGGCAACGTCATCCGCGACTGGACGGGCAACGGCAACGATGCCGTGGCTGAATTCGACCTCGACTGGCCCAGCGGCATTGAAGTTCCCCAAATCAACAAAGAGTAATCTAAAATGTCGATTATGAATAGGATCAATAAAATAAGCCAATTACTCCGGAGCGGATTGTGGGCAACCGCAATGTTGATGTGCGTTACAGCCTGCACGGATAATGAAATTGTCTATAAGACCGGGCAAAAACCTGACACGGAAACACTGGAAACGGTTTCCGGCACACTGCGCAGTTCGAAATCGCTCCGCGATCGGATTCCCGTCCACCTGACCGAGGACGGCGAAGAGGTTGCCACCGACCAAATCTATTACAGGCTCACTCAAGCGGCGTCGCAGGCCGTGACGCTGACAGCGGAGCCCGATCCGGAGTTTGTCGAAGCCTACAACACGGCCAACGGTACCGCTCTGATGCCGCTTCCTCTTGCCAATATCACCTTGGCCGGCGATGGTAAAATCACGATTCCGGCAGGAGCACGGGTTTCGGATAAACTCACTTTGACAATCGACTCCAAAAACTTGACTCCGGGCATCTATCTGATGCCGGTCGTCGTCGATGCCACCGAAAACGGGAACGAGCAGCAGGTGCTTTATTATGGCGTCACTGTTCGGGAATTCGATGAGAACATCTATCAGTCTGGCAATGAGAGTTCTAATATAGAACTGGATACCGAGTGGACAACCGTATTCTATCTCAACACCAGCGAGATACAGGCGCATTATGCCGACTACGTGGCTTGGGAAAAACAGGATATGACTACTTTCGAATCGGTTTATACGGCCTCTTTGGGGAATATCGTCAATTTGCGAATCGCTCAGGTGGGCTATGCTCCCGATTCGAAACGCGCCCTCTTCGCTCCGACTTCCGATTTGCGTTATACGGTAGAGCATGCCGACAAATACATCCGACAGATGCAGGACAAAGGCCGCAAGGTGTGCGTCTGCATCGAAGGCGGTGGCAGCGGCATCGGGTTCTGCAACATGACCGATGCGCAGATTGCCGATTTCGTGGGCCAAGTCGCAGTCTTCATTACGACTTACCGGCTCGATGGCGTCAACCTCTGGGATCGCGGTTCGGGCTATGGCAAGGAGGGAATGCCTGTGGTGAATACCGCCTCGTACCCCAAACTGATCAAGGCCCTGCATGAAGCGATGCCCGACAAGCTGCTGACAGTGGTCGATTATGACGAGCCCACGGCATCGTTCCATGATACGGCCCTAACGGGCGGAATCGCCGTGGGCGACTACATCGACTATGCATGGCACGGCTATGTTTCCGAAACCGAACCGATTGCATTCGTCAATCCGTATAACCAGTTCACCTCCTACGAACAAAGATACTCCCGCAAGCCGTTCGACGGACTCGACGAGTCCCGATACGGAAATGTCAATGTGCCGTTTTATAGCGAAAAAAGCGACTTGTTCATGGATATGAATATGGATATGTGGTCGATGAATGCTATTATGTGGAATATCGAAAAGACCAGTAATATCCTTGTTTTCAACGACCTTGTATTGCCGCAGGTGAATTTCGCAGAAGAGGGGTGTATCTCGATGATTCAGAATTTCTTGGCGTACCTTGCTTATGATGAGAATTTCGAGGCATCTTATAGCTACAATGTGATGCAGCGTATCCCCATCTATCATAAATTAGGATATAATACTTTTGCAAAAGATTGGTAACGAAAAACATATACAGGGGAAGCACCTCTAATCAAACTCAATTTATTTACCTTAAAACTTAAACGATTATGAAAAAGAATCTTATTCTTTTGTGTTCGCTTTTCATGGCGACTGCTCTGATATCGTCTTGCGCACAGGACGCTATGGAGCCTGAAGTGGATGCAGCAGCTACGGGTGCTGAAACACGGGCTTACGGTGACAAGACCCCGAAAGTTATGATGTATATCGAGGTCAACGACACCAACCCGCTGAATACGATGCTCTATCGTATGAACAATGAGCCGTTTATCGACATCACGACCATCTTCGCCGCCAACATCCGCGCAAACGGCTCCGAACCGGCTTTGTGGCTCAACGACAATGTGACGAAAATTCTCGTTCCCGATGCAGGGTCCACGACGACCGGTCACTACAAGTATGTGCAGCCGATCCGTCAGGACGGCGGCAAGGTGCTGATGACGATTCTCGGAGATCACCAGGGAGTGGGTGTAGCCAACCTGACCGAGGCCAATCAGGATAAGTTCGCCGAAATTCTCGCCTGGGCTGTCGAAGAGTACCAACTCGACGGAATCGATTTCGACGACGAATGGTCGAAATACGGTGAAAATCCCAATTTCCCCTCTTCGGTGTCCGGTTCGTTCAACGGTCTCATTGCGAAACTTCGTGAAAAACTCGATGCTCGCTTCCCGAACGATCATAAACTGATTACGGCATATTACTACAACGATGCTACCAATCTCTCCTCGGCTGCGGTTGGCGATATGGATTTTGCATGGACGGTGGGATTCGGTCCTAATCTTTACTATACACCTTCATCTCCGTGGACGAATGCCAAATGGTCGGCACAGATGCCTAATATGAATAATACGTTCACAACGCTGCAGCTCAATCAGATCAAGAACCGTTCGGCCCAGTCTAAGAATGCCGGTATGGGCGCTATTGCAGGCTATGACATGCGCGTTCATACCGAACGTGACCCGCTGCCTGCTCTTCAGAAGATTGGCGAAGGAGCATTCAACGGTACGGTTACCCGCAGCGGCTCCGCCTACACGAAAGATTGGACTGCTGGTGCCGGAACGATGATTACTTATGCTGATGTTCAATAAGTTCAGAACGGTGCGTATCCTGTATATGTAGCAAATGTCTGCGACGGCATTTGCGACCCGCACACCATTCTGTTACTCGGTGTGCGGGTTTATTGTGTCTATATGAATGCTAATTAAACGTAATTTTTATACTAATTAAAATGAACCATTTCCCCGTTTATTCGCTTTCTGCTTGGCAACCGGAATAAGTACGTCAAACAAATAACCCGCATACATTCGGTGTATGCGGGTTATTAAAATCGGCAGGTAAGTAACCTGTATATGTAGCAAATGCCTGCGACGGACTTAATATAACTGTTGCTGTTCTGCCGATTTAACTTTTTATGCGTGCAAAATTACTCAAATATTTAACCTCTTACATATTTTTTATGTAAATCAGCTTATGTACATAAAAAATAGTGAAAGACACTCATTCTAAACTTGTGAAACGCAGGTACTGGTATACCTAAAGCAGACAAGCAGAACTTGTGCCTTCCACAGCACGAAGCTCCGCTCCTGCCTACCTGCTTTTTCCCAAAATTACCAGTTTCGCGTTTCTTAGCAGGGCAGATTTATGTTACTTCCTTTCGGAAGTATTGCAAAGTTAACAAATTTTCAGAATATACAAAAACACGTTAACCCAACAATATAAGAAGTAAATTATACCTCCTATATGACCTCAAAGAACAACTTAAATAAAATAGAGGGTAACCTTCAGCGAAATAAATGTAACTCTTTGTCCGAATTTGACCTGAAAGTTACCCCCGTTGCCTGATTGCTATCCGAAAAAATAACGGGCGGGGCGATGCATTACGCGAAGTAGGTCGTGAGAAACCCGTAAGCAATAACACAAAGCCCACGCCCGTTAAGGTCGTTGCTCTTGAAAACACCTCGCCCCTGCGGGCGCGGGACTGTGAATCTGCCGCTTACAGTAAATTCTCACGTTCACTTCGCAGCAAATGCTGCCCGTCTTTCAACGGATAGCAGTACAAAGATATAAATAAAAAATAGATTCCGAAGAAATTCCGGTATGTTTTTTCCAATAAACATCACTCAATCACACAAATAAGATGGAAACAGGTCATTTTGTTTGCCGTAGATAATTCCTTATGCAATGGTCGAGCCATCCGGCCGTCAAAAATACAAATACAGATGGATAGATTGTTATGCACATCCTTATATCGGGCTTTGTTAAAATCGCTGACTCGGAAGGCCGTTTCGGAAAACAGATTACGGAACTACTTTCTCGATTTCGCACAACAGGTCACGATCATCTGCGACGATACGGATGCTCTATCGGTATTAAGAGCCTTGAACTACACGCAGGTTCAATTCCGCTCTCTTCTTCGCCGGGTTTCCGAACGGGACACTCCGCCGCCGCATTATCTATCCCGGTTTATAAATCAAGCTATTGAGTTCATCCGGACGGAAACTGATTTGTTGTATTACCGCCTCGAACATCCGCAGTATTTCATCTCCGAGTCCGCCCCTCAGTCGCCGCTCTATTGGTCGAAGGAGCATTCAGCAATCAGCGTTTCGGAAATTCTTTGCGGGCTCGATCGGATGACCCCGAAGCCTTTGCTGCTGGCCGACGGTACGGCTGCTCCGTTCAATCTGGTCGTTCGGGTCTTCGAGGATACGTTGCATGTCAAACTCGGCGATCCGACCGATGTCAAACGCCGTGTTCTGGAGCGCAAAAAGGATCGCACGAAATTTACCGAGGCATTGCTTTATTCCTTGAATAGGGAGGAATGATTTTTTCGACTTTTTATATCCGGGCGGATATCCGGATATGCTGTTTCGCATTTAAGAAATTCCCATCTTCGCACATGAAAACCGACCGAATAACCCGATATGTCCCGAACGATGAAGAATCCGGAAAAAGTTCCGTTTATCGGAATGCTCGAAACCTTTCTCGACCGACGACTGCTGTCTCCGGAGCAGGATGCTCTCGACGCAGCCTATGAGGATTACGTCGATATGCTTCATAGTCTTACCGCTCGATCCCTCCGCCCGCCCCTCGACCTGTTGCACGACCTTGCCCGTCTCCAATCCCGCCTGATGCGGTCGCAAGCGCGGATTGTTGAGAAGGAATCTCCGCAGGCGTCGCTGCTCGAATCGGCGCTTTTGCTGACGAATTTCGAAATCCGCCTGGTCTTCACCCGGCTTCGTTATCCGTCCATCGCCGATCCGGTCTCGGTCGAAGTTCCGAAATCCCCGCTTTATCTGTCGAAGGAGTTTACCCCGACGGATCTGATGGAACTGATCGCAGCGCTGCAAATCTCCGGAGCCGTGCGCCGCATCGACGGTTCTCCGGCCGATCTGCCGACGCTTGTCGATGTCCTGTCGAAGTCCTTCAATGTGCGGATCAACAATCCGGAGCAGTGCCGCCATGCCGTCATAAACCGCAAACTGCGGCTGACACGTTTTCTGGATCTTCTGCGCAACCACCTGATCGAGTGCAGCCGCCGCTGACCGGACGCCCCTCAAGGGCGTTCTTCATGCGGGCGGACTGGGCCGGACAGGAGCGGACATCGGCAGGATTTCAGGTGAAGAAAGATTACTTTCGCCTTTCAAAATCCTGAATCCATGCAACAAGAAGACGATTTGCGGGCACTCGAAAATATCGTACAGTTCGCCCGCGCCCTCGGCGTATTTTTCCTTATTCTCCATATTTACTGGTTCTGCTACGGATGGCTGTCCGAGTGCGGGCTGACGTGGAGGGCTTTCGACCACATCCTCCTGAGCATTCAGCGGACGACGTTGCTGTTCTCCCATCCCATAACGACCAAACTCTGCTGCCTCTTGTTCCTCGCCCTGGGCTGCTACGGCACGAAAAGCGTCCGTAACGGCAAGGTCGGCAGACGACATATCGCCGGAGCCGTCAGCCTCGGCTTCCCGCTATTCTTTCTGAACGGCATGCTGCTGGAGCTGCCTGCCGGAACCGACTTTCGGGCATGGAGCTATATTGCGACCCTTGCTGTGGGGTATCTCTGCCTGCTGGCCGCCGGGGTCTGGCTGCGGCGCCTGCTGAAACAGCCTCTTGCCGACGATCCGTTCAATGATGAAAACGAAAGTTTCCTTCAGGAAGAGCGTTGCCTCGGCAATGATTATTCGGTGAACCTTCCTACGCGTTATCGTTATAAGTCTCAATGGCGGCAGGGATGGATCAATGTCATCAATCCGTTTCGTGCGACGCTGATTTTGGGAACTCCCGGCTCGGGCAAGAGCTACGCCGTGCTGAACAACTATATCAAACAGCACATCGAGAAAGGCTTCTCGATGCTCGTCTACGACTATAAGTTCGACGACCTTACCCGCATCGCCTACAATCATCTGCTGCATCATCTGGACAGATACACCGTCAAACCGAAGTTCTGCGTCATCAACTTCGACGATCCCCGCAAGTCGAACCGCTGCAATCCCATCGACGCCCGCTTCATGGACGACATTTCGGACGCCTATGAAAGCGCTTACGTCACGCTTCTGAACCTCAATAAGACGTGGGTCGATAAACAAGGTGATTTCTTCACCGATTCGGCCGTCATCCTGCTCGCGGCGATTATCTGGTACCTGAAAATCTACGATGGAGGCCGTTACTGTACCTTTCCCCATGCCATCGAGTTCCTGTGCCAGCCTCTCGAGAAGATTTTCCCGATCCTTTCGTCTTATCCGGAGTTGGAAAACTACCTTTCGCCGTTTGTCGACGCATGGAAAAGCAATGCGCAGGATCAGTTGCAGGGACAGGTGGCATCGGTGAAAATCCCGCTTTCGCGGATGATCTCCCCGCAGCTCTACTGGGTGCTCACCGGCGACGACTTCACCCTCGACATCAACAATCCCGAGGAGCCGAAGATCCTCTGCATGGGCAACAACCCCGACCGTCAGAGCATCTACGGCGCAGCGCTCGGGCTTTACAATTCACGTCTTATTCGGCTTATCAATAAAAAGGGGAAATTGAAATCGTCGCTCATCATCGACGAGCTCCCGACGATCTACGTCCGGGGACTGGACAACCTGATCGCCACGGCTCGTTCGAACAAGGTTTCCGTCTGCCTGGGCATTCAGGATTTTTCGCAGCTGGAGCGCGACTACGGGGAGAAGGAGGCGAAGGTCATCATCAACACTGTGGGCAACATCTTCTCCGGACAAGTCGTGGGCGATACGGCCCGCACCTTGTCGGAGCGCTTCGGCAAGATCGTCCAGCTGCGCGAGTCGCACTCGGTCTCTAACGAGAACGTTACGACCTCGACCAATACGCAGCTGGAAACGCTGATTCCGGCGTCGAAGATTTCCAACCTCACGCAGGGTATGTTCGTCGGGTCTGTGGCCGACAATTTCGACGAGCCCATTCCTCAAAAGATTTTCCATGCCGAAATCGTCATCGACAACGAAAAGGTCAAGGCCGAAACGGCGGCCTATGTTCCTATCCCGGATATCTCTTCATTCATCGGAGAAGACGGCGAGGATCACATGGGTGAAATTGTCAACGAGAACTATTACCGGGTCAAAGCCGATGTCGTGGAGATCGTCCGCCGGGAGATTCAGCGCATCGAGGCCGACCCGAAACTCGCGGAGCTTTTGCCAAAGAAAAAATAATCGTTATTTTTGTAATGGCTCATCATAGTTATGCTGCGATGGGTCCTACGAAAAAAGATAGTGTGGCGGGGTTAGCCCCTCATACTTTTTATTGAAAAAAATTAAGCCTTATGAAAAAATTCATCAAGACTTGAGGCTGGACAGTCGTTGGAGTCATTCTGAGCGGCTGTGCGAGCCTTTGGCTCCCATGATGGGCCGCTTTACTTATCGACGTGTGTTGGACAACGATAAGTGAAATCAGAGTAACTAAAAAATCCTAAATGGTAAGACCGTGGGGCCACACCTCCATGGTCTTTTTTATTTTTCTGCTTCCGACGAAATCCGTTGTATTTTCTTGTCCCGTCCTGAAAAAGGTTTACAGTGATTGATAATTAAAGATAAACATTTTGGTTCAAAAAATATTGTCCTGATATAAGTTTACATATGCCTTCCGAACAACCGTCTTTCGGCCCCAATGATGTTTGAGTTTCCCGGTTCTAAGTTCCGCTTCCAAGGGCGTAAGCCAATCGCAGCTGGCATGAGGTCTGAGTGAATTGTAAAGGATAACGATCTGGTCGATGCGTTCTTTTGCTGCCTGAAAA
>OGJR01001455.1_pt1 | contig 15304 bp, 8 predicted proteins | sample 1572301 | NCBI WGS metagenome assembly OGJR01 (sample SAMEA2582083, study PRJEB24529) | metagenome | biome: Human gut stool | place: China | collected 2011 | reverse complement strand
CCGGCCGCACCCTGCTGCGCCTGTACGAGCCCACCGGCGGTAAGATCTACTATGATGGCAACCTGCTGTTTGATAAGGAAAAGAAGATCGCCGTGGATATGCTGCCCTACCGCCGCCGGATGCAGATCGTGTTCCAGGACCCCTACGCAAGCCTGGACCCCCGCATGACCATCGGTGACATCGTGGGTGAAGGCATCGACATCCATCACCTGGCCGAGAACGAAAAGGATCGCCACGATAAGATCATCGCCCTGCTGGAGCGCGTGGGCCTGAACAGCGAGCACGCAAACCGCTACTGCCACGAGTTCTCCGGCGGCCAGCGTCAGCGCGTGGGCATTGCCCGTGCACTGGCCGTGAACCCCGAGTTCATCGTCTGCGACGAGCCGGTCTCCGCACTGGACGTGTCCATTCAGGCACAGGTCGTGAACATGTTCGAGGACCTGCAGCAGGAAATGGGCCTGACCTACCTGTTCATCGCCCATGACCTGAGCGTGGTCAAGCACATCTCCAACCGCATCGGCGTCATGTACCTGGGCAAGCTGGTGGAGCTGGCCGACAGCTTTGAGCTGATCGCCCACAGCATCCACCCCTACACCCGCAGCCTGATCTCTGCCATCCCGGTGGCAGACCCCATCACCGCTCGTCAGTCCAAGCGTATCGTGCTGCAGGGCGATGTGCCCAGCCCCCTGAACCCGCCGTCCGGCTGCCGCTTCCGCACCCGCTGCCCCTACGCAGACGAGCGGTGCGCCGCCGAGGTGCCGGAGTTCAAGGAAGTGACCAGCGGCCACTGGGCAGCCTGCCATCATCTGGACAAGGTGAAGTAAAAACACTTCATTCTCCTGAAAGATGAACACATCTCATCTTTCGGCTGAAATATTGTAACGAAATGGTTACAGACACCCGTTGGGACTTGTAACCGGCGCGCGAACGCATTATACTATTCGTGTTCCTCCGGAGGACAGGATGTTTTGGCAGACCGTGCTCCGGATCGAATATAGAGGAGGCTGGGGGAACCTGGCACACTCAATTTGATTTTAAGGGAAGGGATATTTACTATGAAACGCATTTCTCGTCGTAATTTCCTCAAGGTCGCTGGTGTCAGCGCCGCTGCTCTGGGCCTGGCAGCCTGCGGCGGCAGCAAGTCCGGTTCTACCGCAACCTCTGGTTCTACTGCCGGTTCTACCGCTGGCGGCGTCAACACCGCTGGCTTCACCGTCCAGTATGGTTCTAACCCCGAGACTCTGGACCCCGCTCTGAACAGCGCAATTGATGGCGCTAACACCATCATCACCATCTTTGAGCCCCTGCTGCTGATCAACGAGAACAACGAGGTCGTCGGCGGCCAGGCTGAGAGCTGGGAAACCAGCGAGGACGGCCTGACCTGGACCTTCACCATGCGTGACGGCCTGAAGTGGAGCGATGGCACCGACCTGAACGCCAAGGACTTTGAGTACAGCTTCAAGCGTATGGTTGACCCCAATACCGCTGCTCCCTATGCAGAGACCTGCCTGGGCATGATCGACGGCTTTGAAGAAGCTGCCGGCTTCCCCGATGCAGACGGCAACCCCACCGCAGAGCCCAACCCCGATGCTCTGAACGTGAAGGCAAGCGATGACGGCAAGACCCTGACCATCGTGCTGTCCTACCCCTGCTCTTACTTTGACAAGATGGCTGCCTTTGCAACCATGAGCCCTGTCCAGCAGGCAACGGTTGAGGCCAACGGCGATGCATGGTGCACCTCTCCCGACACCTTCGTGTCCAACGGCCCTTACATGATCACCGACTGGACCCCCTCCGAGCGCATCGTGCTGACCAAGAACCCCAACTACGTTGGCGGCTGGGACAGCTCCAAGATCGTCTCTGACACCATCACCCTGCTGCTGCTGGAGGACTCTTCTGCTTCCTATGCAGCTTACAACAGCGGTGAGGCTGTCCTGGTCAAGGACGTGCCCACCGATGAGATCCCCAGCCTGACCAAGGCAGAGGACGGCGGCGACTTCTATGTTGACACCATCCTGGGCACCTACTACGTCAGCCTGAACCTGCAGCGTGATGCCTTCAAGGATGCCAAGGTCCGCAAGGCTCTGAGCCTGGCCATCGACCGTGACTACGTTGCCAACACCATCATGCAGGGCACCTACTCCGCCGCCGACAGCATCGTTGGCCCTGGCATCGTGGACGAGAGCGGTTACTTCCACGACAACGGCAATGCTCCCTACATCTCTGCCGACTACGAGGCAAACCTGGCCGAGGCTAAGAAGCTGCTGGAAGAGGCTGGCTACCCCAATGGCGAGGGCTACCCCACCATTGAGTACAGCACCAACGACGCTGGCTACCATGTGCCTCTGGCAGAGTACCTGCAGCAGGCTTGGGGCGATCTGGGCATCACCCTGACCATCAACAAGATGGAGTGGTCCTCCTTCACCCCCGCTCGCCGTGCAGGCGAGTACGACGTTGCCCGTAACGGCTGGGTCATGGACTACAACGATCCCTCCAACATGCTGGATCTGTTCTGCTCCGGCAACGGCAACAACGATGGCAAGTACTCCAACCCCGACTTCGATGCTGCCATTGATGCTTCCCGCGTTGCTGATTCTGCTGAGCACTTTGCACAGCTGCACAAGGCTGAGGACATCCTCATGGAGGATATGGGCTGCCTGCCGATCGCTTACTACAACGACTACTGGCTGCAGAGCCCCACTCTGAAGGGCACCTGGCACAGCCCCTACGGCTACTGGTACCTGCAGTACGGCTACATCGAGGGCTAATCGCCCCGGTGCGGCGTACAGCGTGAGCTGAACCGTAAATCACAGGCACCCCGCTTACCGGAAACGGCAGGCGGGGTGCTTTTTTTGCGTGCAGGACCGAAAAACGGACGTCTTGCACACCCCGGTGGGCTATGATACAATAAAAGATGATCAAAGCACAAAGGGGAGAGAAGAATGGAGCAAAAACGCCTGTGTCCGTACTGCATGGGGGAGCTGCCCCCCGCCGCCGACAGCTGTGTGCACTGCGGCAAGGTGTTTGCGGGGCGCAACCCCGCCGGCTGCCTGCCCGTGGGCACGGTGCTGGCCGGGCGCTACACCGTGGGCGAGATGCGGAGCCTGGACGGGGAGGGCATCCTGTACCGGGGCGTGGAGAACCTGGGCTGCTTCCGGGTGACCATTAAGGAATATCTGCCGGTGACCCTGTCTGCCGAGCGGGGCGCGGACTGCATCCTGCAGCCCAAGACCGGCAGCGAGGTGCTGTTCAAGACCACCCGCATGGACTTTGCCGACCTGTACCGGGCGCTGGAGCGCATCACCCCGGCCACCGGGCTGGAAGCCGTGCTGGACGTGGTGGAGGCCAACAACACCGTGTATGCGGTGATGGAGAATCTGGGCGGCACCCCGCTGGACCAGTGGCTGGAAGCGCAGGGCGCGCCGCTGCGCCCGGACGACGCCTGTGCCATGCTGCAGCCGGTGTTTGAGGGCGTGGCCGCCATGCACAAGATCGGGCTGGTGCACCGGGGCATCTGCCCGGAGAACCTCCGGGTGATGGCCGACGGCCGGTGCCGTCTGGCGGGTTACGCCACGGTGGGCCTGCGCACCGCCGGAAGCGGCCTGCGCGAGCAGCTGTACGAGGGGTATTCGGCCCCGGAGCAGTATTCCACCGCCGAGTTTGAGGGCCGCTACACCGACGAATACGGCCTTGCAGCGGTGTTCTACCGCATGGTGTGCGGGCAGGCCCCGGTGCCGGCCGCCCAGCGTATGGTGTCGGACTCCAACCCCCGCGCCCGCACCGTGAACAGCGCCGTGCCGGGCTATGTGTCGGACGTGCTGCAGATGGGCCTGCGGCTCAAGCCCATGGAGCGCATCCAGACCGTGCCGCAGCTGGTGCAGGCGCTCTCTTCCAAAGAGTACACCGAGGAGCTGGGCCGCACCATGAAGCCCGAGACCCCGGTGGGCCAACCGGAAGAAAAGGCCCATCTGCTCAGCGTCAAGGGCCTGCTGGCGGGCATCCTGATCCTGCTGGCCATTCTGCTGGTGCTCATGGTGTGGACCATGGTGAGCCACAGCCTGCCCTCGGCGTCGTCGGGATCGGTGGAGCCGGAACCGGCCAGCAGCGAGGTGCTGGAGCCCCAGAATCTGGTGCCCAGCTTCATCGGCATGGATTACGCCCAGGTGCAGAACAACCGGGAGTACACCGGCATGTACCTGTTCTACGTCACCGAGGAGTACAGCGACACCGTCCCGGCCGGGCAGATCATGACCCAGGAACCGGCGGCGGACACGGTGCTCAAGGCAGGGGAGACCATTCGTCTGGTGGTCAGCAAGGGCCCGCAGAAGGTGGAAATGCCCACCATCATCGGTTTCAGTCAGGACGCCGCCGTGCAGACGCTGCAGAGCCGCGGGCTGATCGCCAGCTGCTTTATGGTGGTGAACGACGGCTCCTATGCCGCCGGATGCGTGGTGTCGGCCAGTGAACCGGCGGGCGCACAGGTGGACGTGGGCACGGTGATCACCGTGTATATCGCGGCGGACCCCAGCGTGGAGATCACCACCCCGCCCGAGGAACCGGCAGCCACCGAACCCACCACGACCCCGGCTGACCCGGAGACCCCCGCAGACGGCGGGGACCCTGCTGCCGACCCGGAGCAGGGGACCAAGTGAGCACGGAAGGATCGTTTTAAATCTGCAAATCCGGCAGGGCTGCGGCCTTGCCGGGTTTGTTTTTTGCCGGAGGGGAGCGCCGTTGCTGCGGCAGGCAAAACGGCTTCTGCGGGCAGAACGGGCGGCGGCCCCAGTGCTCCCCATAGTTCCGGGGTGGGAAACTGCGGCGGGTCATTTGTCCGCTTTTTTGTGCTTGAAGTGCAACAAAAACGTTCCCGTCCGCAACAAATGTGCAATTCAAAAACTGCGAAAATCGTTCATTTTTTCGTGCAATTTTGCCATTTTGGGGCCGGTCTGTCCGTCAATCAGCCGAAATTTCCGCACAGGCTTTTTTTCGTGCAATTACCCCCTTGAATTTTTTGGAAAACGTATATAATATAGGATTATAAGGACTGCCCAGCGGGCGTCTATTTTGTGCTATAGGTTTCTGAAAAGTTGTGCGAGGAACACAGTCTCTAGTGAAGTGAGGAGGACGATTATGAGAAAAAAGTCCAAGAAGAAGCAGATCGTTGCGATGACGCTGGCCCTTTCGGTGCTCAGCAGCTCGGTTGGCATGTGCGGTGCCGCTGCAGCTACCGACCCCCCCCGGATGCTGATGGCTCCGGCCTGCAGGTGACCATCGTCCCGCTGGCTGACAATACCGAAACCCCCGCCCCGACCGCCGAGAGCAAGACCCCGGCGCAGGAGGAGGAGACCCCTGTCGAGAAGGACCAGCCTGCCGCTTCCACCGGCGACAACACCGACCAGCCCACCGACGGCGAGGGCGAAGGCGACAACAACACCTCTTCCGACGATAAACCCACCATTGAGCGCCCGGAGCAGTCCGACACCGTCGAGACCCTGCCCGGCACCGCCAAGGATAACATCGACCACATCAAGGGCGAGGACAAGGACGACACCGAAGATAAGGGCGATTCCGACGAGGAGACCCCCGATACCGGCGATACGGACACCGGCGACACGGAGGAAAAGGGCGAGGAAGGTTCCGGCTCTGAGGGGACCCCGGAGGAAAAGCCCGAAGAGAAGCCCGAGGAAAAGCCCGAAGAGACCCCCAAAGAGGATGACACCGACTACAGCTGTGCCTATGACCCGGACACCGGCCACTTCAAGGTCACCTTCAACATCAAAGAAGACGCAGAGGGCGACCAGACCATTGAGCTGAGCAAGGTGCAGGAAGTCGTCAACGCCTACGGCAAGCAGGCCGTGGAAGAGTACCTGCAGACCGATGAAGCCAAAGAGAAGTACGATAACTATCTTTACTACGGGATGACGTTCACCTGCACCCTCCCGAACGGCGCGCAGTTCATTTACGATCCCAGCACCGGCGAAGCACGCCATTACGAAGAGCCCGGCTGCGTCACGGCGTTTGATGTGTCTCTGTCCAACGGTTCCAAGCACACTTATGTGTACAAGGACAACAGCCTGACTGTTGCCACCCCTGACGTGAGCAATACCGACAAAACTGGCGTCACCGGCTTTGACGGACAGGAGCTGCCGAAGGAATATGCTGGCAATACGAACCTTGAGCTGAAGTACGATAAAAACGCTGCGTCCGGCTGCATGGAGGATCTGGTGGATGCTGCGCTGAAGAAATACGGCGACGATCAGTATCAGAACCAGTTCCTTGATTCGGAGGGCAACCTGACCACTCAAATCACTAGAACCGATGTGCCTGCTGGTACCGAGGTGGAACTGATCAACGGTAAATATTATGTAAGATCCGGCGATCATTACTACGGCGGCTTCAGCAAGAGTGATGTTCAGACCACTGAGGATGGAAAGACCGTTCTGATCAACGACAAAAACACTTCCACCCTTGCCTACAAAAAGACCAAAAACGGCAAGAAGGTTGAAAAGGACTATTACGTTGGCCCCTTTACCCACTCCAGCGATGCTCTGATGACCTCGGATGTCCGGAATGCACTGAAGCCGTACATGAAAGATAAGGGTTACACTACTTACGACGACTACATTCTGGACTACTACCGGAAAGCCGATGGCTCCAAGTATGACAGCGTAAGTGAACTGCTGAAAAATGATTCCAAGGCTCTGAAGGAGTTGAGCCGTTCCGGAAAGGGTATGCCAGACAACCCCAATACCGGAAACAACACCGTTAAGATGGACCCCTCCACCCTTTACGACAACTTCTACAAAAACGTCCTGAGCTTCAAGGTGGGTGACCCGAAAAAGGTCGATACCGAGGCTGGCGGTAATGTTGACCACAACCACAGCCACGGCCAGTGGGCTGCCGACGGCACTCAGGAAACCATCGGCGATTACATGGCCGACAAACTGAACGAGACCCCCGGTGCATGGGACAAAGCCAACGCCTACTTCAACACCCTGCTGGCCAGCGGCCTGACCGAGGACGAAGCCACCTGGGCTGCATTCGCCATGGCCACCAACATCGACTTCCAGAATGCAGGCAACGGCTACCAGAACACCGCCTGGAACTGGTACGCCTCTATGGTGCTGCATCAGGCAGACGGCACCCTGGACCTGACCAAGACCGACAAGAAAACCGGCGAGATCATCGGCGATGACGAGGGCGAGGGCCAGACCAGCTTCTACCTGTGGAAGTACGAGACCGACAAGAAAACCGGTGAAAAGAACCCCATGTACTGCACCTATGTGGAGCCCACCTACACCACCAATGAGGATGGCGAACAGGTGCTGGAGAAGGACGGCTTCTACTGCTGGGTCAAGTACGACCCCACCAAGGACAAGCTGACCTACACCGTCACCACCACCAACGGCAAGCTGAACATCGACTATGCTCTGCTGGAAAACGTGGTGTACTACCTGCAGGAAGCCATCGCCCCCGACGGCTACGACACCGACCCGGAGATCTACGTCATCTGCGATGAGGAGTCCTACAAGGAGCTGGAGGGCACCGAGGTGACCAACCCCGCTACCGGCGCTACCAGCAAGGTGACCGCAGACAGCTGGCTCGGCTCCATCCTCGGCGGCAAGACCCTGTCCATCAACTTCGTCAACACGGCCACCGTGCCCGATCCGGAACCCACGCCGGATCCGGATCCCGTGCCGCCCGTTGATCCGGATATCCCGGTGGACCCCGCCAACCCGGACAATCCCCCGGTGCAGGACGCTACCCCGGATGAGACCCCTGTGACCCCGGAGAACCCCCAGAACCCCGCCGTGCAGGACGCTGCCCCGGACGCCGCCGCCCTGCCCCAGACCGGCACCACCAGCTGGATGGCCGGTGTGCTGGCAAGCCTGGGCTCCCTGCTGCTGGCCTGCGGATGGTTCTTCACCCGCAAACAGTATTCCCCCAAGCACTGAGCACCCCTGAACCGCAGGAATCTCCGCACTGACGCATAAGAACCGCCGCATCCTGTGCCTTGCAAAAGGCCGCCGGGTGCGGCGGTTTTGGTTGTGTGCCGCGCACAGCTGCGGGGGTTCGCGGCGTTTCGCACAAGAAGCGGTGCAAAGCGCCTGTTATATTTGGCGCAGCTGTCACTTGAACATTTTTCAGTGCAGGGTATAATAAAGCTATCGGAACAAAGGCGTTCCGCAGGGGCATCGTCTGCCCTTGCGGGGCGCTTTTTTCGTTTTCCGGGGTGCGGAGGGTGCCGCGCCCGGCAGAGCACAATCTGGAGTGTCAAAAGGATGGGAAAGACTATGCAAAACTTTACAGAGCAAACGCACACCCTTGGCCTGTACGATCCACAGTTTGAGCACGATGCCTGCGGCATCGGCGCTGTGGTGGACATCAAGGGCCGCAAGAGCCACCAGACCGTGGACGACGCTTTGCGCATCGTGGAGCGGCTGGAACACCGCGCCGGGAAGGACGCCGAGGGCAAGACCGGTGACGGCGTGGGCATTCTGCTGCAGATCAGCCATAAATTTTTCTCCAAGGTGGCCGATGAATGCAACATCCGCCTTGGCAACGAGCGGGAATACGGCGTGGGCATGTTCTTCTTCCCCCAGAACGAGCACATGCGCGCCCAGGCCATGAAGCTGTTCGAGGTGGTCACCCGCAAGGAGGGGCTGGAGTTCCTGGCCTGGCGCAAGGTGCCCGTGGACCCGGACGCCGTGGGCCAGAAAGCCCGCGACTGCATGCCCTCCATCTGGCAGTGCTTCATCAAAAAGCCCGCCAAGGTGAGCAAGGGCATCGACTTTGACCGCAAACTGTATGTGGTGCGCCGCGTGTTCGAGCAGGCCAGCAACGGCACCTATGTGCCCAGCCTGTCCAGCCGCACCATCGTCTACAAGGGCATGTTCCTGGTGCACGACCTGCGCCGGTTCTACGCCGACCTGCAGGACCCCGACTACGAGTCCGCCATCGGCATGGTGCACAGCCGCTTCTCCACCAACACCAACCCCAGCTGGATGCGTGCACACCCCAACCGGTTCATCCTGCACAACGGCGAGATCAACACCATCAAGGGCAACACGGACGCCATGCTGGCCCGGGAGGAGAGCATCTCCAGCCCCATCCTGCAGGATGACATGAACAAGATCCTGCCCATCATCAACACCTCCGGCTCGGACTCCGCCATGCTGGACAACGCGCTGGAATTTATGGTGATGAACGGCATGGACCTGCCGCTGGCTGTGATGATCACCATCCCCGAGCCGTGGGAGAACAACAAGAACATCAGCCAGAAAAAGCGGGATTTTTACCAGTACTATGCCACCATGCTGGAGCCCTGGGACGGCCCCGCCGCCATCCTCTTCTCGGACGGCGACGTCATGGGCGCGGTGCTGGACCGCAACGGCCTGCGCCCCAGCCGCTACTACATCACCAAGGACGGCCGCATGATCCTGTCCTCCGAGGTGGGCGTGCTGGAATGCGCCCCGGAGAACATCCTCGTCAAGGACCGTCTGCGCCCCGGCAAAATGCTGCTGGTGGACACCGTCAAGGGCGAAGTGGTGGATGACGAGAAGCTGAAAGAGTTCTACGCCAGCCGGGAGCCCTACGGCGAATGGATCGACCGCAATCTGGTGGAGCTGGCCAAGCTGCGCATCCCCAACGTGAAGGTGGAGGGCTACACCGGCGACCAGCTCACCCGCCTGCAGAAGGTGTTCGGCTACAAGTACGAGGACGTGAACACCCTCATCCTGCCCATGGCCCGCACCGGCGCGGAGCCCTCCGGTGCCATGGGCACCGACACCCCGCTGGCCGTGCTCAGCAGCCAGCATCCGCCGCTGTTCAGCTACTTCAAGCAGCGGTTCGCCCAGGTCACCAACCCGCCCATCGACGCCATCCGCGAAAAGGTGGTCACCTCCACCAGCGTGTACATCGGTGCCCACGGCAACCTGCTGGAGGACAAGCCCGAGAACTGCAAGGTGCTCAAGGTGCACAACCCCATCCTGACCAGCACCGACCTGCTCAAGATCAAGTACATGAACGTGCCGGGCTTCAAGGTGGCCACGGTGTCCATCAACTACTACAAGAACACCAGCCTGGAAAAGGCCATCGACCGGGTGTTCCTGGAAGTGGACCGCGCCTATAAGGACGGTGCCAACATCATCATCCTGTCCGACCGCGACGTGGACGAGTACCATGTCACCATCCCCAGCCTGCTGGCGGTGTCGGCGGTGTCCCAGTACCTCATCCGCACCAAGAAGAGCACCGCGCTGGCCCTCATTCTGGAGAGCGCCGAACCCCGCGAGGTGCATCACTTTGCCACCCTGCTGGGCTACGGTGCCTGCGCCGTCAACCCCTATCTGGCCCATGAGACCATCGGCCAGCTCATCGACGAGGGCCTGCTGGACAAGGATTACTATGCCGCCGTGGAGGACTACAACAACGCCATCCTCAACGGCATCGTGAAGATCGCCTCCAAGATGGGCATTTCCACCATCCAGAGCTACCAGAGCAGCCAGATCTTTGAGGCCGTGGGCATCTCCCAGGAGGTCATCGACAAATACTTTACCGGCACCGTGAGCCGGGTGGGCGGCATCACCCTGGCCGACATTCAGGCCGACGTGGAGGCCACCCACAACGCCGCCTTTGACCCGCTGGGTCTGGACATCAACATGGAGCTGGCCGACGGCGGTGCCCACAAGTTCCGCAGCGGCAAGGAAGAACACCTGTTCAACCCCCAGACCATCCACCTGTTCCAGAAAGCCTGCTGGACCAACGATTACGGTGCCTTCAAGCAGTTCACCCACACCGTGGACAACATGGGCAAGGACGGGGTGCACCTGCGCAGCCTGCTGGACTTCAACTTTGACCCGGACGGCGGCATCCCGCTGGACGAGGTGGAGCCGGTGTCCTCCATCGTCAAGCGCTTCAAGGGGGCCGCCATGAGCTACGGTGCCCTGAGCAGCGAAGCCCACGAGACCATTGCACTGGCCCTGAACCGTCTGGGCGGCCGCAGCAACACCGGCGAGGGCGGCGAGCCGGAGGACCGCTACCACAGCGAGAGCAATTCCAAGATCAAGCAGGTGGCTTCCGCCCGCTTCGGCGTCACCAGCAAGTATCTGGTGTCCGCCGAGGAGATCCAGATCAAGCTGGCACAGGGCGCAAAGCCCGGCGAGGGCGGCAACCTGCCCGGTGCCAAGGTGTACCCGTGGATCGCCAAGACCCGCCACAGCACCACCGGCGTGGGCCTCATCTCGCCCCCGCCCCACCACGACATCTACTCCATCGAGGATCTGGCCGAGCTGATCTACGACCTGAAGAACGCCAACCGCAGCGCCAACATCAACGTCAAGCTGGTCAGCGAGGCCGGTGTGGGCACCATTGCGGCCGGTGTGGCCAAGGGCGGCGCCCAGGTCATTCTGGTGTCCGGCTACGACGGCGGCACCGGAGCCGCGCCCCGCACCTCCATCCAGAACGCGGGCCTGCCCTGGGAGCTGGGCATCGCCGAGACCCACCAGACCCTGATCCTGAACGGCCTGCGCACCCGGGTGCGCATCGAGAGCGACTCCAAGCTGCTCTCCGGCCGTGACGTGGCCATCAGCTGCATGCTGGGCGCGGAGGAATTCGGCTTTGGCACCAGCCTGCTGATGGCCGAGGGCTGCGTGATGATGCGCGTGTGCAATCTGGACACCTGCCCCATGGGCATCTGCACCCAGAACCCGGAGCTGCGCAAGCACTTCCACGGCAAACCGGAATACATCATCAACTACCTCACCTTCGTGGCACAGGAGCTGCGGGAGTACATGGCCAAGCTGGGCGTGCGCACCGTGGACGAGCTGGTGGGCCGCACCGACCTGCTGCGCGTGAAGGACGCTGCCCCCGGCAGCCGTGCTTCCAAGATGGATCTGGACTGCATCCTGCACAACCCCGCCATCGCCAACAGCAACGTGCACTTTGTGCCCGCTGACACCTACGACTTCCATCTGGAGAACACCCTCGACATGAAGGTGCTCATGAAGAAGTTCAAGCTGGGCAGCAAGAACCCCCAGAGCGTGACCCTGAACGTGTCCAACACCGACCGCGCCTTTGGTGCCATCTTTGGCAGCGAGATCACCCGCAAGTACGGCAGCACCCTGCCGGATGACGTGTTCACCGCCCACTGTGTGGGTGCCGGCGGCCAGAGCTTCGGCGCGTTCATCCCGGGTGGCCTGACGCTGGACCTGGTGGGCGACTGCAACGACTACATGGGCAAGGGCCTGTCCGGCGGCAAGATCGTTGTGCGCCCGCCGCAGGGCATCTCCTTCAAGCCGGAAGAGAACATCATCACCGGCAACGTGGCCCTGTACGGTGCCACCAGCGGCAAGGCCTTCATCTCCGGCGTGGCCGGTGAGCGCTTTGCCGTGCGCAACAGCGGTGCCACCGCCGTCGTGGAGGGCGTGGGCGACCACGGCTGTGAGTACATGACCGGCGGCACCGTGGTGGTGCTGGGTTCCACCGGCAAGAACTTTGCGGCCGGTATGACCGGCGGCATCGCCTATGTGCTGGATGAGAACTGGGACTTCTACCAGCGGGTCAACAAGGAGACGGTCAGCCTGGAACCGGTGGAGCACAAGTACGACGTGGCCACCCTGAAGGAGCTGATCCGGGAGCATGTGGAGCTTACCGGCTCCCCCCGCGGCAAGGAGATCCTGGACAACTTCAGCGAGTTCTTGCCCAAGTTCAAGAAAGTTCTGCCTTACGACTACGACCGCATGCTGCGGGTGATCGCCTCTGTGGAAGAGCGCGGTCTGGACGGCGAGCAGGCGCAGATCGAAGCATTCTACACGGTGCAGAAGAACAAGTAAGGAGGGGAACATCATGGGCAAGACCACAGGATTTATGGATTATTCGCGCAAGACCAGCACGGACGTGCCGCCGCTGGAGCGCATGGAAACCTTTGACGAATTTCACATCTGGCTCTCCCGCGAGGAGCAGCAGACCCAGGCGGCACGCTGCATGGACTGCGGCGTCCCCTTCTGCCAGGCGGGCATGATGATCGGCGGCATGGCCTCCGGCTGCCCGCTGAACAACCTGATCCCGGAGTGGAACGATCTGGTGTATCACGGCAAGTGGGAGCTGGCGCTGCATCGGCTGCTGGCCACCAACCGCTTCCCGGAGTTCACCAGCCGGGTGTGCCCCGCCCTGTGCGAGGCCGCCTGCACCTGCGGGGACGTGACCGGCAGCAGCGTGACCGTGCGTGAGAACGAGCACGCCATCATCGAGACGGGCTACGCCAAGGGCTGGCTCCACGCCGCCCCGCCCCCGGCCCGCACCGGCAAGAGCGTGGCCGTGGTGGGCAGCGGCCCGTCCGGCCTGTCGGTGGCCGAATACCTGAACAAGCGCGGCCACGCCGTGACCGTATTCGAGCGCGCCGACCGGGTGGGCGGCCTGCTGATGTACGGCATCCCCAACATGAAGCTGGACAAATCGGTCATCGAGCGCCGCATCCAGCTCATGCAGGCCGAGGGCGTGGAGTTCCGCACCAACATGGATGTGGGCGGCATCCTTGCCGCCGAAGAGCTGCTGAGCAGCTACGACGCCGTGGTGCTGTGCTGCGGTGCCAAGCAGGCCCGCGACCTGAACGTGCCCGGCCGGGACGCCAACGGCGTCCACTTTGCGGTGGACTACCTCACCAGCGTGACCAGGAGCCTGCTGGACAGCAAATTTGCCGACGGCAAGGCCATCGACGCCAAGGGCAAGAACGTGCTGGTCATCGGCGGCGGCGACACCGGCAACGACTGCCAGGGCACCGCCCTGCGGCAGGGCTGCACCGACCTGGTGGCTCTGGAAATGATGCCCCAGCCCCCCAAGGAGCGCGCGGCCTCCAACCCCTGGCCGGAGTGGCCCCGTGTGCTGAAGGTGGACTACGGCCAGACCGAGTGCCTGGCCAAGTTCAACAAGGATCCGCGCATCTACCAGACCACCGTGAAGGAGTTCCTGAAAGACGATGCCGGCAACCTGACCGGCGCGGTCATCAGCACCCTGAAGCCGGAGCGCGACCCGGAGACCGGCCGCACCAGGATGGTGCCCACCGGCGAAGAATTCACCTACGACTGTCAGCTGGCGTTCATCGCCGCAGGCTTTACCGGCTGCGAGCGCTATGTGGCCGACGCCTTTGGCGTGGACCGCACCCCCCGCGGCAATGTAGCCGACCAGAACTTCAAGACCAACGTGGACAAGGTATTCGTCTGCGGCGACATGCGCCGGGGCCAGAGCCTTGTGGTGTGGGGCCTGCGGGAGGGCCGCGACTGCGCCGCCGCCGTGGACCGTTACCTGATGGGCTACACCAACCTCTGATCAAGCCATTCTCTTTCCTATCCTAAACAAGCAGAAGCGGGAGCCTTTCCGGGCTCCCGCTTCTGCTTTTGTGCGGAGGAAAACAAGAAACCGCCGCACCCGGCGTTGTGCACGCGGGTACGGCGGTTTGGAGGAATTTGCCCTGAGTGATGCGGAACACTCAGAACTCAGGAACGCTTTGCTTTGCACGTCAGGCACTGCCCGGCGGCCAGCAGGCCGGTGCCAAAGGCAGCCAGTGCGGCGGCGGCCCAGCCGGTGGTGCCGGTCTGGGGCAGGGTGGGCACTGCCGGGGCAGCGGGCTGTGCGGCGGCAGGAGCTTCCGTGTGGGGAGCCTGAGCCGGGGCGTCGGATGCGGCGGCAGCTTCGGTGCCGTTGGTGTCGTCAAAGTCAGCCGGGGCTTCCGGGACGGAGGCGTCTGCGTCGGGGTCCGGTGCCAGAGAGATCTCTTCCACCGGCAGTACCTCGGCCACTTCCAGCTCCAGGCCATCCTCCTCCCAGGTAAACCCGATCTCTTCCGGGGTGGTGTAGCTGATCTGGATGGGCGGCTTCTCCGGCAGGATGGGCACCTCCACGGTCACAGTCACTTCTTTGGTCACTTCTTCGGTCAGGGCCTGCCCGGCGGGCTCAGCAGTGTCCGGGGCGGGGGCCTCCGGCTGGTTTTCCAGCGCGGCGGCCGACGGGGCGAGACAAAGCAGGGCACCCAGTGCCAGCGAGAGCGCAAACATTCTGCACTTCATAGCCTTGTCCCCCTTTCATAAGAATTCATACTATTATAATATGCATGGCGGGGATGAAATGCAAGCCCTACCGTCATTTTTTGGTGGAGTGAATAAAAACCGGAAAAATTCCTTGGGCAAAATCGCTAATTTTGAGTTGCGGGTTTGTTGAAAAATAACCAAACGAACCCTCACCCGCCCAGAATGGCCCGCAGGTCGGCTTCCGGGGTGGCAATGGGCTTGAGGCCGTACCGTTCCTGCAGGGT
>OGJR01001441.1_pt1 | contig 15429 bp, 10 predicted proteins | sample 1572301 | NCBI WGS metagenome assembly OGJR01 (sample SAMEA2582083, study PRJEB24529) | metagenome | biome: Human gut stool | place: China | collected 2011 | reverse complement strand
TACAGAGACACCAGAGGAAAGACAGACAGTTCTTTTCTTACAACCTTGATAATCTTAGCGTCTTTCTGGAATTTTCTTGCAATATCCATAATAGGCTTAGGCATTGTAGCTGAAAAAAGAACTGTCTGTCTTTCCTCTGGTGTCTCTGTAAGAATTGTTTCCATATCCTCACGGAATCCCATATCAAGCATCTCATCAGCTTCATCTAATATAACCATAGATACAGAATCAAACTTAACAGTCTTCCTTCTCATATGATCCATAACTCGTCCCGGAGTTCCAACAATAATCTGTACGCCGGCTTTTAAAGACTTAATCTGTCTTACGATCTCTTGTCCGCCATATACCGGTAACACCTTAATGTCGCTCATGTACTTGGCAAGCTTTCTTATTTCTTCTGCAACCTGTACTGCAAGCTCTCTTGTAGGGCAGAGTACAATTGCCTGTGGTTTCTTAACATCTGGATTAATCTTCTGTAACATAGGGATAGAGTACGCAGCAGTCTTACCTGTTCCGGTCTGTGCCTGTCCGATAACATCAATTCCTTCCAATACTGCAGGAATAGCCTGTGTCTGTATAGGAGATGTCTCCTCAAAGCCCATATCCTCTACCGCTCTTAAAATTCTTTCATCAATATTTAATTCATCAAATTTCATTCTTTAATCTCCATTTCTATAACTTGTTAATTTTACATTACAGAAAGCCATAAGTCAAAGTAATAATTGCATTTTATTTCTTGTACATATATAATCGTTTTAAATATCAATTCAGCCTTCACCAGAGGATACTGTCCGTCTAGGGCATACGCCCGATATATTGCGAACTGTGTGGGAGTTAATGCCGGTATATACATAAGAGCGGTGTGCTAAAGCTCGTTCAAGCGAAGCGCGTTTGCTGATGCACACCGCAATAAACTTTGTAGATAGCGGCATTTACTCCCACTAAGTGCAACAATCCTTGAGGGCGTATGCCCTAGACGGACAGTATCGCGGCAGTGTTCATCTGGCGAATGTACACAAACTTTCAGCCCCAGACTGGATGCAGCAAATTCACGCAATCCTGACGAAGGTTTTACGAAGCATGCCTGCACAATGACAGACTAAATGCACATATCCACCTCTGGTGAAGGCTGGATACATATAATAAAAGGAGTATGTATGATTTTATCTTGTAATAATATTAGTAAATCTTTTGGAACGGATGTCATTATCAAGTCCTGTTCGTTTAATATAGAAGACCATGAGAAGGCTGCCATTGTTGGAATCAATGGTGCAGGTAAATCTACTCTGTTAAAGATTATCACCGGTGAAGAACCTGCTGATACAGGCATTGTCACTCTTGCTAAGGATAAGACTCTTGGTTATCTTGCTCAGCAGCAGGACCTTCAGTCTGACAGAAGCATTTATGATGAGCTTCTTTCTGTAAAGCAGTATATCCTTGATATGGAGAGTGAATTAAGAAGAATTGAGGCTGCCATGAACAGTGCTTCAGGTGATGAGCTTGATGCTCTTATGAACAGATACACCAATCTTAATCATGAATTCGAGATGAATAACGGTTACGCATATAAAAGCGAGATTACAGGCGTACTTAAAGGTCTTGGTTTTGCTGAAGAGGATTTCTCTTTACACGTAAATACTTTATCCGGTGGACAGAAGACCCGTGTATCTTTAGGCAAGCTATTACTTTCCAAGCCTGACATTATTATGCTCGATGAACCTACCAACCACCTTGATATGGAATCTATAAGCTGGTTAGAGAATTACCTCCTTAATTACAATGGTGCGGTTCTTATCGTTGCACACGACAGATATTTCCTTGATAAGATTGTAAGCAAGATTATCGAGATTGATAACGGTGATTGTACTGTATTTTCTGGTAATTACACAGATTATGCCTCAAAGAAGGCAATTCTTCGTAATATGAAGTTAAAGGAATACTTAAATCAGCAGCGTAATATCAAACATCAGGAAGAGGTTATTGCCAAGTTAAAGCAGTTTAACCGTGAGAAATCCATCAAACGTGCGGAGAGCCGTGAAAAAATGCTTGATAAGATTGAGGTTGTTGACAAACCAGTTGAGCTTAATGCCAGGATGAACATTAAACTTGAGCCATCTGTTATAAGTGGTAATGATGTCCTTACTGTTACTGACCTTACCAAATCATTTGATGGCAATACTCTTTTTAATAATATTAATTTCGAAATTAAACGTGGTGAACGTGTTGCTTTAATAGGTAATAACGGAACTGGTAAGACTACTATATTAAAACTTATTAACGGAATTATCCAGCCGGACAGTGGAAGCATTTATCTTGGTGCCAAGGTTGCCATCGGTTATTATGATCAGGAACATCATGTACTTGATCCTGACAAGACTCTTTTCCAGGAGATTCAGGACGCATATCCTGACCTTAACAATACACAGATAAGAAATACTCTCGCAGCATTTCTTTTTACTGATGATGATGTATTCAAATATATCCGCGACTTAAGTGGTGGTGAACGTGGACGAGTTTCTCTGGCAAAGCTTATGCTTTCTAATGCCAACCTGCTTATTCTCGATGAGCCTACTAACCATCTTGATATTGTATCCAAAGAGATTCTGGAAAATGCTCTTAACAGCTACACTGGCACAATTCTTTATGTCTCACACGACAGATACTTTATTAATGCAACTGCAACAAGAATTATTGAACTCACTAACCAGAATATTGTTAATTATATTGGTAATTATGATTATTATCTGGAAAAAAGGGACATACTTACAGCAAAGGTTTCCCCTGATGCACAATTGAGTTCTTCTGATAACACTACCAAAAAAGATTCAAAGCTCTCATGGCAGCAGTCGCGTGAAGAACAAAATAAGCTTAAGAAAAAGCAGAATGAAATTAAGAAAACCGAAATAAGAATTGCTGAAATTGAAGACAGATTATCCGCTATTGATACAGAATATTCAGATCCTTCAATAGGCAGTAATACAGCCCGTTTAATGGAACTTCATAATGAATCCACTCAACTAAAGAAAGAATTAGACGAACTGTATGAACACTGGGAAGAATTAATGGATGAAATGTAAGTATTTACATTCAGCAAAAAGTGCCAAAAATCCCCATTTTGAGCCACTTTTTATTGACAAATCATGAATCTAGGAGTATAAATAATCTATACTTATTATTACTTAATTTTTTAAGGAGGACAATTAAATCATGAATAAGACAGAATTAGTTGCTGCTATCGCAGAAAAGGCTGGACTTTCTAAGAAGGACGCTGAAGGTGCTGTTAAGGCTTTCACAGATACTGTTGCAGAGCAGTTAAAGGCTGGCGAGAAGATTCAGTTAGTAGGTTTCGGTACATTTGAAGTTGCTGAAAGAGCTGCTAGAACAGGAAAGAATCCTCAGACAGGCGAAGCTATTAAGATTCCTGCTTCTAAGGCTCCAAAGTTCAAGGCTGGTAAGGCTTTAAAGGATGTTGTTAACACACCTGCAGCTCCAGCTAAGAAGTCTAAGAAGAAGTAATTAATTATGACTTTTAAAGGCTGTCACTTATGTGGCAGCCTTTTTTCTCTTTATTTAATTAAGTTCATGAAATCGAGGTTTATTAATTATGGAAATCGAACGCAAGTATCTTGTGTCAGGCATCCCTGACAATATAGATTCTTATCCCTGCCGCTTTATTGAACAGGGCTATCTTAACACTGCTCCTGTTGTCCGTGTAAGACGCGACAATGATAATTACTATCTCACTTATAAGGGTGGCGGAATGATGGCCAGGGAAGAATATAATCTTCCACTTAACAAAGAAGCCTATGAACATCTGATTAAGAAAGCTGATGGCAATATCATCACCAAGAAGCGTTATGAAATCCCTGATGGCAATGGATATACTATTGAACTTGACATATTTGAGGGGCTCTTTGCTGGCACTATCCTTGCAGAAGTTGAATTTCCAACTATCGAAGCTGCTAATTCATACACTGCCCCTTCATGGTTTATTGATGATGTTACTAATGACCCTGCTTATCATAACAGTAATATGAGCAGAAAAGTTTTCTAATATAGAGGTCTGGAATATGGATAAAGAAACTATGTTTGAATATATTCAACGGCTTAAGCTTGCAGTAATAACTCTTTTCAAATGGTTATTCTGCTCGGTTGTATGTGGCTGTTTTATTGGTGCTGTCGGTGCTGTATTTCACCTGATGCTTGGTTATGTAGGCAGCCTGCGCGTTGAATACCCATTTTTACTATTCGGACTGCCTGTTGCCGGTATCATCATTGTATTCATGTACAATATAGTCCATGAAGCTGGAAACCGTGGAACTAACCTTGTCATAACCGCAATACAGTCGAATGATGAAGTCCCGGGAAGAGTTGCTCCCCTTATAATTGTATCAACACTGCTTACCCATCTGTGTGGTGGTTCTGCCGGACGAGAAGGTGCTGCACTTCAGGTAGGAGGTGCATTAGGCAATACATTTGCAAAGCTGTTTAAATTCGATGAGAAAGATACACGAATTATGATTATGTGTGGCATGAGTGCCTGTTTCTCGGCACTTTTCGGAACACCTATTGCGTCAGCTGTTTTCTCCATGGAAGTAATCAGCGTCGGTGTTATGTATTATGCTGCTTTAGTGCCATGCGTACTCGCTGCATTTATAGCACAGGGCATAGCCTCTGCACTGGGACTTGAATCTACACATTTTGTAGTTGATGAAATCACTTCTTTTTCTTTTATTAATGGCAGTAAATTCATCATCATGTCCGTACTTTTTGCTCTTGTAAGCATTCTGCTGTGTGTTGTTTTACACGGTACTTCAAAGCTCTACACTGATTACATAAACAACCCATACATAAGAATAATTATTGCCGGTGCTCTTGTTATTGCCATGCGTTACATATTTGGCACAACTGATTATCTCGGTGCAGGCTCAGATATTATTGCAAGAAGCTTTGTAACAAGTTGTGCATGGTATGTATTCCTTTTAAAAATGCTGTTTACAGCCGTAACTTTGGGCGGTGGATTCAAAGGTGGCGAAATTGTTCCTACTCTTTTCGTGGGTGCAACGCTTGGAAGCTTCTTAGCACCTATATTCGGACTCCCTGTCGGATTATGTGCAGCATGTGGTATGGTAAGTGTGTTCTGCGGAGTAACTAACTGCCCCCTCACATCATTCATTCTATCTATTGAGATGTTTGGTGCATCAACAATGAAATTCACAATTCTGTGTATTGCATTAAGTTATCTGTTATCCGGATATTACAGCCTGTATAACAGCCAGAAAATCGTCTATTCTAAGTATAAGACAGAATATATAAACCGCCGGTCCCATTGACCTGTACAGGTCAAAGAACCGACGGTTCTTTTATTGGAGGGCTGCTATTTACACATATCTCCAGTCTTCTATCCGAAACTGTATTGAAACAATCCCATTATATTCATTAATATCCGGGTAATACACCATAGATATCTTCCTTCCTACCTCTGGTATCTCCTGACCGTCTAATTTGAACCTGATTGCTGTCACCAGCTTGCCATGCTCACTTTCTAACTGACATCTTAATACATTTTTATTTTTCCCAATCACAGTTGACTGTCTTACAGTAAGATTTCTGTCTGCAAACACTGGTTTTTCATTACCTTTTCCGAAAGGCTGCAGCTTCTCAAACTGCTTTATCAGCTTTATATCAACATAATCAACCGGCATAGGCACATCTATCCACACTGTAGGGGTAAGAACATTTTCTGTCATTGTCTGGTTCTCATTCAGTCCTTTCCTGAATTCATCAATTTTATCAATATCAAGCGATATTCCGGCAGCCATTGGATGTCCACCATATTTGTTAAGGAGCTTACCACATTTGCTTATCTCCTCAAACATGTTATAGCCTTCTATTGAACGCCCTGAACCCTTTGCACCATCTTCTGCTTTAGTGATTACTATTGAAGGCCTATAGAATTTTTCTCTTACTCTTCCGGCAATTATTCCCGCAACACTTTCATGGCAGTCAGGAAGATACACAACTAACACCTTGTCGTCTTTTAGTTCAGTGTTCTCAACCTGTTCAATTGCAATAGCGGCATATTCTTCTGTTATATCTTTTCTTTCAACATTAAGTGTGCGAAGCTCTAAAGCCTTATTTCTCGCGTCTTCCATATCTGTAGTAAGAAGCAGTTCAATGGCTCTTCTTGCTGAATCAAGTCTTCCTGTTGCGTTAAGACATGGACCTATAACAAATCCTATGTGATATGAGCTTATCTTGTCTATCTCAAGCTCACACGCCTCTACAAGTGCTCTTATACCAATATTAGTAGTTACTGCCAGATGCTTTAAACCATATTTGACAATTACCCTGTTCTCATCTGACAGATCAACTACGTCTCCTATTGTTGCAATTGCCATAAGCTCTGCATATTCTTCAAGCCATGCAGGATTAAGCCCGCATTTTTCATAAAGTATCTTAATTACTTTAAATGCGACTCCTGCTCCACACAGCTTATCAAATGGATATGGGCAGTCCTCCTGTTTAGGATTAACGATTGCATCTGCCTGTGGTACTTTATGTATCTTTTCACCATCAACATAGTCAAACGGAATATCATGATGATCAGTAACAATTACTGTCATGCCCTTTTCTTTAGCATATTTAATCTGCTCAATCGCAGCAATTCCATTATCGCATGTAATGATTGTATCTGTGCCATTATTATATGCTTCATCTATTAAGTGCTCATTAATACCGTATCCGTCAATAATTCTGTCTGGTACTGCAAATGTTACATCTGCTCCTGCAGCCTTTAGCCCTTTGTAGAGAATTGTTGTTGAACATATTCCATCTATATCATAATCACCGATAATATGTATTTTCTTTCCTGCTTGTATCTTGTCTGTGAGGATATCAACACATTTGTCTGCATCCTTTAATAAATGTGGTGAATGCATATCATCCACGGTCCCATTAAGATACATATTTATCTGCTCGTCCGTTTCTAACCCTCTGTTACGGATAATTCTTGCCATAACCTGGTCAATACCAAATCTTTCCCCAATTGCTTTGAAATCAGCTTTCTTAGTGTATACTCTCCAGTTGCTTTTCACTCTTTTCTCCCTGTTTCACTATTAAACCAATTATGGCGGGAACTGATATACAATCCCCGCCATGTCATAAACTTATTGTATCTGTTAATTAAACCTGAGAACCATCTTCAAAAACCTCTTTCTTAGAAGCTGCTTTTTTATTATTCTCTTCTACAACGCCTCTCTTCTTACCACCCATTACATACCACATAGCACTTGTTAAGCATACTGATGAGTAAGCACCAACAACAATACCTACGATAAGTGGAAGTGTGAACTCCTTAACAGAAGTTACGCCCATAATGAAAAGAACAATAAGCATTATAAGTGTTGTTATAGATGTATATACTGTTCTTGACATTGTACTTGTAATTGATGAATTAACAAGCTCTGTAATGTTAGTCTTTGAATTAGCTGTCTTTAACTGCTCTCTTATTCTGTCAAAGATAATAATTGTACCGTTAATAGAGTAACCTACTATTGTAAGCATACATGCAATAAATGTTGTTCCAACCGGAATTCTTGCAAATGCATAGAATGCAAGAACAACAAGTACATCATGAAGAAGTGCTAATACAGCAGCTAATGCGAATCTGATATCACGGAATCTTACAAAGATGTATATAAGCATACAGATTGTAGCAAGTATAACCGAAAGAATAGCATCTCTCTTAACTGTTGCAGAAACTGATGAACTGATTGTATCTGTCTCAACAATTGTTCCATCCTTGATTGGGTACTTAGCAGTAACCGCATTTTCAATAGCTTCTCTCTGGTCAAGTGAAAGATCAGATGTCTTGAAAGAAACCTGTGTTGAATCTGCAACCTTCTGCTGCTGAACCTCTGTAATACCTGCAGCATCTCTGATTACAGGAATGATGTTATCCTCAATCTCTTCTGCTGTATACTCTTTATCAAATGTAAATATTGTTGTTGAACCACCAACAAACTCAAGACTGAAATTCAATGCTCTGTTTCCAAGACCAGCCTGAACTGCCATAGTTATGATTCCAGCAGCAATAACTACTGCTGAACCAATTGCAGCCCATTTCTTAATACTAAGAACATTAAGAGTCTTTCTGTATACATTCTTACCATACCACTTAGCATCCCTTATACCAAAGTTATATAACAGCTTCATAATAACCTTAGTAATAACAAGTGATGTAAAGATTGATACGATATTACCAACTGCAAGAGTTGTAGCAAAGCCCTTAACTGGACCTGTACCGAATATGTACAATACTAAAGCTGCAATAAGTGTTGTTACGTTACCATCTACGATAGATGATGTTGCCTTGTTATATCCTGAAAGAATAGCATTCTCTACAGACTTTCCGGCACCAATCTCTTCCCTTATTCTTGTGTAGATAATAACATTACCATCTACCGCCATACCAATACCAAGAATAATACCTGCAATACCTGGAAGTGTAAGAGTAAGATCATATACACTTACAAGGAATAAAACAAGTGCTGTATAGATAATCAGTGATAATGTTGCAACAAGTCCAGGAATTCTGAACATAACAATCATGAATAAGCAAAGTAATGCAAGACCTATAGCAGCCGCAATTAAACTTGTCTTGATTGCTGCATGTCCAAGCTGTGCACCAACAATGTTAGAGCTTACTTCCTCAAGTGTAAGAGGAATAGAACCAACTCTTATGTATGTTGCAAGGTTATCTGCCTCATCGAATGATTCCATACCTGTGATAGTTGCTGTACCACCTGATATAGCTGTCTTAACGTTAGGTGCACTTACAACTTCTCCATCATATACAATATATATTCTTTTACCGATATTAGCTGATGTTGCATCGTAGAACTTAGTTGATCCCTCATCTGTAAATGTAAGCTGCACTCCATAAGGAGTATCTTCCTGACTATTAGTATCTGTGTAAGCCTGTGCAGCTTTTACATCAGAACCTGTAAGTAGTGGTGTGTAGTCATTTCCCTGTGAAAATGCTGTATATCCTGTAGAATCAAGGAATTCCAATGAACCTGGTGTACCAAGTTCCTTAAGAATCTCATTAGCATCTGTTACTCCAGGAATCTCAACAGTGATTCTGTTGTCACCTTCCTTATAAACCTGTGACTCTGTACTCTTTCCTTCTACTCGCTTCTGAAGCTTATAGATTGTATCCTCTACATCCTGTGATGTAAAGTTATCTTCCTTAATCTGATATGTGATACTTACACCACCGGCAAGATCAAGACCAAGATCTATATCATAAGTGCTTCCGTATCCCTTTCCATTTAGTCCGAAAAATGCTGTTAATACAAGTCCAACCAGTAAAACAGCAACGATTATTGAATAAATAATCTTCTTAGGTAAACTGTACTTCATGTTAAAAACTCTCCCTTTTACTTATTCTTCCTCAGCCATGGCTACACGAATCATTATTGCACATTCTATACGCTTTTTCTGAAGTTCACATCCAACATCATACGCATCATTAATGTTACCATGGAAATTATATGAGTTAGCTGCACAACCACCACTGCAATAGAATTTTGCAAAACAATTCTTACATTTTTCCTTTGAATAGACGTTACTATTCTTAAACATGTCTCTGATGTCCGGTCTTACTATTCCATCATCAACATTACCCATAAGGAAATCTTCATTACCAACAAACTGATGACATGGGTAGAAATCTCCCCAAGGTGTAACTGCAAGATACTCACAGCCTGAACCACATCCTGACAATCTCTTGGCAACACATGGACCACCATTAATATCTATCATAAAGTGGAAGAAATTAAAGCCTTTACCAGCTTTCTTTCGCTTAATGATTTCTTTCGCAAGGATATCGTACTGTTCACAAAGGAACGGAATATCCTCTTCTCTTATGGCATAGGAATCTGTTGGCTGCGCAACAACAGGTTCAACAGAAATCTGCTCAAATCCTTCATCAGCAAGATGAAGAACATCTTCTGAAAAGTCCAGATTATTATGTGTAAATGTACCTCTTACATAATAATTCATCTGATTTCTGCTCTCTGCCACTTTCTTGAACTTAGGCATTATAATGTCATATGAACTTCCATGATTGTTTCTTGTAGGACGCATAAGGTCGTTAATCTCCTTACGTCCATCAATACTAAGAACAATATTGCTCATTTCCTTATTGGCGAAATCAAGAATCTCGTCATTAAGAAGAATACCATTAGTCGTAAGTGTGAATCTGAACTTCTTATTATTAGCCTCTTCTATGCTTCTTCCATATTCAACAAGCTGCTTAACAACCTCGAAATTCATTGTTGGCTCACCGCCAAAAAAGTCTACCTCAAGATTCTTTCTTGAGCCTGAATTGGCAACAAGGAAATCAAGAGCCTTCTTTCCTACCTCGTAGCTCATAAGAGCTCTTCTTCCATGATATTCGCCTTCTTCTGCAAAGCAATATTTACATGCAAGATTACAGTCATGTGCTATATGAAGGCATAAAGCCTTAACAACTGTAGGTCTGTCTTTAAAATTGTCTATATATGGTTCATATATATCTTCTGTAAAGAGCTGGCCTGCTTCCTTAAGCTCGCCAATCTCTTCATATGCCTCTTTAATATCCTGAACAGAATATCTGTCTCTAAGTGCATCTGTAATCTGCTCAAGCGTATTATTCTCGTAAAGTCCTATAATATCGTATACCATGTCATCAACAACATGTACTGAGCCGCTGTTGACATCCAATACAATGTTATAGCCGTTATTCTTATACTGATGTATCATTTAAAAATAGCCTCCAAACCGTAAATGTTCTCAATGCATTTACGAAAAATAAGAGAGTGCAGAATAGTTCGACACTCTCTTACTAAAAATACTAGTTATTCTTATTCTCACAGCTCTGGTTACCAACTGTGCAAGATGTCTTACATGCTGACTGGCATGATGTCTGGCACTCGCCACATCCGCCGTGCTTCATTGTATCCTTTAATACGCGGTTGCTGATTGTCTTAATATGTTTCACGACAATACCTCCTTCATATATTCAAATTATATCGTATTATATCATGTACAAGTGTTATTTTCAATCATTTATTCTAAAGATTTGTTCAGATAATCATTCTTCTTTTAAAAGTCTTTTTACAATTTTTATGTATTTTGCATTAAATACAGCTACTTTTCTTATATTTTCACATAAATTATTGTTTTATATTATTAAGATATGCTATGTATTTATAGGAGATTATTATGTTTACATCTAAAGATTTAAAGAAACTTATTATTCCATTGATATTTGAGCAGTTACTTGCTGTGAGTGTCGGCTTTGTTGATACATTCATGGTATCTATTGCAGGTGAAGCAGCCGTTTCCGGTGTCGCTCTTGTCGATAATATAAGCAACCTGCTTATCCAGATATTATCAGCCCTTGCCACTGGCGGTGCTGTTGTATGCAGTCAGTATCTTGGAAGTAAGAATATAGATATGTCAAAGAAATCTGCTGGACAGCTTATATTTATTATGAGTACACTGTCGGCTTTGCTGATGGTGATATCACTTATTGGAAATCATGGGATTATTAATTTCATATTTGGTAAGATTGAAAAAGATGTTTTTGAAAGTGCAAGTATTTATTTTTACATAACAGCAGTTTCTTACCCTTTCTTAGGTGTATATAATGCTGGTGCTGCTCTTTTCAGAAGCATAGGAAACAGTAAGATAAGCATGAACACAAGTCTTATCATGAACATAATTAATATATGTGGAAATGCTTTATTTATATTTGTGTTCAATATGGGCGTTGCAGGTGTAGCTTTAGCAACTCTTATATCCAGAATTATATCTGCAATAATTATTATTGCTCTTATGTTTAAAGCTGAATCTGCAATAAGAATAAAGTCTGGCAGGGATTTTCTGCCATGCCCTTCTATTATCAGGAAGATTCTTTCAATTGGTCTTCCGAGCGGATTGGAAAACGGCATGTTCCAGATAGGAAAGCTCTCTGTTTCAAGCCTTGTATCAACATTTGGCACTGCTGCCATCGCCGCCAACTCAGTTGCCAACTCAGTTACAATGTTTGCCAATATTCCGGGTAACGCAATCGGCATGGCAATGATTACCGTTATCGGCCAGTGTATTGGTGCCAAGAAACCTGATGAAGCCAAAAGATATGGCAAGAAGCTTATGTTTATTGCATACGCAGGTATTCTTGCAACCAACATTATAATGACAATAGTTGCCGTTCCTGTGGTAGGACTTTTCCATCTGTCACCGGAAGCAACAAAAACAGGTTTAAGCCTTATCCATTGCTTCTCTCTCGTTGCAATATTTATATGGCCACTAAGCTTTACTATGCCTAACGCACTCCGTGCAGCCGGTGATGCCAAGTACACAATGATGGTAAGTATCTTCTCCATGTGGGCATTCCGCGTAGGAAGCAGCTACCTACTCGGTGGCACACTTGGTCTTGGCGTGCTTGGTGTATGGTTCGGTATGTTTATCGACTGGGGATTCCGCTCACTTGCATTCCTGATAAGGTTTCTTCGTGGAAAATGGACGCAGAAGGCGGTTATCTGATGATAATTATATGACAGTCTGATGTCTGGGAACTGTCTCTTAACACTGGATATCTACTGTCAGATGGACGACAAGTCGTCTAATTCTGGATATACAATGTCATTTGCGTGCTGAATATACTTATAAACTGCGTTAACCAGGTTACTTTACATATATTATTACGCTCGACCTATAAGAACAATTAAAATGTATGATTAATAGGTACTATTTCTACTTAATTTCTTTTTAATTCAGCTTGAATAACGAAAAAGCCTATAAGATGTATGCATCTTTTACATCTTATAGGCTTTTTAACGTTTATCTTAGTAGTTATTTATCAAAATTACCTATCAAGCACCTCATAATGCGACTACCTATAGGTATCACATCAATAAAAAAGTTCCTGCCAATCAGGCGCTTTGAGCCCGCCGGTACTTAATGAGCGTGTAACGCGAATTTAGTACCGCTGCGAGGCGAGAGCAGCGAAAGCGTGCCTGATTGGCAGGAACTTATTTTATTTCTTACCAGCTTATTACTTCGTGTCCGTCCTCTGTTACAAGAACCTGAATTTCCCACTGTGCTGAAGGAAGTCCATCAGCTGTAGATACTTCCCAGCCGTTCTTTTCATCTGTAACAACATTTACCTTACCCATATTAACCATAGGCTCTATTGTAAACATCATTCCCGGAGCCATAACCATGTCTGTTCCTTTTCTAGTGTTATACCCAACCCAAGGATCTTCATGGAATTCAAGTCCGACTCCATGACCGCCGATTTCTCTTACAACAGTATATCCATTAGCATATGCATGGTCATGTACTGCCTGTCCCATATCACCTAAGAATCCCCAAGGTTTAACCTGCTCAAGTCCTAATTCAACACATTCCTTAGTAACATCAACAAGCTTCTTTACCTCAGGCTTAACATCACCTATACAGAACATTCTTGATGAATCTGAAAAATATCCATGAAGAATTGTAGAACAGTCAACATTTACAATATCACCTGACTTAAGGATAACATCCTTAGATGGGAATCCGTGGCATACCTGCTCATTAACAGATGTACACACACTGTAAGGATATCCTTCATAATTAAGTGGTGCTGGAATTCCTCCCATATCAGTAGTTACATCATATACAATCTTATCAATCTCAGCAGTGTTCATACCTTCATGTATCGCTGCTGCAACCGCATCAAGGCATGCTACATTTATCCTGGCACTCTCTTTAATCTTCTCAATCTGTTCAGGTGTCTTGATTAACTTGTGTGATGGCACAATATGTCCAATATCCTCAAGATATCTTAACTTATCGTCAAATGCTTCATGACACGCTTTGTATTTCTTACCACTGCCACACCAGCAATGGTCGTTTCTTCCTAATTTCTTAATCATTGTTCTGCCTTCCTGTTACATATATTATAATCATACACAACTATAAGGCTTTCTTAATATTTTTTCAATATCTGTTTCAAATGATTAATCATTATTAACATTAAAAGCCCTGATTCCCGGATATACTGCACTAGTGCCAAGCTGTTCCTCAATTCTTAAAAGCTGGTTATACTTAGCAACTCTTTCTGATCTTGAAGGAGCACCTGTCTTAATCTGGCAAGTGTTAAGAGCAACAGCGAGGTCTGCAATTGTTGTATCTGCTGTCTCACCTGATCTGTGTGAGCTGATTGCTGTATATCCTGCCTTATGAGCCATCTTGATAGCTTCAAGTGTCTCTGAAACTGAACCAATCTGATTAAGCTTGATAAGAATTGCATTACCTGCTCCAAGTTCAATTCCCTTAGAGAGTCTCTCTGTATTAGTAACAAAAAGATCATCACCTACAAGCTGAACCTTATCTCCAAGTCTGTCTGTAAGCTTCTTCCAGCCTTCCCAGTCCTCTTCATCAAGACCATCTTCAATAGATATAATAGGATACTTCTCACATAATTTAGCCCAGTGCTCAATAAGCTCCTCTGCTGTATACTCTGTTCCAGCCTTAGGAAGCTTGTAATAACCCTTTCCTTTCTCACTCTTCCACTCTGAAGAAGCTGCATCCATTGCAATCCTAAAATCCCTGCCCGGCTTATATCCAGCCTTTTCTACTGCCTGTAATATTGTCTCAATTGCTTCCTCATCTGACTTAAGTGCCGGAGCAAAGCCACCCTCATCGCCTACAGAGGTTGCAAGTCCTCTTTCTTTAAGTATAGCTGCAAGTGCATGAAATACCTCTGCACACCATCTTAGGCATTCCTTAAAGCTTGGTGCCCCAACGGGCATAATCATGAATTCCTGAACATCAAGCCCACTTGATAATGCATGGCAGCCTCCATTAATAATATTCATCATTGGAACAGGAAGCCTGTTTCCTGATACTCCGCCTAGGAATCTGTAAAGAGGAATATCAAGAGAGACAGATGCTGCTCTTGCTGCTGCAATAGATACCGCAAGAATAGCATTTGCACCAAGATTAGACTTATCCTTAGTTCCATCAGCTTTAATCATCGCTGCATCAACTGCATATATATCAGATGCATCTATTCCAAAGAGGCAGTCATTAATAACAGTGTTTATGTTCTCTACTGCCTTAGTAACACCCTTTCCCAAATATCTTGACTTATCCTTATCTCTTAACTCAAGCGCCTCAAATTCACCTGTAGATGCTCCTGAAGGTGCTGCGCCTCTTCCAACAGTTCCATCCGCAAGATAAACCTCTGCCTCAACTGTAGGATTGCCTCTTGAATCAAGAATTTCTCTGCCTATAACCTTTTCAATCTCTAAATATGCTGCCATATAATCCTCCTAAACAAATGCTTTGTAATCATTCAAGTTAGTTTCTTCTAACTTCAACAATACA
>OGJR01001403.1_pt1 | contig 15737 bp, 18 predicted proteins | sample 1572301 | NCBI WGS metagenome assembly OGJR01 (sample SAMEA2582083, study PRJEB24529) | metagenome | biome: Human gut stool | place: China | collected 2011 | reverse complement strand
AACACCGTTCTTGGGGCTTTGACATCAAGATACTTTTTATGACGTTTATGAATATAGCGTTCGGGAAGAAATTCTAAACTATTTTCCGAGATAAGCAGAATCCTGTTAGGAAGTCTCGATATTTCAGTATATCTTTGAATAAAATTAGGAAGTTATGAGTAAATCCAAACCATACGAAGAGCAGAAAACGGAAAATCAGATGGCGAGTGAAGCAGCGATGATGTATGAAACCGCTCGCAGTATGGATGATTTCGTTGCATCTATACCTGTGGATTTGATGCAACAGCTGATAGATATCTCTATCAGGGACTGTAAGGCTGGAAAAGGAATTCGGCATGAACAGATAGCTTCCTATATCAATGAGCAAATGGGATGGGAATAACTTGGTCCCCCGCTGCAACAGATGATTTCCTTTCTATTCTGAAAAAAGTAGAGGAACTTTTTGGAAAAATGATTGCCATAAAGGTTTCCAATAAAATACAACTTCATATAGGATTATTATCTTCATTCCCGCAAATAGGAGTACGTGATGCCATTTTTTCGACAGCAGACAGAGATGTCCGCTATTTAATCAATACTCCCAATCTTATTTATTATGCAATAGAGCAGGAGGAGATTTATATTATTTCGATATGTGATTCCCGCCAATCTCCGGAAACTATACGTCAAAGAATCTCTGGACTGTTACGTCAATATAAATAGTTTGTTTTTATATACTAAAAATCTTTTCTTTAGTTGATGCCGAGCGTACCCATAAAATATTTATGGGATATCGGAAGTTTGACTTTGGGCTATACTCTCCCCTTAGTTTTCTAGCCTCAAGTATAGCCAGCTAAATCCTAATGTAATATCCTATACGGAAGGTGTTTTCATTATTGTTTTTAGCACATTAATAATTTCTTTCTTTCGTTTTAGTTTGTATTCGTGAGATACAGTCTCTTGAGCCGGATAAGAATCATGTTCACCATAAATTGATGGAGGTTTTTCATTGAGAAAGGCAATGTCCAGTCTCCTTTGTATGCCTTGTGCTTTCAGTGCGAGTTATATTCTTGTGATGCTGGTTATTGATATCATGATTTGGGAAGGACTGAATTTGTGTTGGGATTGTTTGAGAGACAGATTCATAAAAGTTAGGAATATGTTAACTATAAAAATATTCTTTAGCAGGGAATGAAGATTGAAAAATTGCGTTCTTGATTTTTTATTATAAACCTATAAATATCTAAGTTATGAAAATAGCTGCATTACTGACCGGACGCGGAAACAATACGTTAAAAGATAAAAATGTGTTACCAGTTTTAGGCAAGCCTTTACTGTATTACCCTGCTATGGCTGCAAAGACTTGCAATTTAATAACAGATTTTTATGTGAGTAGCGATGATGAGAAAATTTTAAAAGCAGCATCAGACTGTGGTTATAAAAAAATTGTTCGTCCGGTGGAACTGGCAGCGCCAACATCTCAACATGTAGATGCAATAAGGCATGCTTTAGGAGTGATGAAACAGGATGGGGTAGAACCTGATATTCTTGTTGTTTTATTGGCAAATTCGGGTATTGTAAAAACTGAATGGATTGAAGAGTCAATAACGCAACTTTTAAAAGATGAAGCCTTGTCAGCTTCAGTACCTGTTTTGTTGGAAATGGATAATCATCCCTATCGTTCAAAGCGTCTTCGTGAGGACGGCTGTTTAGATACGTGGTTTGATTTTAGAGGGAAAAATATTTCAACTAACCGTCAGGATCTGCCCATGAATTTTGTCTTATGTCATAACTTCTGGACATTGAATTTGAAAAACTCTTTGTATTCCTCAACAGAGGGACAACAACCTTGGACATTTATGGGTAGCAATATTAAGCCTATTGTTGTGAAAGAAAGTTTTGATGTCCATGATGAAGATGATATTAGACGTACGGAAAAATGGTTACAGGAAGAGGGGATTAAGTATTAATTAATAATGATAGGTGATATGAAAACTTATTTGGTGACAGGTGCAGCGGGGTTTATAGGTGCTGCTATAGCAGATGCTTTATTGAAGTTGGGAAATAGCGTGGTCACGATTGATAACCTTTCAACTGGTAGAGAGGATATCATACCGCAAGGGTGTATATTCATTAAAGGGAATGACTATGATATAGAAATTATAAAACAATTGGATAAATATCGTTTTGATTCAATTATTCATATAGCCGGGCAAAGTAGCGGTGAAATTTCTTTTGAAAAGCCTGTGTATGATTTACAAACGAATACCCAATCGACATTGATGTTGTTGGATTATGCAAAAAGGACAGGATGTAAGGAGTTTATCTTTGCCAGTTCCATGTCTGTATATGGTGATCATGAAATATCTTTGGTTTCTGAGGATACTTTGGCAGTTCCCAAATCTTTTTATGCTGTGGGAAAGCTTGCCAGTGAAAATTATATGCGGATTTATAGTTCAATGTATGGTATAAAGTGTACAGCGTTACGCTTTTTCAATGTTTATGGTGCTGGTCAGAATATGGATAATCTAAAGCAGGGAATGGCGAGCATTTATTTGGCTTTGGCTTTAAGAGAACATCATATTACAGTGAAAGGTTCGAAAGACCGCTTTCGGGATTTTGTTTATATTGATGATATTGTGGATGCCGTACAGAAAACTATGAATCGGACGAAAGGTGAACTTTTTGAAGTGTATAATGTGGCTAATTGTAAAAAGATTCATGTGCATGAAATTGTAGATATCATAGAAAAATCTCTTCCTTTTACAGTTACTCATGAGTATATCGAAGGAACTCCGGGCGATCAAATGGGAGTATATGGAAAAAATGACAAGATTAGGAAAGATTTAGGGTGGGAGGCTCAAGTTTCATTCGAAGAAGGTATGCAGCGGATGATATGCTGGGCTTTAATTGAAAAATAACGATATTAGTGGGTGAGCAAAATTATTCATCATCTCGGATAGCTAAAAATACAGTAGCTCTGTATATAAGGTCATTCATATCAATGTTGATAGCCTTATATACTTCGAGACTTTTGTTGAAAGCTCTTGGAATAGATGATTTTGGTATTTACAATGTAGTGGGTGGAGTTGTAATGCTGTTTTCTTTTTTAAATTCAACTTTGGCCGTTTCTTCTCAGCGTTTTTTGAATTATGAAATGGGTAAGGGGAATTATACAGGTATAAATGAAGTTTTTTGTACTTCTGTCAATATTCAGTTATTGATTGCCATAATAATATTTATCATGGGAGAAGCATCGGGCTTATACTTGTTATATCATTATCTATCTATACCGCAAGAGCGTATGTTTGCAGCGTTTTGGGTATTGCAGTTTAGTATATTAACCCTTATAGTTAATATACTTAGTGTCCCATATAATGCTTTCATTATTGCAAAAGACTTCATATCTTCTTTTGCAATAATGAAAGCATTATATGGGACACTAAGTATATTAAAACTCTCAGCTGTTTTTGCTGTAATTACATTTGTAGGGGATAGGCTTATTTTCTATGCTTTGTTGATATTATTGGTGCAAATTATAATCAGATTTATATATTCTTTCTATTGTAATCATAAATATGCTGAGGTGAAATATCATTTTTGTAGAAATGATAAATTGATGAAGGAAATGTTGTCATTCTCTTCATGGACTTCATTAAGTGGAATTACATCTTTACTGAATAACTATGGTATAGGTATTTTGTATAATATGTTTTATGGAGTTGCTGTAAATGCAGCTATCGGAATTTCGAATCAGATTCACGCAGCTGTATGGACATTGTTGGGGAATTTCACTACTTCGTTTAATCCTCAAATTACGAAGAATTATGCAAGTGGAGATTGGAATAGAGTAAAACAACTTCATTTTACTGGTGCCAAATTATCATTTTTCCTAATGTCATTGCTTTCAGTGCCCATAATATTGAATACTAAACATCTTTTAGGTTTGTGGTTAATTGATGTTCCACCTTATACAGATGTATTTACACAAATTATACTGTGCATTGCATTGATTTCATCTTTAACATCGACTTCCAATACATTAGTGCGTTCGACAGGTAAGATAAAAAGTTATGAGCTCATATTGAATGGAATTATTGTTTTCTTCTTTTTTCTTTCATTTATTTGTTTTAGATTACATTTCCCGTTGTATGTGCCATATTTAATGTTGCTTTTTTCTTCCGTAACCCTAAGCTTTTTCGAAGGATATAGGAGCTGTAAATGTATAGGTATCTCATGTAGAAGATACTTTTATTCAGTACATTTCAGGATGTTATTATCGTTTTTTATAGGTCTTTCTGTGGTTTCTTTCTTCCCGTTAGAAACGGAGGGTATCATATATTTATTGGTGCGGTTATTATACGCTGTTATTGTAATTGCTTTGTGTGAATATCTTATAGGGTTCAATAATCGGGAGAGAAATTTTCTGAAACAAACAGTTTCCAAAATATGGCATAAATTTTTCTGATACAAAATGAAGAAGAGTATAATTTTCTGTCAAGCGTCAGCTAAGGTTGCATCGGTGTTGAACTGCTATGAACGAGAGTTAAGCAAACAAAGATCAGTTCAAATAGTAATACGCAATGTTCCAAATTTGGTAAAGTTCTTTAAGTCTTTAAATCTAAAGGCTGAAGTATTATATTTTGACAGGCTTTATCCAAGGAAATTTCGTATACGAGGAATAACGAAAAGAGTAAAAAATGATCTGTGTTCATTGGGAATTAATGACAAAGATGATGTCAGCGTTTTTTTTACAGATATATCTGACGACTTATTTATGGGGTTGTATCTCAGATATCTAAAAAAATATGTTCCGATTCATATACTCAGCCATTTGGAGATAAGTGAGTGGGGGGAAAAAAGGCAACCAATCTTTTTACGTCAGTCTATTCCTTTTAAATTAAGAATAAAGGAGTGCATTTTTTCTTGGCTATATGGTTATTCATTCAGATATTCTTTGGAAGACCATTGGACTATTGTATTGAAATTTCAAAAATATCACTATCCACAATTAGATTGTAGTGATAAATCAATTGTAGATAAGTATAAGGTTAATGTTTTGAAAGGAGATGCTAAAAATGTGATATTCTATACGGAACCATATCGTAATAAATTCCAAACAAAAGAAAATTATGATATGATGAATGTTAAGATAGTAGAAGAACTTCATAAAATGGGGTATAAAGTTTGGGTGAAAGGACACCCGAGTTTAGGATGTCATCCGGAAGTCTTGCAAATTTGTGATAATGAAGTTCCCTCATACATTCCTTCTGAATATTTGGATATTACATCCTTTGAATTTGCTATAGGTTTTGTTTCTACATCATTATGTTCTGCATCAGAGGAAATCAAATCTTATAGTGTACTTCCTATGTGTGAGATTATTGATGAGAGAGAAAAAAAATTTTGGGTTAAGTATTTAAGTGAAATGAAAGGAAGCAAAGTTGTTTTTCTTAATGATTTTATTTCTATAACAGCATAGTTTATATTTAATGGATATGGTAGAAACAATAACGCATAATGAACAGATTTATGGAATAATTATTTCCAAGGATTATACAAAAGAGGGCATTGATTTTTTTACACCGGATAGTTTTTCACAGCAAATGGGGTATATGAATCGTCCTCAGGGGTATATTATAGCACCGCATGTACATAATCTTGTTACTCGGAAAGTTGAATTGACTCAGGAAGTCTTAATAGTAAAGAGAGGTAAGATACGTGTTGACTTTTATGATGATATGCAAGCTTATTTGGAAAGTAGAATTATAACGGCGGGGGATATTATTTTACTAGCTCATGGTGGGCATGGTTTTGAGATCTTGGAGCAGGCAGAAATCATTGAGGTGAAACAAGGACCATATTGTGGTGAACGGGACAAGATTCGTTTCCAACCGGTAGATAGAGATAAAGTAATTATAAAATAGACGAATTATTATGGATAAATTTATTCCGGTTTGCGAACCTTATTTGAATGGAAATGAACTGACATATGTGACGGATGCTGTGAAAACAGGGTGGATATCATCTGCCGGTAAGTATGTGACGGAATTTGAACAGCAATTTTCAGAATATTGCGGATGTAAATATGGAGTGGCTGTTTGTAATGGTACGGTGGCTCTACATCTGGCTTTAGTCGCACTTGGCATTGGAAAAGGAGATGAAGTAATACTTCCTACTTATACAATGATTGCTTCTGCATTTGCAATTTGTTATACGGGTGCAAAACCTGTTTTCGTAGATGCGGATAAAGACAGCTGGAATATTGATATCAATAAGATAGAAGAAAAGATTACGGAGCGGACAAAAGCGATTATGCCGGTTCACATCTATGGCAAAATGTGTGATATGGATGCTATTACAAAAATAGCCCGAAAACACAATCTTTATATTGTAGAGGATGCTGCTGAAGCTCATGGAGCCATTTATAAAGGAAGTAAAGCCGGTTCTTTTTCTGATATTGCTGCTTTTAGTTTTTTTGCCAATAAAAATATAACTACCGGTGAAGGTGGTATGGTTGTTACCAATAATGAAAATATATATAAACAGGCAAAATATTATAAGAATGTTTGTTTTCCTACTGCTGGCGGCAGGAATTATACTCATGATAATATAGGTTTTAATTATCGTATGAGTAATCTTGTTGCCGCCATAGGACTGGCTCAAGTGGAAAAGGCGGATGAATATCGTGCTTTGCGTATTCGGAATAATGGAATTTATAGAGAATTGTTGGCAAAGATTCCCGGTCTTCAGATGCAGGCATTACCGGAAAAAGATTGTCTGGATGTCTGTTGGATGAATACTGTGATTGTTGATTCTCACTTGTATCGCCATACTCGTGATGAATTGATTATGTATCTGAGAGACAAAGGAATAGATACCCGTCTTTTGTTTAATGGCATGCACAATCAAAAAGCAATGAAAGATTATGGTTGTGATTGTTCTGGTACATACCCTGTATCTGATTGGTTAACGGCTAATGGCTTTTATTTGCCATCGGCCAGTAATTTGCAACAGGCTGATATTGAATATATTTGTAAATGTATTTTGGATTTCCATTTGAGTTAAGATGAATATAGGGGTCTGGATTGGTTCCGCTGTAAATCCTCAAATGGGAGGCGGATATTCTTATATAGCAAAACTGATTCACGAAATAGACAATCACTCGTTTCCGAATGATATCTGTATCAAGTTCTTAAGTAGATATGATGGCTGGCGTTTAAATAATGAGGTGATTGTTCTTTCTTTATTGCCGGCATGTGTTCGTAGGTGGATGTTGAAGCTGGATTGTTGTGGCTTGCTTTCGCGGGTTGAGTGGAAATTACAGCGTATTATAGGAATTAAGAAACTACTGAAGAAAAAAGATATTAAGCTCATCTATTATTTGACCCAAGGGGAATGCCTTTTTCCGGATTTCCCTTTTGTTGCTACCAATTGGGATATAGGGCATTGTAGCACCTATGCCTTTCCGGAGTTGGTTTATAATAATAATTTCTACTTTAGGAATAAATTTTATACGGAGGTACTTCCTAAAGCTCTGTTAGTGCTTTGTGAATCTGAAACAGGGAAACAGGAGTTATTGGATTATACAACTGTGGGAAAGCATAAAATTAGGATTGTTCCCATGTTTGCAGGTAATGTCAGTACCTTAAAAATCAGTGAATCTACTTCCTATTTGACATTATGCAATTTAGGTATTGAAAAAGAGAAATATTTCTTTTACCCAGCCCAGTTTTGGGCTCATAAGAATCATTATAATCTTTTACAGGCATTTCATTCTTTCCGGCAGATTCATGAAGGATATAAATTGGTTCTTTGTGGTTCGGACAAAGGAAATCTTTCTTATGTGAAAGATTGTTGTGAAAAACTGAATTTAGTTGAGGATGTAATCTTTTTGGGATTTGTGTCTGAGGAGGTACTTTACACTTTGTATAAGTATTGTGTTTCTTTTATCATGGCATCGCATTTTGGACCTACCAATATGCCGCCTATTGAAGCAATGGAGATTGGATGCCCTGTTATTTGTTCCGATTTAGGTGGGCATAGAGAAATAATGGGAGATTCTGCCATTTATTTTGATTCTTTTAGTCCTGATTCTATATTACAAGCTATGGAAGAGATTATATCTCGTCGGGATTATTATTTGGGAAAGGTGCAAAATCAACGTTCGGTAACAAAATTTAATGTCTTGCATGCTATCAATGCTTTGGAACAATGTTTATTGGAAGCTGTTGAGATTCGCTCAAATTGGAATTAATTGAAATTTTATTTTTATGAAACATATCGCACTCATCACCGGCATCACCGGTCAGGACGGCTCTTTCCTTGCCGAATTTCTTCTTGAAAAAGGATACGAAGTACATGGAACCATTCGTCGTTCTTCAGTAGATTATCGTGAACGCATTGCCCATCTTGAAGGCACTCCAAACTTCCATTTGCATTATGCCGATTTGGGAGATTCCATGAGCATCATGCAGATTATCGGCAAGATACGTCCTACGGAAGTTTATAACTTGGCTGCACAGAGTCATGTTCAGGTCAGCTTTGATGCGCCGGAGTTTACGGCAGACGTGGATGCCACAGGCGTATTACGTGTGCTGGAAGCCGTTCGTCAGAGTGGATTGACGGAAACCTGTAAGGTGTATCAGGCTTCCACTTCGGAACTCTATGGCAAGGTGGAAGAAGTTCCGCAGAACGAGAACACGCCTTTTCATCCTTATAGTCCGTATGCGGTGGCAAAGCTCTATGGCTATTGGATTGTGAAGGAATATCGTGAGGCTTATAATATGTTTTGTTGTTCGGGTATTCTCTTTAACCATGAGAGTGAGCGCCGGGGCGAAACATTCGTTACACGAAAGATAACTTTGGCTGCTGCCCGTATTGCACAAGGTAAACAGGACAAACTGTATTTGGGTAATTTGTCTTCATTGCGCGATTGGGGCTATGCTAAAGACTATGTGGAATGTATGTGGCTTATTCTGCAAAACAAGACTCCGGAAGATTTCGTGATAGCCACAGGTGAGCAACATTCGGTTCGGGAGTTTTGTCAGTTGGCCTTCCACTACGCAGGTATCGAACTGGAGTTCCGGGGCGAAGGGCTTGAAGAAAAAGGCATAGACAAAGCTACGGGACGTGTGCTGATAGAGGTGTCGGAGGATTTCTATCGCCCTACGGATGTGGTGAACCTTTGGGGAGATCCCACTAAAGCCCGTAAGGAGTTGGGATGGAATCCGATGAAAACTTCGTTTGAAGAGTTGGTAAGTATCATGATGAAACATGATATGGAAAAGGTGGCAGTGGAGCGCGTTGCAGGACATATCCGTACCAATCTTGCGGAGTATTTGGAAAAGGGGATTGTGAAATAAGTTGCGGGATACAAATTTGATTATTGCAAGTACCACTTGGTATGTTTTTTCTCTCTTATCAAAGAGAATGTGTATTTTGTGAAATATATCACAAATAATCATGCTGCCGGTCAATATATTATATAAGCCTAAACCACCTTTGTTCGAAGCTCGGGGCCACGCCCTGAGACGTGGTCGAGCAGTGAATGATGATAGGCGTGACGGTTCTCATCGGCCTATGCAGGAGCTGAGACCGAATACTCCTGCCAGTGCTGTGGCTACCGCTACAATAGATTTGAGGATGATACCCCATACTGATTTTGATTTTGCGCTCATGTGATTTTAGTGTTTAATGATTAATACTTGATTTGGTATTTCTTCTCACTGTTGGCATTAGCCCAGCGGGTTTTCCTCCTCACCGTTGTCGGGAGGGGTTCCTCCTGATGAACTGCTGTCATCAACGTTATATTGGGAAGTCTCTTTCAGTTGACCTTCCAAATTGATTTGAGCATTGCTCAACTCTCCTGTGGCGCGTGCCCGGAGTTTCAGCCCCTTGACGTTGTCGGCGAGGGAGAATTCGGCGGCTGAGGCTGCACCTTTCTTGCTGACGATGCCTACGGAGAATATGGCGAGATCGTCCAGTTTGACGTTCTTGCCATCCAGAATGAGTTCTTTGATGCATGAAATCATATCGGCAAGCACTCCTTTGATAACTCCGGCGGAGTAGGGAGTGTTGTGGTTTGCCATGTGTTTGGCAAGAGTTTCGATATTGAAGGTTTCTTCAATTACGGGGCGGGCGTACCAAAGTCCTTTCAAAGGGCTTTTCTCACCTGTCATCTGATACTTTTTGTAACGAATCATTGTTTTGGTTTTTTGAGTTATTAACAATCGGTTTACTATCTCTTTGTGATCACGATGCGAAGATATGACACCGCACAGGAGGGTTTGTCACTTTCTGTATGTTAGGGTCTGTTAGCGTTCGTTATAGGTGGAAATAGTTGCTTAGATGTGAAGATATTTCCGTATCTTTGTTCTGTAAGAACTAATGAACTCAAAAGATATGGAGATTTTTAAAATACGTACCTATGGGCGGACGGAACTCGCTCAACTTTATTGTCCGGCCCTTTGTCCTCAAGCCGCTTTTCGTAAACTGAACCAGTGGATAGATTTCCATCCCACCTTGCGGCATGAACTCCATGCATTGGTTCCTTCGGACAGGGTGCGGACATATACACCGGCACAGGTGCGGCTGATTGTTGAGGCACTGGGAGAGCCGGATGTTTAGTTGAGAACTGAAGGCAGAGCGTGAGCAGCCGGGATGCGTAATGTCCGGTTTAGGATTCCTAAAGGTCAACTCTGTGATTGTAAAGTTTAACTCTGCGATTGTAAAGTTCAACTTTGGAAACCTAAAGCAGACCTTTACAGTTGTAAGATTTCTAACTTTCAGGTTTTTCCGTATATCTTCCCATGACATAGAGGTTAGCCTGTATCTCATCGCCAGTGAGTTCCACCATTCGGTAGCCCCGCTTGCCGCCTGAGCGCATGGATTCGAAACCTTCCTGTTTCAGCACCATGCCTATTTTGACGGGACTCAGCTTTTGGCGGATGCCGGAGTTGATGCGGCAGAGTATCTGGGAGTTGGTGATGAACATACATTTCTCGCCCGGCATGGGACGGCGGTAATGGGTCAATATCAGTTCCTGTTCCAGACAGGGAATTTCGAAATGCCTGTTGTGCAGGTTCAGGGCTTCAATCTCTTTGTCTTCCAGCCAGTAATGGTATCCGTTTTGCAGTAGGGCGTATGCTTGGGAGTAAACCCCGGCATAGTCCACCGGAAAGTCATAAGGGCTGTCGATATTCTCCACTTCAAAGGGGAGCCAACGGCGGTTTCCGGTGGGGTCGGCGAGGAAGTGAGTGTTGTTGCTGGTTCCGCAAAAGCTGGCTATGTGGTCGCGGTGTTCCTTGTAATGCGCATATGCGGCGCGCTCGTTGACTACCTTCATGGTGGTAAGCGCCTTTATCTGGTTCACCTCTTGCGTTTCCATTTCGTCCAGTTCCTCCAGGCACACAATGGCAAATTCGGCAAGGGTGAGGAGGTCGTCTTTGGTGATGCGGCGGGCGTTGGACTTCAGATAGAAGTAGCGGCGCAGTTCGGGTGAAAGCAGATTGTTGAGCCAAGTGGTTTTATAGATGCCTTGCCGGCCGGTCAGCACCAATATTTCATGGTTCACCACTTCCTTGTCGAAGAGGGCGGCAACCATTCCCACCAGCCATTTCTTGAAGTAGTAGGCAAAGGGAATGGTGTTGTTCCGGACGTGTACGTGGGTGGCAAGTTGCGCGATGTAATCGGTGGTTCCGTCCCAGGGTGGCAGGTTCTTAAAATATTGCTCGAAGGGGTTGAAGGTATCAACAAATTCCGAATCGAGCACTGCCCGTATGTGGGCGGCCTGTCCCGGTTTCGCTTCTTTGCACATACGGCACCACAGGGTATTGACGTAGCGGTCTGTGAGTTCTTCGTACTTCCCGCCGCTTCCGGCTGTCAGCACCTCGCACTTGCCGGTTACGGTGTTCTTGCGAAAAGATGCCTGACCGTTGAGAAACTGTTCGATGTCTGCCACCGATGCCATAAACTCCTGCCGTTCATCATTGTTTTGCGACTTGCGGAGTGGAGGAAGAGAGAGGCTGCCATGCTCTTCGATGTTGAGGTAGCAGGAGGCGAAAATGCCTGTCACGTCGCCATTGTAGTCGGCAAAACGTTCTGTTGCCCATTGGGTGGCTACGTTCTGTGCCACTCCGTAGGCGTTGAGCAGATAGCCCATGCGCATGATATATTCGTTGTGGTGATGTTCCGCATATTCCACACCTTCATCCGCAAGGCGACGGCAGGCAGCGTCAATCACTCTTTGCAGACGGCGGTGGTTTTTGGCAGATGCCGGGCTATGCTTGGGCGCAGCAGTTTCTGCATTCCGGCTGAAAGGTACGGCATCGGGATTGAAAAACAGATGCTCGTCGTGTGCAAGTCCGCTTAGGCGGGTGGCATTTTTGCATTTCAGGTCACATTCAAGTCCTGTGAGACGGGTGTAGTACTCGTTAATGACGGTAAAAGTGTGGGTGTGGAGCCGGTGGTTTTTCTCGCAGTTGTCGGTAAGTCCGGTGTATCGGCAGAGTAACCGGATACCATGTCCGCTGATGGTGACATATTGCAGCAAGGTGTGCTTGTCGGCTTTAAGCAGTTCCAAACACTGTTCCATGCGTTCGGGCGGCACGTGGTCTATGTCTACCGGACAGATTCCTGTCCACTCGCTGATGTTTGCTTTCTGTTTTCCGCCTTCGAAGCGCACGCTGACGGCAAAGCAGGGGCAGGATGCTTTTTCGCGTGCAGCGGCGGTGACTTGTTTTTGCTCCAGATAATAGCGATGCTTTTCGGTGTGTTCGATCACCGCCTGATTGTCGCGGAGAAGGCTGATGATTGTTTTCAGGGGAACCTCTATCGGGCAGGTGTCCGCATAACCTTTAAAAAGACTGACTAAAATATTTTCCATTGTCATTTGTATGAATTTTAAATAATGGCTGTAAAGGTGGGGATAATAACCGGAACTTTATGGCTGCGTGTTTTCCTCATGTGGAAAACATGAGACCGATATTTAACTGAAATTAACTTCGCTGGCTTGAGTTGTTACGCACGACTATTTAATAATTACGTTTTAAAAACGATAAACAATGAAGCAAAATTTCGCTCCCAATGCCGAATTGGGAGAACTCCTGGCCTTGTTGCAGGAAACGGTGCAGGTGTGTGGCAAGCATCTTACGGATCGTGTCATTTGCCAGTGCACCGGCATGAGTAGTAAAACTTATACTGCTTTAAAAGGGGCTCCGTTTCAAACCTCTTGCCGTACTATACAGTGATATGTTTCTACTTGGACGAACTTATCGCCCGAAAAGACTCTGATACCCTGCGTATTGTACTGAAAGAACTGTACGAACGTCTCAAACTGGATTATTGCAACAGGTAGTGCCTTGACACCCTGGCATCGCTCTTGCAGAACTTTTCTTTATGTGCACGCATGAAGAATACATGTTTGAGACTTGGATAAAAAAACTCTCTCCTGCGCGCGTGAGGGAAAGTTATACAAGGGTGGTGACAGGGTGTCACAAACTACTATTCTTTGAGTGTTAAATTATTGAATATCAGATAAAAATGAAAATATCAGTAGTAACTGTTTGCTACAATGCTGCGGACACGATTGAAAAGACCATGCTGTCCGTACTTAATCAGACGTATCATGACATAGAGTATATTATTATTGATGGCGGCAGCACTGATGGCACTGTTGAAATTATCCGGAAATATGCTGACAGAATTGCGTACTGGGTGAGCGAACCGGACAAGGGGATTTATGATGCGATGAATAAGGGGATAAAGGTGGCGACGGGGGAGTGGATTAATTTTATGAATGCGGGGGATGAGTTTGTAGACGAAGGCGTTATAGAAAAGCTTTTTCAGAATAGGACTATTGATACGGTTGGAGTTGTGTTTGGAGATACACTGTTTATACATAAGAGCAAACAGAAAATTGTAAAATTTGGTGATGATCCACATCATAAAATAATGCCTTCTTGTCATCAGTCTATTTTTTGTAGAAGAATTCTTCTTGCTAGAATTCTTTTCGATTTAAGATATAAAATAGCAGCTGATTATAATCTTTTTTTCCAATTAAGACAAATGGACATAGAATTTCAATATGTTCAATTGGTGGTGGCTGTCTATGATGCAGCTAATGGTATTTCCAGCAGAAATGAGTGGAGTACACAAAAAGAAATGCTTAAGATAGAAAGTCGGTCATTGGTGTACTTTATAAGAGTCTGTTTATTAGGACTAAAGCTGTTTGTAAAAAAAGTATTAATAATATTGAATATGAAAAAATGAAAAAGGTAATGTTGGTTTTCGGAACTCGTCCTGAAGCTATAAAAATGGCTCCACTTGTCAAAGCGTTTCAAAAAGAGTTTGACAAATTTCAAACAATAGTTTGTGTTACGGGGCAGCATCGCGAAATGTTGGATCAGGTATTGGCTATTTTTGACATAAAACCGGATTATGACTTGAATATCATGAAACAAGGGCAAGATTTATATGATGTTACATCACGTGTACTACTTGGAATGCGCGATGTACTTAAGAAAGTCCGACCGGATATTGTTTTGGTGCATGGAGATACGACAACTTCTACAGCCGCAGCCTTAGCTGCTTTTTATCAGCAGATTCCTGTGGGACATGTAGAAGCGGGGTTGCGTACCCATAATATTTATAGTCCGTGGCCTGAGGAGATGAACCGACAAATAACTGGGAGAATCGCTACTTATCATTTTTCGCCCACGCCGTTGAGCCGGCAAAATCTTTTAGCTGAAGGATTAAGAGAGGAAGCTGTTATGGTGACAGGTAATACTGTGATTGATGCCCTCTATATGGTAGTGGATAAAATCAAGAGCGACAAAATATTGGATGCAAAGTTAGAGGATACATTGAATCAAGCAGGTTATAATGTGAACCGTCTGGCTAATGGGAAGAAATTGGTGTTGATTACTGGGCATCGTCGGGAGAACTTCGGTGATGGTTTTATTTCCATGTGTACGGCAATCAAGGATTTGGCGCAGAAATATCCGGATGTGGATTTTGTATATCCCATGCATCTCAATCCTAATGTGCGTAAGCCTATTCATGAGGTGTTTGGTGAAAATCTGTCTGGTTTGAGTAATATGTTCTTTATTGAACCGTTGGAATATTTATCTTTTATTTATTTGATGGAGAAGTCTGCGATTGTGTTGACTGATAGTGGTGGAATACAGGAAGAGGCTCCGGGGCTGGGGAAGCCTGTGCTTGTGATGCGTGATACCACGGAACGTCCAGAGGCGTTAGAAGCTGGTACGGTAAAATTGGTAGGTACGAATTATGAAAAAATAGTGAATGAGGTATCTGCGTTGCTGGATGATAGCACCTATTATGATAAAATGAGTAGAGCTGTGAATCCTTACGGGGATGGTAAGGCTTGTCAACGAATATGTGACATATTATCATATTAGTTATATGTTTATTTATTATAGTAGTGTACTAATATGTTTTATCGCAACATTCTTCAAAGATAAGAAAATAAAACTCTTTATCTTAGTGGGGTTAATGATATTCTTGTGTGCGGGATACATGTGTGGTACAGATTGGCGTAGTTATGAATTTGCTTATAATCATTCTTCTTTGTCAACAGTTAACCAAGAAATATTTGAAATAGGATATAGCTATTTACAAGCAATATGTCATACATTAGGAATAAATTTTTGGATTTTTCATATTGCGTTAAAGTCAATAGTTTTTTTTTCATTATGTTATTTTGTAAAAGTATTTAAACAAAATCTTTTTTTATT